>Ga0207679_10000997_pt1 | contig 18161 bp, 20 predicted proteins | sample KBSC73metaG_FD_184320 | JGI IMG/M metagenome (GOLD analysis project Ga0207679, IMG submission 184320) | Corn rhizosphere microbial communities from Kellogg Biological Station, Michigan, USA - KBS C7-3 metaG (SPAdes) (version 2) | ecosystem: Host-associated > Plants > Roots > Rhizosphere > Soil ... | reverse complement strand
ACCTGCTAACTCTTGCGACGGGGGCCGACATAGATGTCGCTCCCCTCCACACGAACGTCATAGCTGCCCACACAATACCCGCCGCCATCGGTACCCTGACCGTTCCTGATGTCGAACGCCAAGTCATGCCAGGGACAGGACACGACAAACCCTTTCACGCGTCCTTCAGCCAAGGGTCCCCCTTCATGAGGACACAGATTATGAATGGCATACACCTTCCCGTCGACATTGAACAACGCGATGGTGCGGTTGTTCATGGTCACAACCTTCGATTGTCCCGGAGGAACCTCCTCCACTTTGGCGACGGCTTGAAAGCCTTCAATAGCCACGTCTATCCTCGTTCGATGAGCGATCTCCGCTTCGCCGCTACATGCGAAGGGTGTATTTGAGCTCGCCACCTACTTCCACACCTGCCTGTTTCGCAAACCCCGCCGTAGCCTGGATCAAGTACCGCACGGAGGAAGACTCCGAGCCGTGCCAGGGACAGGGGTCCAGCTTACAAGGGGGAACATTCTCTGCAATGGAAACAATATGGCGGCTTTCATCCACCCAGATCAAATCAATGGGAAATCGGTATTCTTTGGTCGTCACCCGATGGGGGCCGGTCGACTCGAAGATATAAATCATTCCGCCGTCCGGAGGCAATGCATCGTGAAACGCCAGACCGAAGAGGAGCTTCTCCGGTGTATCAGCCACTTCAGCTTCGATTTCCACGCCGTTCGGAAAGGCGATGATGATAGTTTTCGATTCCTCACGAGGCACCAGGAACATCGACACACTCATCAACAAGATGGCCAGCAGGGCCATCATGATGATCCGCTTTTTCTTGTCTCCTGAAGCAGGCTGAACAGCCATGTGAATACCGCGATCAGGCAGAGGCAATCTGGGCCCAGAGGCCCATAATAACAGTGAATCTAGGCCTTCTGTTCCGACGCCGTTCTGTTGACTTGGAAAAGAGCGGCAGACTAGAATGACGCCTTATTGCGCCACGCATGATGTCGTGGCGTCGCAATCTTGTCAACCCAGTTCGTAGCTGTAGTGAGAAGGAGGCAAGGGTCATGGCACTGCTGATTACCGACGAATGTATCTCCTGTGGAGCCTGCCTGCCTGAATGTCCGAACGAGGCGATTTTTGAAACTCGCAGCGATGCGGAAACGAAGGGCAACCATGTAGGTGACGGTCAGGGAGTAGGCGATAATATCTATGTGATTACCCATGACCGCTGCACTGAGTGCGTCGGCCACTTTGATGAACCTCAATGCGCAGCCGTGTGCCCGGTCGACAATTGCTGCATAGCTGATCCAGCCTATCCAGAAACGACAGATGTGCTGGTGGAGAAGGCCCGCACGCTCAATCCTGACAAGAGCATCGATGCCGCAAAAGTGTGGAGCGGCGTCCGCAACTAAAGCCTTCAACACTTTAGGTATTTACATGAGCCCTGCTTCCAATACGAGGCAGGGCTCGCGTGTTTCAGGCTGCCTCCCTGTCGAATTTCATCCTCGGGTAGCTTTCTCACCATCGACGCAGTAGAATTAATCAATATCTCCTGCAGCCGTCCGGCTCCCCTTCCTGCCTCTGCGGAGCCGATCTTGCCTCTCACCTGCGAGGTGATGCGATGCGCTATCGATGGATGCTCCTCGGAACCCTCCTCTGGGTAGGAACCTTCACACCGCCGATCCTGGCAAGCACCGGAGACATTGGAACAATCGTCGAAAAATTCGTCGTGCGGCAGTTCCCCGATGCTGCGAGTCACTATTGGGTGATCAACGAAACGCAATGGGACGGAGATGAGATGATCGTCGATGTGCAGACGATCGTCAAAGAACGGCGCGATGCGGAACCCACACTGAGCCGCTTTCTCTTGTTGATCGTGGCGGGAGAACTCAAGGGCAGTCAAAACGTTCCGCTGGAACCCGCTGCGGACTGCCGGCCGGAAGAAGCTTAACAAAACGACAGCGCCCCCGCCGCTTCACGCGACGGAGGCGCTGGAAAATTCCTACCGTTTCTTTACTGCTCGACTACTTCAACATGACGAGCTTGCCACCGACGTGAGCCGGATGGAGGTGGCAGCGATAGCCGAGCGTGTTCCCCATCGTGGCGTAGAACAGGTCACTGGTGGGAATACCGATGTATTTTGTCTCTCCTGGCTTGAGGACTAACTTTGCATTCACCGCAGTAGGCGCAGCCTGTGTTGTGGTGTCGGTCAACAGAAACCCGTGCTCGGCAGCGCTGTTGTTCGTGACCTTGATTAAGACCGGACGTCCCGGACGCACTTTGAAGTCGATCACGCTCGTCGGAGGATACCAGGCCTTCAGATTACCGATCTCAATGGCATACAGTTCGATATCCACATCCAATTCTTTGAACGACTGACCCACCACAGATCCGGTCTCCAAGTCGCCGACTTCGACGCCGCCGGCCTGGTGCGCTAGCGCCGCAGACGCGCCTGCAATGACCATTATGAGGCCGAAGAAGACCCATAACATCGTCTTGCCCATGACCTACCTCCTTAAAAAGAAGAAGAGATGTGATTAGGTTGGTAAATAACTACCGCCACGATCAGGTAGCCTTGACCCTTCCGACAACCGCTCATCTGATTCGCGCTTTGTACGCTCACGTCCGTACTCTATAAAGGAGGCAACCTTATAGCATAGGGGGGAAAACGGAAGCAAGATTGGTGATTCGTCGTCGAGGCACCGATCAGGCTCACAGCTATCAACAGAAAACTTATCATGTTTTCAATGTCTTGCTAGTTCGATGCCTGTGGACGATCTTCTTTCGTCTCGGCGCCCATCAGGAGATCATACGGGGCGTAATCATCGCTCAGCACTGCGCCGGCCGGCCAGGGCTGCGCTCGACGCGTTGCAAGCAAGGCGATGGCTTCCGCAGGGAGGCGCTGCTGTTCGACTAAGGCCGTGACTTTGTCTGCAAAGTCAGCCACCCCCTGCTGCTCGATTGGCCTACCGGAGAAAAAAAGCAAATTTTCCGCTTTCGAATTCGAGGGCCACGGTCCCTTCACTGCATAAGTCTCGATCATCGGAAATGATCGCTTCATGGTCTCAACCACTGCCTCCGCCCGGAGGAGATCACCGCCAGTGCCTGACGAGGCGAGATTGACGACGAGCACGCCATTGGGTCTGAGATGCCGTCGCAATTCGGAGAAAAATTCCTCGGTCGTCAAGTGAAAGGGCACCAGATGGCGTGCGAAGGCATCGACCCAGACGAGGTCGTATGTCGTTTCGGTATGGTTCAGGAACGCTCTGGCGTCACGGACGAACACATGATGCTGGGGAGGCGCGTGGTAGGAAAAATACGCTTCCGCCATCCTCACAACCACCGGATCGAATTCCACAACATCCAGCTCAAGGTCGGGCCAATAGCGAGCCAGCCACTTGGCAAAGGATCCACCGCCGTGGCCAAGGACCAGTGCGCGCTTCGGGTCCGACACAAGCGCCAGCGAAGCGACCATGAGCTGACTGTACGGAAGAAACAGCGTATCCGGCTCCGCTTTCCACATGACGGCGTGGAAGGTGCGATCCAAGACGAGATAGCGGAACAGATCATCATCCCGAATCCTGACTTGTTGATAGGGGCTGTCTTCTTGATACACCGGCGCCTTCAGCATCTGGACAGGAAACCACGCGCCCGTCCCGAGTGCCCCCATCAGCAGTACGCAGGCGAGGACTGTGAACGATCTGACGCCGGTACCCTTCAGCAGCCACCAGAATCCTAGTGCGGCTTGGATGGCTCCCAACCAGGCGATCAGGGCATGACTGCCTATCCATGAGAGGAAGAAAAAGGCGGTGCCCCACGTGCCCGCCAAACTTCCGACGGTGGACAACGCGATCATGCGCCCCGTATGCCGGCCCAGGTACTCCAAATCCGACACCGCAAGCCGCAACATCGCCGGGAGCACACCGCTCAACCCAAACGCCGGCGGTGCCAGCAAGATGGCGGCAGCCAGACACGGCCCCCAACGGGGATCTTCGATGGCGCCGGCAACCTTGAAGAGCAGGGCCTGACCAATCCAGGCGATCAGAAACGTCCACGCACCTGAACCAAGCAGTAAACCGGCGAGCACCTGTCCGCCCGGACGGCGATCGGAAATCCAGCCGCCGAACGCGTAGCCGCTGCTCATTGCCGCGAGAATCACACCGATGAGCGCCCCCCAGACAAACAAGGAGTTGCCGAACACCGGAGCCAGGAGCCGGCTGCCGAGAATTTCCAACGCCATGACCACCGAGCCGGTGATGAACGCCGTGAGAAAGAGGAACCAGGGGGGATGGGGCGTGGAAGCGGAGGACGTCATGCAGAAAAAACAGCCGTGATCATCGTTTACACTAGACGGGAAACCCGTCATCTCCCGCGAGGGGCGCTCATAGTACCGAGGTGATCACGAAGCTGTCAATGCAATGGTGCTCATTGCTCAGGCCGCAGGTCACCGCGTATACTGCAATCAATAGGGACGTTCCATAGAGGAGGCTTCACTGTCATGCAGATCAGTGTCATTGGGACCGGCTATGTCGGACTAGTCACCGGGGCGTGCTTCGCTGAATTCGGCGTCAACGTGGTCTGCATGGACAACGATGAGAAGCGGATCGCGGGCCTCGAGAAGGGTGACGTACCGTTCTATGAGCCGGGCATCACGGAGCTAGTCGCCAAGGGGATCGGTCACGGACGGCTGAGCTTCACGGCGGATCTCACGAGAGCAGTTGACCATGGAGAAGTCATCTTCATCGCGGTCGGCACGCCGCCGCGCAAGGATGGCTCGGCGGACCTCTCATTCGTCGAGGAAGTCGGCCGGGGAATTGCCCGCAAAATGGCGTCCTACAAGGTCATCGTGACGAAATCCACAGTGCCCGTGGGTACCGGATCGCTGCTGCAAAAGGTCATTGCCGGCACCCAATCCAAGAAAATCGCGTTCGACATCGTCTCCAATCCCGAATTTCTCCGGGAAGGGTCTGCCATCGAGGATTTCATGCGGCCGAACCGGGTTGTCATCGGCTCCGACAGTGAGCGTGCCATTGCCGTGATGAAAGATCTGTACCGGCCTCTCTACTTGCTCGAGACACCGTTTGTGGTGACCGACGTGGCCACGGCGGAAATGATCAAGTATGCATCAAATGCCTTCCTCGCCACAAAGATCTCCTTCATCAATGAAATAGCCACCCTCTGTGAGCGCGTCGGCGCGGATGTCCAAGCGGTGGCGAAAGGGATGGGTCTCGATCAGCGGATCGGTTCGAAGTTTCTGCACGCCGGAGCCGGCTTCGGGGGCTCCTGCTTTCCGAAAGACCTGGCCGCTCTCGTACAGATGGGTGAGCATGCCGGGTACCCGATGCAGATCGCTGGCGCCGCCGCCGCCGTCAATGCTCAGCAACGCAGCCGCATGGTCGCAAAAATCAGTGAAGCGATCGGCGGGTTACAAGGTGTGACCGTGGGGGTCTTAGGTCTGTCGTTCAAGCCCAACACCAACGATCTTCGCGAAGCCCCCGCGCTCTCGATTGCACAAGAACTCCTGAATCAGGGAGCAAAGGTTCGTGCCTATGATCCCGTTTCGCTCGAGGAAGCCACGAAATTGTTACCTCAGCTCACGTCCTGCCAGAATGCCTATGAGACGGCACGGGATGCCGATGCGTTGGTGTTGATGACGGAATGGAATGAATTCAGAAACCTGGACTTTGCGAAGCTCAAGTCAATGATGCGCCAGCCGCTTCTGGTCGACTTGCGCAACGTCTATGAATCGAACCGCGTTACGTCCTTCGGATTTCGCCACGTGTCCGTGGGACGTCCCTCGAAAGCACCCGATTAGCTCGGCGACTGTGTCAGCCGAGGCGCTTCCTCTTTGGCCGCCTCTTTCGTCTTGGGCTTGTACCCCATCCGGTCCAATACCTTCAGGACACGCGTCTTCAATCGGTCATCGGCCTCCGCCAGCGCCGTGGCCAACGGCTCGACGGCGGGTTTTCCAATCTTCCGGATGATCTCAGTCGCCGACTGGCGGAGTTCATCTTCCTCGGAGACGAGCAGCGGCACCAGCGTGGCGACAGCAGCGCCGCCGATCTTTATCAATGAATCATAGGCCCGCTGCCTCACGTCGCCCACCTCGTCGGCCAACGCATCGACCAGCGGCCGCACCGCTCGTGGCTCACGGAGTTCTCCAAGCACTTCCGCCGCATACTTCCTGTTGAGCCAATGACTGTCCTTCAAATCCAACAGCATGGCATCAGCCTTGGCTGCATCGGGATCTTTGGCCCGGATCCGGAAGCTCTTGGCGATCCGTTTGCCGCCCTCCTCGACGACACGGATGGTGGCTCCATCACCCGGCTTGAGCTGCTTCAGTTCTTCCAGCGCGGCGTCATCCACGTCGAGCACGACCGTCTTGCCGTCGTAGGCCAGGAGCTCAACCTCAACTTGCTTCGCTTCGGGATTGACCGCGACCACCCGTTCAGTCACGAGGTTGAAGCCGTCTTTCTTCCCTCCGCCCTTGGGTCCAATCTGAATCAGTTTCACCGGCGCTTCGTCAGCCATAATGGTCTATCCTTTACCTTGACGTCATGAAGTGATTACCGCTCCGCCTGTTTCCATCCGAGACTCGCCAGCACACCTTCTACGGTTTCCTGCACCATCGTATTTTCATCTTCCAATAAGGGAAGCAGAGGATCAATGGCCTGCTTGGCACCCAGTCTGGCAAGCGACTCCGCCGCATTGCGCCTGACCAGCCAGTCTTCATCCCGCAAGGATTCAATAAGGGGATCAATCCCGCGAGCATCGCCGATCTTCCCCAACGCTTCGGCCGCATGCCGCCGCACCATCCAGTTGTTTCCCAGCAAACCATCAATCAATGCGTCCACCGCCCTGGCGTCACCAATTTTCTTGAGTACGCGGGCGACGTCCTCCCGTACCGTACCGTCCGTTAATGCCTCAACTAAACCCGGGACGGCGCGAGCGTCACCGATGCGCTCGAGAGCCCACACGGCGGCCGTTCGAACGGCTCCATCCTTATCCTTGAGTGCGTTCACCAGCGGCTCCACGCCGCGTGGATCTTTGAGTTTGCCGAGTCCTGAGGCGGCCTGTTCTCGAATTGCCCATTCATCATCATCCATCGCTTCGATTAAACGGTCCACGACCGAAGGCCCGATTCGGACGACGGCGATGGTCGCCGCTTCGCGGATCAACACGTCTTCATCGGCCATCAAGCCGATCAGAGGTGCAATGGCTTCTTCGCCCAGTTGACTGAGGCTGGCGATCGCATGGTCGCGCAGCGCTTCGTTGTCGTCACGCAACGCGATGATCAGTTGTTCAATCCGTTCCGATTGCACGTCGTCACTCATCGCCATGTCCTTCCTGGCTCATCACATGGGCGCTGTCCATGGCCTCTAACTTGTCAGCGATTAAGCCGGCATTATAGGCCACCAATCCATCGCGGTCCGTTCGGAGCCGGTCGAAGAGTTCCTTATAAGGACGCAGCACCTCGACGTCCTTGATCTTGGCCAGGGCCTCCATGGCGTAGACGCGCAGGGGCCGAATGGGGATGGCCTCGAGGTATAGCTGTGTGGGACGGGCATCGCCGATCAAGCCGAGCGCCTTGATGGCAAGTTCCTTCACCCCCGTGTCCTGATCCACAGCCAGACGCTTCATGAGCGGTTCGACGGCGCGCACATCCCCGATTTTCCCGAGCAGATCGGCTGCGGCCTCACGGACGAGCCAATCGTCGTCCTCCAGATATTCCATCAAAATTTCCACGCTGGGCCGGCCGATACCGAGCAGGTTGATCACGGTGGACATGCGGGCTTCTTCGCGTTCGCTTGCGCCTTCAACATCGCGCAAGACATTGAACGACTCATCGATACGTTCTCGAATCGCACCCAGTTTCTTGAGCGTACCCGCGGCAATGTCTCGCACGGCTGGTAGTGCCATCGCATCGATGAAGGCGTCAACCGACCGGGGATCCAGGAGATGATCAAGCATCGTGGCAGCGGCCACCTGGGCATCCGGATCCGGATGTTTCATCATCTGACAGAGCGGAGCGACAGCAGTTGGGATTGCACCGATCAAATGCGTCACCAACTCCCGGCCGTGTGCTTCTGGTGTCTTGGGCAGCAAGGCGACAAGCGCCGACGCCGTGTGGACATCAAGGACTCCGGCCATCTGCTCCAAAGCGCTCGCTCCTGCTTTTTGTACAGCCTCGTCTCCATCCTCGAGCAATCCAACAAGTGCGACTCCCGCCTGGGGATCTTTGATCCGGGCCAGCATCGCTGCGGCTTCACGCTTCAACTCAGGCGTCCCCCCGCGCAACACCTCGACGAGAGCCTGCACCGCCCTGGGACCTCCTGCGAGGCAAGCCGCCGTCGCCCGCATCCGACGCCAATCCTCTTCGTGGACGAGCTCCGTGACAAGCGTCTCAATGCTTTCTTTCGACATATAGCCCGTCCAAAAGGTCTTTAGATCCGTCCCGCCCGCCACCCGACCTTTGCCAACGTCTCTTTGACATGAAAACGCATGTTGTCGTCCGACGTCTGCGTCATGATCGTCACTAATGGAGCAATCACTCTCGAGCCGAACCTGACCAGGGCAGCCGCAGCATCGGCACGAGTCGTCGTCTGATCCAGCGCCTTCACCAGCGATGGAATGGCGACCTCATCACCGAGGGTTCCCAATGCCCGCACCGCGGCCCCTCTGGTGTTCATCTCTTCGTCCCAGTTATCACCGCATCCGGCAACAGTGCGTGAGCCATTCGGACGGTCACCACCGCCCTCCAGAATGGCGACCAATGCCGGCACAGCACGACGATCGCCGATCTTGCCTAATGCCTCCACGGCAAGCGTCCGAAGACCGGGCTCTTTCATGACCGACACGAGAAATTCCATCGCCCGGCTGTCCCCGAGTTGACCCAGCGCCCGAACGGCGTCTTCCCGAACAGCCTGATCATGGTCGTTGAATAGCGCCCATAACAGAGGTTCAACGGCATCGGCCGAGCGGCTCTTGCCGAGGGCTTCCACCGCATGCAACCGTACGAGCCATTCAGAGTGCTTCAAGGCTTCCAAGAGCGACGTGAGTGCGGGATCGCCGATCTCTGCCAGGGCGGTCGTCGCTTCTTCCCGTACGGCCTTGACCTTGTCTTGCAGCAATGGGACCAACGGTTCGATGGCATGCGCGTCTTTGACCCGCCCCAGCGCCTTGGCAGCATGCATGCGAACGATCCAGTCCGGATTTTTAAGCGAGGCAATCAGCGGAGCGAGCACGCGCTCATCGGCAATCAACGACAGCACTGACGACGCCGCTTCTTGCACATCCGGCTGAGGATCGGAGAGACACAGGCCGAGCACCGGCACAGAAGCCTCGCCTATCGCCGTTAGCGCGCCGACCGCCGCCTGCCGCACTGCCCGATCGGCATCGCGAAGCAAACTGACCAATGGTCCCACCGCCCGGGGATCCCGAAAGGTCCCCAGCGCTGTCGCGGCCTCTTCGCGAATAGCCCAATCCTCATCTTTCAGAGCCGCAATGTGCTCGGCGACTGAATCGGCCATACGGGCGCTTCCTCGGAATTGGTGAGCGTAACACAGCCATTTTCGCAGGGTCAACGGAACGCCGCGCCGTCTCAACCGTCAAGCACGACCTGGCTCGAACAGGACGATATCCGGTTCGATCCCGCTGATTGACTCCCTAGATCTGTAGTCGTTACCATCACCTCCCGCATCGTTCGTGGCTTTGCATCCTTTGTGGCAGGAGGTCCCTATGAAACAACCGACCACATCGTCGCGCCGGTGGTGGCTGGAAGGTTTGATCGTACTGACATGCTTCTTCGCAGGCGGCATCCGACCGGCCGCTGCCTACGAAGTCTGGCTGACTGACCAATCGGACACCGGCAAGGAAAGCGGTGGATTCTTATATGTCTATGACGGCGCGCAATTAACGGAGAATCCTTCCGCTGCCAAGCCGACCCAGACCATCGATTTTTCGGGAGACCTCGGCAAATTTTGCGAGGAAGCGACGAAGAAGCCCGTTCGTCGACCTCACATGCTCTTCTTCAATGCGAAGCAGGATCATGCGCTCGTCTCGTTCCTCAGCGGCCACGTGCTCTTCCTTGATGCCGCCACCAAAAAGGTCGACGCCTGCCTTCTGATGGGCAAAAACGTGCATGCCGCGTGGCCCACACCCAACGAAAAAATGGCGCTGGCGGCCAACACGGCTGAAAAGAAATTGATTCGTATCTGGACGGATTATGGTGCGCATAAATTCAGCTTTGACCCCGAGAAGGACGTCTTGAATCTCGGAGCCATGGAAAGCGGCGAACGTCCCGACAATGCTCCCATCTGTTCGATTACGGAATCCACGAGCAGGTATGCGCTGATCACCGTTCGTGGCGGAGGACTCCTCGTGGCCGACGTGACCGCCTCGCCGATGAAGGTGGTCGCGACGTTGGACAACAATCAGATCCATCCGGCGGGATGCGGCGGCATAGAGGCGGGCGGCACCATGTACATCAATTCAGGAGGCGGCTGGCCCATTGCCCCCCTGTCCTACGATATTTATGCTCTTGATCTGACCAACCTGCCGAAGTCCGTCTCGGCCAAACTCCTGTCGCAACGGGACAGCCAGTTCGCCGATTCCCACGGCATGGGAGCGGTCGGACGTTACCTGTGGAGTGTGGATCGGGCTGGCAATAACATTGAAATCATCGATACGTTGAGCAATCTCAGCGTGGGCTCTGTCAATCTGGTCACTGAGCAGAACAGTGATCCTGCCCCCGACCTGATGGACGTTGCGCCGGATGGACAGTATGTCTTTGCTGGCTTGCGAGGGCCGAGTCCCTTAACCGGCAACGACAAAGGCGTCAACAATGCCAAGGGAACAGTTCCCGGTGTCGGCGTCATCCACGTGGATGCGGGAGGCAAGGTCGGACACTACAAGGGACAAGCTTCGATTACGAACATGAAGGATGGGAAAGAGACCGCGGATACGCACGGGATCGCCGTGCGAAAATAGCCGCTACTTCGCGAGATCACCGGAGGGTCCAAACCTCCCCGCCTCTCCCAAGGGCTTGTCGACGCGCGCATTGTCCACGAAGCTTGAATTGACGGCAAGATCTTCCTGCGGCAAGGTCCAGCCCATCCTTTCGAGCGTCTCCAAGACCAGTTGCCGCAACGCGTCTTTTGCGCTGAGGCGGACAGACGCATAACTGAGGACCCGTTCGCCTTCCGCAGATACCTCGGACGCCTTGGGATCATAGAGGAAAGCGATAAGCGGTTCGATGGCCGTATCCCCGATCGCTGCCAGCGCAGCGCTCGCTTTTTCACGGAGCACACCGTCTTTCAACAACATGATGAGGTCCGGGATGACGCGCGGATCTCGGAACTGGCCCAGCGCCGTGGCCGCGGCCTCCTTGATGAACGCATCCTCGCTCACGATACAACCGGGCGTCGGCGTGCCGTCCTGTCTGATGCCCTTCCCCTTGAGCGCATCCAAAACAGGACCTAAGGCGCGCGGGTCTCCGATCATGCCGAGCGAAGCGATGGCATGGCGCTTCACGGCCCCGTCCTTCATCGCCTCGATCAATGCGTCGATCGCGCGCGGATCACCGATCATGCCGAGGGCGATGGTGGCGTCTTCTCGCACCGCCCGGTCGGGATCCTTGAGTGCCGCGATAAGCGCATCGACGACCTTGTCGTCGCGCACCCACGTGCGACCGATCTGGTAATCGGTCGTCATGCCACCGAGGGCGCGGGCGGCATGACAGCGAACGACGAAATCCTTGTCTTTGAAACATTCAATCAAGGGATCGACAGAGGGCTCGCCGATGTAGACCAGAGCCGTGCCGGCGGTCTCGCGGACGATCTTCGAAGTATCGCGAAACAGCTTGATCATGACCGGAACGGCCTTGGGGTCTCCGGTCTTGCCGAGTGCTTCGGCCGCGGCGCTTTTGACTGCGCCGTCCCGATCGCGGCAGGCCACGATCAAGGCGTCCACTGCCTTACGGTCTCGGATTTCTCCGCAAGTCTTGGCGGCATGCTCGCGCACGCGCCATCGCTCGTCCTTGAGCGCGGTGATCATTCGGTCCAACACCAAAGTCCTCAGGCTTGCGGCCGACTCGACCGCCTGATTGCGTACTTCCATGATCGGATCATTGAACAGGTCAATGAGGGCTTCGACGGCTCGGTCGCCACCGATTTTCGCAATCGCGGACGCCGCATGCGCGCGGACCGACCAATATTCGTCACCACAGGCGCTGATCAGGGCGTCCAGACTGCGCGGATCGGCGATGGTCCCGAGCGCTTTGGCCGCTTCTTCGCGCGTGGCATCGTCCACGTCCTCAAGTGCTTCCAGCAAATCCTCTAAAGCCTGCGTCATGGTCCGTGTCCTCGTTATTGATAGGTGTAATCCGGCTGCCCGCCATAGGGATATGTCCGCTTACACCGGACGATCAGCGTTTGGGTCCCGCGCCCTTCTACACATTGATCGAGCGAAGTAGCAAAATCCAGCTTGCCCTCAAGATTCACGGAGAAGGGAAAATCAAAGGTAAAACTGATGAACTTATACTTGCCGGGCTTCAAGGCGAGTGTTCGCTTATCGGTCGTCTTGAATGCATCCAACGAGTCAGGGTCCGAGTTGTAGATAGACGGCGTCACCCCGGGAACGTACCACCATGAGGGAGGATCGAGCACCGTCGGATCAATCAAGATGGCATGTTCCTTGGTGTAACTGGGTGGAGGCGCCGCCTCTGCTACGGCGTACCCGCAGGCTCCGCCGGCCAGAACGGCCAAGACGCCGATTGCCCATCGCCATGTTTCGAGTTGATGTCCTGGATTCATTGTGCACGTCAGGGCACGTTTGAGTTGGGAGCCGCAGCGACAAAGGCGTACTGGAAAATTTCCTCCACCGGCCGGCTCTCCCACTCCGTGTGCGTTTGCAAACCCAACGTCCGCATCACCGTCGCACCGGTGTCGATAATAGACACTGGCTGGTGTATGGCATGGCCGGGTTTGATGCCGACACCCGACGCGATCCAGGGAACACCCGGCGCGACATTCGCCGTTTGTTGTTGGCCGGCATCCACGCCCTCCGCGCTCAATGAGGTGACGAACACGGTGGTCCGCTTCATGAGGTCTTGATTCTTATAAATCTCCAATACGGAGCTGATTGCTTTATCGACGGTGCGCAGGGCTTCCCTATACTCCTTGGAAGTCCAGCCCCGCGCGACGCCGACTCGACCAGCTTCAGGAAGATGCACGACGAGAAAATGCGGCAGGGAAAGGATAGCGTGGCCATAGCCGTGTCCACTCGTGGCCTTCTTGAAATATTGCTGGATGTAGGCCACGATCCGTTCAGGTGTGCATTCGGGCTTCAGCGGTCCGCACATCTGATAATCCGTATACGGTTCCGGTCTCGCGAGCTGATACAGCGACTCATCCATGAAGAAAATGGCGCTGTCCCGCCCTCCGCTCAAATCGAGATAGTCAAATACGCTCGGCGCTCGCGGGTATCCGCGGCTGAATTCGAAACTGTTCCAGTTGATTCCATGTTTCTCAACGGGCACTCCGGTAATGATCGAGGCCATCGTCGGCAATCGAAGCGGCGGTTTGACGCCGGTGGCCGACCAGGTGACGGCCCCCTCCTTGATGAGCCTGCTCAAGGTCGGCATCGTGCCGCCTTTCAGTGATTCCTGACTGAATCCTTCCAACACGAAGAGAATGACATGTTCAGTCGGCGGGCTGGCGGGCGTCCCCTTGTCCACTGCAGAAGTGGAAGGACGCATCGTCGCCGCCGTAGAGCCGATCACAAGGGTCAGACACAAGCCGAACGTCAGCGCACACACACGCCAAAAAGGTGCCGTCATGGACCGCCTCTCCACATAAATTCAAAAAGGGAATGGTAACCTTAGCATGCGAATTTTCGTTAAGGCAAGCCGCGCCGAGCCCTTCCGAGGCTGCTGGCGGAAAGCCGCCGCGGGGTGGTATGCTGGCGTCGTCATGTGATCAGTGTGTAGGGATGCGTCAGCCCTTTTGAAAGGTGACGTTCATGCCCGACCGGCCTTGCAGTTCAATCGCGGTATCGAGGCCGCCGACCACCGGCCGTTTGCCGCTCATCTTCTTCATTGCTTCCTCTCTGCTTTGGTGTTTCGCCACTCCGCTCTCCGCGGAAGTACGGGTCGTCTCCTCACAGGGCGAATTTCGAATGGGTGACCGTGACACGCGGGAAGACGCCATGCGGCTGGCGATGGAAGCCGCCAAGCGCAATGCCCTGGAACAGGTGGCGACGTATCTGGAAGGTGTCACCGTCGTCGACGGGGCCGACATCACCAAGGATGAGATCAGGACCTATACCGCCGGATTGGTGCTTGTGCTCGATCAGCAAGCACACCTGTGGCTGGAGGGCGACACTGTGGTGGTGAGCGTCGACCTCACGTCGCAAATCGATACCGATGAAGTGGCACAGGCAATCCTTGCGTTCCGAGAAAACGAGAGTGCCATGCATCAGGTTGCGGCGCTGAAAGGCGAAATCGATGACCTCCATAAAGAACTGGATGCGGCCAATCTCTTGTTGGCGAGCGCGACCACGCCCGAAGAGGCGCAACAGGCCAGCTTCCAACGCCAGGACCTTCTCAATCGCGTTCAATCGAATGCGATGGTCTCGCAAGCCTGGACCGACTGGGTGATTGTCGGACCCTATGGGTATCCCGCGTCCTGGGGTGGCATACCACCTCAGGGACTTCTCAACGCTGCCCGCGGTCTCTACCCCGCAAATCCCCATGTGGAAGTGGCTCAGCAAGTTATCGTCATGAGGCCGCCAGCTATGCATCCGAACGTGTTGCCGCCGGTCACGCAACCGGTGCTCCGCCCGCCGGGCGGGAAACCCGTTCCGCTCACACTCAATGAAATTTCTCACATCAGCTCATCCAGGCCGGTTCAACTCGAGAACCGGCCTTCAGGCGCTCATATGGCCATTGCACCCTCGGCCGGTAGTCGCGGTTCTGCGTTGGCCCAACAGTTCCCTTCAGCGTCTTCAAACTCCGTCCGGTCTCTCCATCAGTTTCTCCAGCCGCCGGCCGGCGTGACGCCTCCTAATCAGGCGCCGACGACCCGTCGTCTCCCACCGACCATCCAACAGCATCTCCCATCGATGCTCGCACCACGAGGTCCTTCTCACATCGCTCCTCGCGGCTTTGGAGGTCATCACGGTGCCGGACACGGCGGCTATGGCGGCCGCGGAGGTGGTGGTCACGGCGGAGGAGGAAGAGGAAGGTAATCGGTGGGGAACTGGGTGCAGCGGATCACGGCCGTCCTCGTCATCGGGCTCTCGCCGATCTGGTGGGCCATGACGGGTCTTGCCTCGGAACCTGACGCCGTTCGAGATCGTGCAGAGCAATCATTTGAGCAATTCAAGCAGCGGAGCGACCATGCGGGCATGACGACCTCGAATGCGGGATCACGTGAGAATCAGGGACGCGGCGGGTACCCCGCAGATCAGTATGTCATTGGCGTCGGTCAAGGCGATATGACAAAGGGGCCGATCGTTTGCCAGCGCGTGTCCGAATTGTCGGCCCGCACGGACTTGGCCAAGCAGATCCGCATTTTTGTGAAAGAGCACATGGTTGACCGTATTCGTGAACGCTCGGGCAAGGATGCGGATCAGGACATTGAACTGACCCGCGAGGAAATCGTTCAGGAGTACCTCCAGGGCGTAAAGATCATCGATCGGCAGATCGATGAGGAGAAGAAAGTCTGCACCGCGACTGCCGTGATGCCAAAGAACAAGCTTCAGCCATTGCCTCAGACCAACGACTCTCCCCCGCTGCCGCCCATCACCCACTAGCTCCTTCCATTGCAGTGCGGCCTCAAGATCGGTTATGACGTTGTGCCATGCCGGTGGAGAACAATTTTCAGCACGACGAATTGTCTCGGAAGAGTCCCGGTGAGCGATTGGTCATGACCGAATTCACGACCGGCGCCCCGCCCGACTCCCCCGAATGGACGGAATCAATGGCGCGTCATGGCCGGACCCTGTCACAGGCCGGCGTTCGGACGATCGTGTTCCTGCACGGCGCCATTCACGGGACCGACGTGTTCGGCGTCCAGCGTCTTGATGAAGCGGGGGGACTCAAACGGGGCTACTCTAGGGGTGTGTCGGGTCTCGATGCGCTGCTGGCGGCCATGCGCCAAGAGCACAACGGTATCCCTCTTCTTCCGGGGGGAGTGACGCCCCCTCTGAGCGACGATGAGGCGACGAAACGCCTCCTGGATGAACAGGTCGGTGACGCCGGAAACTTTACGCAGGTGTCGATCAACCTTGTCCAGCATGCGTTCAAGCAGTCTTCGACCAGGCCGATCACATGCCTGCGCAAACTCTGGACGTCCGAGCACCATCACCTTGGACGTGCGATTGCAGCGGTGCGGTTGCTGAATGACCTCCGGGCCCATTGCGATGCCCAGCAACTCGCATCGGGTGACCGCATCCTGGTGCACGCACATGGACAAGCCGGACTCGTGCTGGCTCTGATGTCAAATCTCATGTGCCCAAGCCAGATCACAGGCAGAGCCAGGCTCTTTGCCATTTTGACTTCTTACGCCGAGCAGATTGGTCATGCGGAGCTGGCTGCAGCCGTCAAACGGCTGGATGTCCTTGTGGCTGGCGGCGATCCGCTGAAGGGCGTCGCATTGGACATCGTCACTCTCGGTCAGCCGGTGCGCTACGGGTGGGACCCTTCGGGCATTGGGAAGTTGCTGCATCTGGTGAATCACCGCAATCTCCGAACGGACAGCAAAACGTGGCTCGCGAAGATGGAACTGCCGCAGATCACGATGGAAATGCCGGTCGCCTGGGGTGGTGATTATGTACAGGAACTCGCTGTCGCCGGCAGCGACGCTGTTCCGCAGACGGATGCGGCGAAGGCGGCGAACAAAGCGCTCTGGGAAATGGTCGAACCGTTCGACGGCTTCGAGCGCTGGCTGGAATGTGCCAGGCGCGCCGTACGATTCCCAAGTGAAGGCCGGTGTCTCTTGGTCGACTACAAGGACTCCACGGGATCGACGAACCCGCGCGACCACTACTATGGGCACGCGGCCTATACAAGAAAACAGGCCCTGCTGTTCAACACGTCACGAATCGTCGACGCGTTGTATTCTTCCTAGGCTTCGTCATTCTGGCTCTCATCCCTCCCGCACCTGCACTGCCACTGGTTCCCAGGCAAAGATGCCATCGACATAGGCGTGCCCGTTCGGGGTGGTGGCGACCAACTCAATAGATTCATAGATGGTGAGCGTCGTGCCGCTGCCAGGCGACACTTCGAGCTGCATGGCCAGCGCCGCACTGGGGGCCAACGACGCCATGTTTTGATGGGTCTTTACCTCCTTCGGCATGGCCAGAAGATTGACGAATTGTGCCGGTGGCGTTTGACGGAACTCTCCATCATAAGCCACCCAGAGACGGGCAATCGCCGCCACGTGTGCATGCCAGTCCTCTGCCACTGCGTTGACTTCCACCCAATTGAACAACGTGTTGAGTCGGGACATGATCGATACCGTTGTCGCTTCCAATGAGGCCGGGATCGCCAGCAACGTTGAGTAGCCGACGTGAACGTATCCCAAATTGTCCCATGTCGACGGATTCGCCGCTGCCCGGGCATGAGCCGACTTATTAGGGAGAATACGCTCGACATAGTGGGGATTCGCGCTCAGGCGCAGGTAATTCGCATCCTCGAGATAGAGAATCCGGTCATGTTTGCACAGCGCAGCCTCTGGATCGCCGAACATGATGGTGTTCGACGACTGCCCGTCAGCTCCCGTAAAGATCAACTGGCTCCACCCGATCGGTGCGATGTAACTGGTGGTGACCGAGCTCGTCATGCGTTCCAAGGCGTCCACTCTCTCCCTGATGTCCTGAAACACGGATTCGAGTCCCTCCTTAGCACCCCGCACCCGTTCCACCATCAGATTCTTTTCAATCCGCCGTTGCTCTTCAAGTTGTCGCACGAATGATGTTGTCTGCTTATCGAGTTCCACGGCATGCATCATGGCGGTATCCCTTTCTCAGGTGGAGCAACCAGAATCTTTCTCAGAGGTGAAACTCGGGTCATCTCCGCAAGAGCAGTGCCACTCCTAACCCCGCGTCAACACGCAGCCAGAAACGAGACACTGCAGGCGGATACCAACGAGAGGCACAGGTTTGAA
>Ga0207679_10000995_pt1 | contig 18195 bp, 15 predicted proteins | sample KBSC73metaG_FD_184320 | JGI IMG/M metagenome (GOLD analysis project Ga0207679, IMG submission 184320) | Corn rhizosphere microbial communities from Kellogg Biological Station, Michigan, USA - KBS C7-3 metaG (SPAdes) (version 2) | ecosystem: Host-associated > Plants > Roots > Rhizosphere > Soil ... | reverse complement strand
TCTCGGTGGGGCAAGGGGAAATCTTCGGATTTCTTGGTCCAAACGGCTCGGGCAAAACCACCACGATGAAAATTCTGATGGGGCTGATGCGGGCGAGTCGAGGTGCCGTTGAACTGCTCGGAGAGCCCTCCACCAGTGTGCGCGTTCACGAACGCATCGGATATCTCCCGGAGTCGCCGTACTTCTACGACTACCTCACTGCCGAAGAGTTTCTCACCTTCTACGGGAACCTGGCAGGGCTGGAGAAGGCTCGGTTGCCGCATCGCATTACCGAACTGTTGAGCAGGGTGGGCCTGAGTGATGCGAGGACGCGTCGTCTTCGGAAATTCTCGAAAGGCATGTTGCAGCGGATCGGCTTGGCGCAGGCGATGCTTCATGACCCGGAGCTCGTCGTCCTGGACGAGCCGATGTCTGGCCTTGACCCGGTGGGCCGCAAAGAGGTGCGGGATATCATCCTGGGCCTTCGCGATCAGGGGAAGACCGTCTTTTTCAGCACCCACATCATTTCCGACGTCGAGATGATCTGCGACCGCGTGGGCATCATCGCCAAAGGCAGAATGCAGGCCGTCGGACGGGTGGAAGACCTTGTCGGTCGTGACAGTACGTGTTCCGTTGAAGTGGTGTGCGACGGGCTTGACGGGGCGAATAATTCGGTGATCAAGAAGGCCGCGCAGCGCGTGTTGCAGCGCGGAAGCCGGTGTTGGATGGTGATCCCCGGCCAAGACCAGCTCGAACAGGTCCTCGATGCTATTCGCCAGGCAGGCGGGCGGCTGATTTCAGCGATCCCGCACAAAGGATCGCTTGAGGAGATCTTTCTGGAACAAACCAAACTGTAATAATGACATGAACACCCTGTTCGTCGTGGCACACAATACGTTTCGCGAAACCGTGAGAGACAAGATTCTCTACAATCTCGTCTTTTTTGCGTTGCTGCTGATCGGGGCTTCGGTGCTCCTGGGCACGCTGACCATCGGGGAGCAGGACAGAATTGTCAACGACGTCGGACTGGCCGCCATCAACCTCATCGGAATCATCATCGCCATTTTCGTCGGCATCAGCCTGGTGACGAAAGAAATCGACCGTCGAACGGTGTACACGATTCTCGCAAGGCCGATCACCCGCACGCAGTTTGTGTTGGGGAAATATTGCGGCCTGGCGGCGGTCATCGGCGTGAACATTGCCATCATGCTCGGCATGTTCATCGTCACTATCTGGCTGAGCGGACATGTCATCCATGGGTCGTTGTTTCAGGCGGTTCAGTTGATGCTGGTCGAAACACTGCTCGTCACGGCCCTCGCCATGTTTTTTTCTACGTTCAGTTCCGCAACGCTCAGCGCCATCATGACGATCGGGTTTTACGTGATCGGGCATCTCACGGGCGATATGAAGGGCATCGCGGAAAAGAGCAAAAGCGCGGCGACCGAGCTCATCATGTCCGGCATTTATTACCTCTGTCCGAACCTTGAATGGCTGAACATCAAGGGGCAGGCAGCCCGAGGCGTCATGGTGAGCGGTGAGTACCAATTGACCGCGACCGTGTATGGCCTGGTATATGCCGGGCTGCTCCTCATGGGGGCCTGCCGGATATTCGAGCGACGAGACTTTTAGCGTCCCTCGGACCGCTCGTCCATTTATGAAAGCACTCGCCGTCCTTCCTCCCGACCGGTGGATCGAGATCAATCTTTTAGACACGCTCCGACGGTATTACTGCGATCAACTCCGCGTCTTCACGTATCCGGGCGGAATGGGCTGTTTGGGATCGCGCCTTTGGCGAAAGCAACGTGACGACCTCACGGTGGAATTAGTCCGTTCGGCCAGCGCGCTCAAGGCCGCGGGCGAGCTCGATTTTATCTTTTGCATGGTCTACGACGACTTTCTCACTGTTGAGACGGCTGAACAGCTCCGGCAGCTGAACGTGCCGATGGTGAACTACCACGTCGATATGGCGTTTCAGTGGTACCGCGTGATCAACACGGCTCCCTACTTTGATCTGCTCGCGGTCGCACAGACGACTCATGCCCAGGATCTGACCTCGTACAATGAAAACATCTATTCGATGCCGATGGCAGCCAACCCCGATTGGTATGGTGCCCATGCCTCTCCGGCGTCCGACGTGAGACATGTTCTTTCCTTCGTTGGCAGTTTCAACCCGTTTCGGCGCGCGCTGATCGCGGATTGCGTGACGCATGGATTCAAACCAGCCGTGTATGGACGTGGCTGGCAGAGTTCGGTGCCGAGCCCCTACCGATTCGATTGGGACTGCTACAAGCTCTGGCACGACCTGCGGCACTATGCCGTCCCGCGTCTCAGGGCCGAAGGGGTGTCCAGCCTCGTAGAAGCGGTCCGCCGCAAAGTGTCCAGAGGCCGCACGCTTCCAGAGGTGGTCGGACCGGAGTTTCACCCCCCGTGTTCCGATGAGGCGCTTCCCGTCATTTTCCGGTCAAGCAAGGTCAATCTCGGATTTTCTGATACCGGCTGGCATGCAGACAGTCGGGTCGTGCCTTCGGGAAATCTCCAATGCCGGTTGCGCGACTTCGAGGTGCCGATGTCGGGGGGCTTTTACCTGGTCCAGCGCGCTCCGGGTCATGACGAGTACTACACACTCGGCGAGGAGATTGAAACGTGGACGACGTCGGAGGAGCTGATCGACAAACTGTCTTTTTTCAGTACACACGAGGATGCTGCAGGGCGCATTCGAGAGGCAGGCCGGAAACGGGCGATGGCATCCCATACCTGGCGGCATCGATTCGACGGAATGTTTCAACGCCTGCGTGACAGTGGAGCGATGGTATGACGACCGCGACCGGACAGGCCTGCGTCGGCGACGAGCGTCGAGCACCCATGCCCGATGAGCCGGAGGTGATGGTCTACGAACCTGAGCAACGAGCCCGCCTGGGAGTGCTCCAGTGCTGGTGCCTGATGGCCTCAAGACTCGTGCGGTCAAGAGAGTTAGTCGGTCGGCTGTTCAGGCGCGATGTGTTAGCAGCCACCCAGCATTCTGTGCTCGGGCTCGCATGGATCGTCATCTCGCCGTTGGTGGGAATCGCCTCGTGGGTATTCATGAGCCGCGCAGGTGTCCTCTCACCGGGGGACACCGGCGTTCCCTATCCGCTGTTTGTCCTGATAGGCGCCACGACATGGGGAGTCTTCATGGCGTTCTTTGCGTCGGCGGCCGCGAGTCTGACATCGAACGGCAGTCTGATCCTCCACGCCAGATTCTCTCATGAGGCGCTGGTGACCCAGCAGGCGGCTCAGGCGCTGGTCTCCGTCACGGCGAACCTGGTCGTGCTCATGCTGGCTTTCCTGCTATTCGGCGTGTGGCCCCGCTGGGGCGCTCTCCTGTTCCCGCTCAGTCTCGTCCCGATGCTGTTGCTGGGCACAGGACTCGGCATGTGCGTGGCGATCTTTGCCGTACTAGTTCATGACGTCACGAAAGTGGCCATGACACTGCTCGGTCTGCTCATGTTCCTCACGCCCGTCATCTACGCGCCGGATGTCTCGGACGAGCGGCTCCAACAACTCATTTGGCACAATCCGATGACCTACCTGGTGGCAGGCCCTCGCGATTTGCTCCTGGCGGGGAGCATGGGACATGCGCAGGGATATGCCGTGTCGGCCGCGGCGGCCGTCGGCCTGTTCATGCTGTCGTGGCGACTGTTCTTTATTGCCGAACAGAAAGTGGTGGAGAAGGTGTGATGGTCGATCCATGCCTGGCATCGGTGGCGGGGGCCGGCAAAAAGTTTTGCGCCGTCCAGCCGCACAGCATGTACTACGGGATCCGCGACGTATGCCGGAGCATGATCGGCATGTCTGCAGAGCCGGGTGTCCTCCGCCCGCATGAATTTTGGGCGGTGGATGACGTGACGTTCTCACTCAAACGGGGTGAGCGGTTGGGCTTGCTCGGGACGAACGGATCGGGGAAATCCACCGTGCTGCGTCTGCTGGGGGGCATTTATCAGCCGGATAGGGGAAGGATCGAGGTGAGGGGAAGGGTCGGGGCGTTGATTGCCTTGGGGGCCGGATTTCATCCGCTTCTGACCGGAAGGGAAAACATTTTTCTCAACGGTGCGCTGCTCGGCATGACGACGAGAGACATTAAGAAGCGCTTCGATGACATCGTTGAATTTGCCGGCGTCGGAGAATTTCTGGATGCGCCGGTCAAGACCTACAGCTCTGGCATGCACGTGCGGCTGGGGTTTGCCGTCGCGATTCATGCCGAGCCGGACCTTCTGCTCATCGATGAGGTGCTGGCTGTCGGCGACAGCGTGTTTCAGAACAAGTGCATTGAAAAGGTGCTGGCATTGAACGAGAGAGGGACGGCCATCATCTTTGTCTCGCACTCCATCCAGGCCATTGAGCGCTTATGTCTGTCCGGTCTGCTGCTGAATCGAGGCCGGCAGGTGTTCCTGGGGAACATCCGGGAATGCATTCAACGGTACTACGACGATATCGGCCGGACCAATCTCGACCAACCTCACCACCCGAAGGCGATCGGCATAGGGGAAGCCGAGATCTCAGACGTGCGCGTGTTTCAGGCAGGGGGCGATCCATGCAACCGGAACATCGAGGTCGGGCAGGACTTTACCATTCAATTCCGCTACGCCTTTTCGCATGAGCGCTCTCAGACGGCCCAAGTCCGGGTGTGGATCCGGACCCATGAAGGCAGGGATGTGCAGCGGCTGATCTTTCAGGAAGAAGCGTTTCCGGGCGGACAGGGCTACGACAATGTGAAGATCCACCGGCTTGAGCGGTCCGGCACCGTCAGCATCACGGTCCGCAAGCCGAGGCTCTTTCCCCAATCATTCTGCGTGGATATTGCCATCGCTCCGATAGACCGCGGCGTGCATCTCGGAGGCCTTGCAAATGCAGCGCTCTTCAATGTGATCCCGCCCCAGAGCGGACACTCCTATTTTGAATACGGACACACGACCGTCACGGATTTCGACTATGTGGTTGCGCTTAGTTGAGAAAATCCTTCGCCGCCTGTTCGGCGAATATTTCTGCATCACCCCGCGACACAGGGAAGGTGTGCTTCGCGGCGGGGTGTTTGCCGACGTGGATTTCAGGGACCACGTGGTCGTGGACAAAAAACACTCGTTGATCGTCGAGAAGGGCAAGTACAAATTTATTCCTCGGCCGAGCTGGATCCGCACGCATCCCCCTGACTCCTCCGTCCAGGCCATCGTCGACAATTCGCTGGAATCGTTCGATCACTTTTGGGAAACCGATCAACTGGTGGGAGAGTATTTGGTCGAAGCGCGGCGGGAGTTCTACCGGGAGGTGCTTGCGGCCTGTGGACCCTATCTCCACGGCCGGGTCGCCGACGTCGGCTGCGGACCGGGCTACGTGCTGCAGGCCCTGGCTTCCTCAGGGTCGGCCAAGCAGTTGTATGGAATGGATTTCTCATCGTCGTCCATCAAGCGCAGCCGGGAAGCGGTCCCGGCGGGGCACTTTTTGATCGGCGACATCTATCATATGGCCTGTGAGGATGCGGTCTTTGACGCGGTGCTGTGCATGGAGACGCTGGAGCACCTCGAACAGCCGGCCGAGGCCCTGGGCGAATTGCTCAGGATCTGCCGAAGCGGGGGACATGTCATCATTACGATCCCCAATGGGGCAGTCGACGAATATGTCGGGCATCTGAATTTCTGGACCGAGGAGGAGTTCCGGACGTTCCTTCCTGAGAAATTGACGGCATTCCGGTCCTGCCAGGGAGGCAGAACGATGCTGTTCGTGCTCGAAAAAGCCATGAGCCAAGATGGGTAAGGTGTTCCCGCATGTCAGGGACGCGCCTCGGGTGGCGGCCACCGCCGTCGCCAAGCCGGAGGTCTACGTCGTCATTCCCGTGTTTAACAGGCTCACCTTTACGTTGGCCTGTTTGAACGGTCTCCACGAACAGACGTTCGCACCGCTCCATGTAATCGTCGTCGACGGAGGGTCCGACGACGGGACTCCCGAGGTTGTGCGCCGACATTTTCCGCACGTCGTGCTCCTTCAGGACGAACGGCCACTGTGGTGGGGCGGCGCCATGCAATTGGGCATCGACTATTGCCTCCGACAGAGCCGCGATGACCACGGCATGCTCTTGATGATGAACAATGACACCGTCATCGAGCGGCACTATGTCGAAACGCTCGTCCGGGTGTCATCGGAACACGATGCGGCCGTGTGCGGAGTGATCGTGGACAGCCGTGATCCCACTCGCGTGCTCGATGCGGGAGAGTTTGTCGATTGGGACACGTACAGCTTTCCCGTGAACACCTCGATCGATCCTCGGAACGGACCCTTGATAGAAGTGGATCTCTTGTCCGGCCGGGGCACACTGGTTCCTCTGTCCATGATCAGGGCCGCCGGGAATGTGCGAGGAGACCGCTTTCCCCATTACATCTCCGATTGTGAGTTTTTTGCCAGGTTGAAACGGTATGGGTTTCGTCTTGGAGTGACCAGCGAGGTGGCCATCCGGTCGCATGTGGAGGCCACCGGTCTGCACACCCTGAAGGCTGCCAAGCTGACGTTGTCTCAAGCGTGGAACGCCCTCTTCTCGATCAAGTCCATGGACAACGTGCGGGACCATTGGCGGTTTATCGAAGACTGTGCGCCGGCCGGGGTTCGCGCGCGCCTGAAGCGGCAATTGATTCATCGAAGCGTCTACCTCGTGCTCAGCCGCACATTCCTGCGACACGTCGTCCTGCCTGTGGCCTGGGCTGTTGCCGGCACCTACTACGTGACGCGGCAAGATTGTGCGGAGACAGGATGCGATGCCGAGGCGCTCGTCGCCGCCGGAATTCTGAAGCCATGGCGTCGGCCGGATTGGTATGTATTCGAGCATCAGACCCGCACCCGGCTTCACGGTCGAGCACTCAGAGCCCTCTATCGGCGTGCCTGGAATCCGGCCACCAAACTCCCCCGTTGGTTCAAAGCCAAGTCCCGGTCCAAGGACGGCGATCGGGGTGCTGAGAACGCGATCCTCTCGTAGGACCTTCCGAAGACACGCCACAAGACGAATCGTCCATGAAAAAGCCCGGCGGCGGCCGGCTTTTCAGCGGTATCGGCGCTTGAACCTGGCTCGATTCATCGAGAGGGGCAGACCTCGTTCGTGGTCGATCCGGCCTGTGGATTCGTGTTGAGAGAGACACGACGGGATAAGTGTATTTTGATGCAAAAATAGCGCTTCGTTGCTATCCATGGAGTCAGGCCAGTGGATGGTCAAGGATCCCTCGGGATCCATGAGAACCGTCAAAAAATCACGATGAATCACTGACATGTGCGGAATAGCCGGAATCATCGCGACACAACCGCTGACACCGGAGTTGCGGTCTCGAGTCCTTCGGATGAACGACCGGGAAACCCATCGGGGGCCGGACGGTGAGGGTGTCTTTCACGACGGTCCCGTCGCCCTCGCCATGCGTCGGTTGAGCATCATCGATGTGAAGGGAGGGCATCAGCCGCTCTTCAACGAAGACAAGTCGGTGGCCCTGGTCGCCAATGGAGAGATCTATAACGCGGTCGAGTTAAGAGCCTTGCTGCGTTCACAAGGCCATCAGTTCAGAACCGGAAGTGATTGCGAAGTCATTGTCCACCTGTATGAGCAGTACGACCTGGAATGCGTACAGCACATGCGGGGCATGTTTGCCTTTGCGCTCTGGGACTCACGTCTGCGGCGTTTGGTCCTCGGGCGTGACCGGATGGGTGAAAAGCCCCTCTATCTCTCCATGCAGAACGGCGTGATCTATTTTGCGTCTGAACTCAAGGCGCTCATTGCCTCCGGCGCCGTCCCATTCGAGCTGGAGCCGACCGCACTCGATTTGTTCTTTCACTACAACTATGTGCCGGAACCGATGACGCCTGTCCGCGGGGTTCAGAAGCTGCCTGCGGCTCATCTGCTCACGATCGATGCAGATACCTGGAAGCAGGAGCGCCGGTGTTACTGGCGGATGGAGGATGCTCCGGCCCTGACCGGAAATCCAGCCGACTTGATTCGGGCGGAGCTGGACACGATCAGTGAGCTGATCATCCGCGCCGACGTTCCCGTCGGCATCGCCCTCAGCGGTGGATTGGATTCGAGCGTGATCGCGGCGATGACCGCACGAAAGTATCCCGGCAGTATGCAGGCGTTCAGCGTCGGCTATCATGGCCGCCGGCAATCTGACGAACGGTCGGATGCCAAGGCCTTCGCCGAGCATCTCGGGATGCCGTTCCATGAGGTGGAACTCCGTTCCGAAGATCTCGCCGCATTTTTCCCCGAGCTGGTCTTTTGGGCGGATGATCCGATCGGAGACATTTCAGCGTACGGGTACTATTGCGTCATGCGAGCGGCCAAAGCACAGGGCGTGAGCGTGATGCTGCAGGGCCATGGCGGGGATGAACTCTTCTGGGGCTATCCGTGGGTACGGGAGGCCGTCACACAGACGGCACGAAAGCTACGATCTCCGAGGTTTCATGAGTATGTGAGGCTCACCCTTCCCGCCTACTGGTCGCCATGGGGGATCAAGGAGTGGATCAAGTCAGCCGCCGGCCTGCGCACGGCATGGACGCTTCATACCAGAGATCGTCTCAGTCCGAAGGAGCAGGCGGTGTTTTACGATCTCACGCCTGATTTTCTTCTTGTCCATGAACAAATGCCGGCGTTGTATGAGCCAGCCTTTGCCGAGCAGCTGTCTCCGGGACAGCCCTATTCGTTGTTCACCCGCGACATGCCATGGCCCTCGTTGGACGTCATGATCACGCAGCTTATTTGCCAGACGTACCTCGCGGAGAACGGCATCGCTCAAGGTGATCGCCTGAGCATGGCCTCTTCGGTCGAGCTCCGCCTGCCGCTCGTGGATTATCGCCTGGTAGAAACCGTCATCGGACTGAGAAAAGCGTCCCCGGATCATGCGCTTCCCCCCAAAGCCTGGTTCCGCTCGGCCGTCAAAGACCTGCTCCCCGATTGGGTCATGAATCGACCCAAACGAGGCTTTACGCCTCCATTGGATGAATGGCACCGCGCGTTGTTTGCAGCTCACGGCGCTCGGCTCGACGGGGGATTTTTGGTGTCAAAGGGAATCCTGAGTCCATCGAGCGGGCGAGCGCTGGCGAAAGGACCCTATCCGCCTGAGGCCGGCGCCCCGATATCCTTCAAGGCCCTAACCCTAGAACTCTGGTGTCGACAGATGGACACGGCAGCACGGCGGGCGACTCTGGATCGACAGCTCTCACACTCCACTGCTGTGCATGCGATGTCGGCCTAGCCGGTCGTACAGGAGCCCTATGCGCCCCGCTCCGATCGCCATATTCGCCTATAACCGGCCCGAGCATCTTGCGAGGGCGATCAGAGCCTTAAAGGCCAATGATCTGGCCCGCGCGAGTGAACTGCATATCTTTAGCGATGGCCCGAAACAGCCCTCAGCGGTTCGCGCCGTCGAGGAGGTGCGGGAGGTCGCCAGCCGCGTGACGGGTTTTGCGAAGCTGCATGTGTATGAGCAGGCGCACAATATGGGCTTAGCGACGTCGGTCATCAGCGGAGTGACCGACCTGTGCCAGGCCTATGGACGAGTGATCGTGCTCGAAGATGACCTCGTGGTGGCACCGGGATTCTTAACATTCATGAACCAGGCGCTGGAACGATACGAACGAGATTCACGGGTCATGCAGGTCTCGGGATATATGTTTCCGGTCACGAAGATGAGAGAAGCCGGGTCCACGTTCTTTTGCCGGATCCCGACGAGTTGGGGATGGGCCACATGGCAGAGGGCGTGGACATGCCTCGAGCAGGATTCCGGCAAGCTCCTGCCCAGATTCACCGACCACGCTGTCCGCCATGCATTTAACGTAGACGGAGCGTATCCCTATTTTGACCACCTCACGCTTCAGGCCGAGGGAAAGATGGATGTGTGGGGGGTTCGTTGGTACGCCAGTATGTTTCTCTCCGAGGGCCTCACGCTCTATCCCAGCAGATCGCTGGTCCAAAACATCGGCATGGATGGAAGCGGTGTCCACTGTGGATCGTCGAGGGCCTTTGATGTGGTGTTGAGTCAAGAAGCCGGGTGGCAGTTCCCGGATCGGATTGAAGAATCGGTGCCGGCGTACGATACGATCCGCACCTTCCTCCTTGGCTTACGACAACCTCCACCGGAGGGGACGTGGCTGGAGTGGGCATCCCGGTTCGGTGCAGCCCTGAACAAAGTGAGGCAGGCCGTCACGTTGGCCGCACGCTAGGCGGGCGACAAGGAGGAGAGTCCCACGATATGCCGACCTTGAATTGGCTGAAACAGGAGTTTGGATACGGCTACGACAGCGGGAACGTCGTGTCCCTTGTTCCCGGGAGAGTGAGATTTGCAGAAGAACGAAGATGCGGCGGCTCGTATCGCCGCGTCTACAAAAAGGCGATCGTGCCCTATGTACGGCCCGATGCGAAGGTGCTCGAATTGGGACCTGGAAAAGGATCCTGGTCTCGGGCCATCCTGTCACAGATTCCACAGGGTGAACTGCATACCGTCGATTTTCAAGACGTCTCGCAATGGCTCGACCCGCCGGCGTTCGGCGACCGCCTGGTCTGCCACCACGTGCATGACAACACCTTTTCCGGTCTCCCCGAGAACTACTTCGACTTTTTCTGGTCCTTCGGCGTGCTCTGTCACAACGAAGAAAATGCGATTCACGAGATCCTCCTGTGTGCACGGCGGACGATGAAGCGCGGCGCGCTGTCAGTGCATCAGTACGGCGACTGGAACAAATTGGACCGGTTCGGATGGGGGCGGGGTGGAGTGCCCGAGACCTTCAAGACTCAACCTGATCAGGAGATCTGGTGGCCGCGCAACGATCAGGCGCTGATGGCGAACCTCGCCGCAAAGACCGGATGGGAAGTGGTCAGCCCCGACCTCGATCTGCTCGAGAGAGACTCGATCATACTGTTGCGTAATCCGTAGGTGTCGTTGGTATCCGGAGGGGGAATGCTCTCAAAGTTGTTGGAACCGGTGAAGGCGCTCAAAAATCGATGGACGACGGAGAAGTCCGTTCAAGACGCAGGGACCGGCGGCCCGGAAGACCAGGACGGCGAGACGATTAAGTTCGTGCAGCCCTACACGATGACGTCACCGGCACGGATCCGGGCGCTCTGCTTGGCAACGCGCTATGTCGTGGACGCAGACATTCCCGGGGCGATCGTCGAGTGCGGCGTTTGGCGAGGCGGAAGCATGATGGCCGTCGCCCGCACGCTGATGCGTCTCGGCGCCCAGCGAGACCTGTATCTGTTCGACACCTTTGAAGGCATGTCGGAGCCGGGCCCTCAGGATGTCGCGATGACGGGAGAATCGGCAAAGAGATTGCTCGACCTCGCTCGACGGACCGAGGATGACGCCATGTGGTGTTATGCGCCGCTCGAACGGGTCCGTCATGCCATGTCGTTGACCGAGTATCCGGTGGGACGGATCCATCTCGTCCGCGGAAAGGTCGAAGACACGCTTCAGACGTCTGCGCCGTCGTCTATCGCCCTCCTGCGATTGGATACGGACTGGTATGAATCGACCCGCCATGAAATGGAGCAGCTCTTCCCACGTCTGCGCAAGGGCGGAGTGCTGATTCTCGACGACTATGGGCACTGGCAGGGCGCAAAACGGGCGGTCGACGAATATCTCGAGAAGCATCAGATCAAGCTCTTGTTGCACCACATCGATTACACCGGACGGTGCGCCGTGAAGGTGTTCGAGACATCCTGAGCCCAATGGACGATCTTCTCGTCAATATTGGTTGCGGATCGACGTGGCATCCGGCGTGGGTCAATCTCGACCTGCGGCCGGTCAGCCCGCAGGTCCGGTCATGGGACGTGGCCGGAGGGTTGCCGTTCGGCGACGCGGAAGTCCAGGCCTGTTATGCCTCACACGTGCTGGAGCATCTCTCCCGCCCGCAGGCGAAAGCGCTGCTCAACGAATGCTGGCGTGTGCTCCGTCCGGGAGGCGTGCTCCGGCTGGCGGTGCCTGATCTTGAGGCCATTGCACGGGAATATCTGGACGCCCTCGCATCGGGCGTCAACGGCGAACCGGCCGCTCGGCGCAAGCATGAATGGATGACGATCGAGTTATTGGACCAGCTGGTCCGCAAGGAATCGGGCGGCGATATGGCGCAGTTTTTGAGCCATGCCTCGTTGGATGACGCGGGCTTTATCAGTAGACGGATTGGCTTGGAAGGGGAAGCGTACATGCGGCAGGGTCAGCGAGACGCGGATCCTCGCCCCCTCAACGGCCATCACGGTTATGGGATGCGAAAGGCTCTGCGGTCGCTGAAGTCGATGGGGACACGCCTGGCCGACGTCCGGCGAATCACGAATGGCGGCAGAGACCGCCTCGCGATCTGGCTCAGCGCGCTGCTCCTGGGTGAACGGGGCAAACAGGCGATGCAGGAAGGTCTCTTTCGACAATCCGGTGAGAGTCACCGCTGGATGTACGACCGTTTGTCGCTGGCCCAGGTGCTGCGGGAAGCGGGATTCACCACCGTCAGGGTGTGCACGGCCTTCGAGAGCGGGATCGACGCGTTCGAGAGTTTCGGGCTCGACGTGATCGGAGGGAAGATTCGGAAGCCGGACTCGCTGTTCATGGAAGGGAAGAGGGCCTGAATGCCGGACACCAGCGTCGTCGAAGACAAGGGATGGACGGTTCCGCGCATCCTGACCGCGGAGAGACGGCGGCTCTTCGAACGCTGCCTGGTCGTCCTTGCGTTGACGGTGCTGCCGCTGGCGGCCTATCTGCTCTCAAGCGTGATGCTTGAAGAAAAGGGCCCCTATTGGCTGGCGGAAAATTCAGACCCGGAATACGCGTACCTGCTTAATGCCTTGAATGTGTTAGAGGGTCGACCTCCAGAACATGTGGACCATCCCGGCACCACGCTTCAGATGCTTGGTGCGGCAGTCATCGGCCTCCTGACCATGGGCCACAGTGCGTCGGACCTCAAGGACCTCGTCCTGGAAGACCCGGAATTCTACCTGTCGGCCATCAATCGGACGATGCGTTGCCTCATTCTGGTGTCGCAAATTGCGGTGGGGGCGATGTGCCTTGCGTTGACGCAGAATATCCTCCTGGCATGGCTCATCCAATTCCCCGTCGTGTCTTCGGCCTATGTGCTCGAGGCGCTCGGCCGTGTGGCACCCGAGCCGCTCCTGCTCCTGACGGGCATCGGGATGTCCGCTGCTCTCCTCATGATGCTGCTGCGCCGGACGACGTTGTCCGAGTCTCGTTGGTCCGTCATGCTGGCGTGCATTTGCGGGTTCGGGGTTGCGACCAAACTCACCTTCATTCCGGTCCTCGGTCTCGCGCTGGTCATGCTGACAGGTCTGAGATCTCGTCTCACGTTTCTTATCTGGACAGGCATCTTCCTGCTGCTATTCACCGCTCCCATTATTCCGCGGTATTCCGCCCTGCTGGATTGGACGACGAATCTTGTCATGCGATCGGGTCATTACGGGACGGGCGAGTCCGATGTCATCAGCAATTTCTGGCCTAACCTCCATGCCGTGCTGCTCTATCAGCCGAGTCTGTCCTGGCTGCTCGCTGGGCTGGTGATTATTGTCGTCGTGGTGTTCTTTCAAGGCTCCACGCAGCAATCCTCAGACAGGATGACGCGACTCCTTCCGCTTGCTGCCGGACTGGTTCTGGTCCATGCCATGCAGCTGTTGGTGGTTGCAAAACACCCGGGGTCGATCGCGTATTTGATGCCGAGTATTGGATTGTCGGGGCTGACGATCGTGGTGGCGGTCATGATGTGGAAGGAACTGCAGATGCCGTTTCCGGTTCGCGCCATTGCTTCCGGCCTGATGCTTCTTGCACTCGCCATGACGGTGATCGCTCAGGAGCACCGGTGGGCGGGCACGATGGATGAGTATCGAGCAAGACGAGTCGAGTCTGCACAGCTTGAACAGATCAGGAACAGCCAATTCAGCGAGTGTCACACGGTGTACTACTATCGGGCATCGTCGAAAGCCTATGCCGAATATTTCGGGGCAGAATTTTCCGGCAGACAGGCGTTTGGCTCGCAGATCCGGCGCCAAGCCGGCCCGCAGACGCTCTTCTATCAGGTCTGGTCCAAGCGAATGTTCTCGAGCGACGGCACGCCTGTCGATCTGACGCAACTTGCGGCGAGACCGAACACTTGCACGGTATTTCAGGGAACACCGTTCGAAGGCGAGTATGCCCGCTTTCGACCGGCCCTCGTGTTTACAGACCGATGCGGCGGCACGCGTGAGGCGTTGTACGTGATCGGCAGACAGTGCCCTCGTCCTGATTCGTCCCGCGAGGCATGAACGCTCGATGAAAGCCATCGTGAAAAAAGGATTGAGATGCCTCGGCATCGAAGTGCGACGGGCAGCACGAACGGCCACCGATACCTTGGCGGTGAGGCGGGACTCGCTCGAAGGGCTTCTCAACCAGGTTCAGAAGCTTGGGTTCAGTCCAGCCACCGTGATCGACGTTGGGGCAGCCAGCGGCACCTTTTCGAACCAATGTCATCAGGTCTTCCCCGCGGCCACGTACCTATTGATCGAGCCGCTTCAAGAGTTTCTTTCACCACTGAAACGACTGTTGAAGACGATCCCTCAAGCCCATTGTGAGCATGCCGCTGCCTCGTCCTATGAAGGCAGCATGCGCCTGAATGTGCACCACGACCTCGTCGGTTCGTCTCTCTATAACGAAGTGGAAGAAGGCACGGACATCAATGGGACGCCTCGGGAAGTCAGGACGGTCACGATCGACGGAATGGTGGCCAGACGACAGGCTCGACCTCCTTACCTGATCAAGATTGACGTGCAGGGCGCAGAACTCGACGTCTTACGTGGGGCCGAGAACGCCTTGAAACACACCGAATACATCTTGTTAGAAGTGTCGTTGTTTCAGTTCTTTAAAAACGGACCGTCGTTCAGTGACGTCGTCGCGTACATGAAGGACAAGGGATTTGTCCCCTATGACCTCTATGAACTGCAATACCGTCCTTTGGACTGTGCGCTTGCCCAGGTGGATATCGCGTTCGTGAGGGAAGCAGGAGATTTTCGCAAGACGCATGCGTATGCCAAGCCTGAGCAACGCGCCGAGCAGAACCGTCGCTTTCTCAGTTATCTACGGCGTCTGTGCCAGGGATAAGAGATACGAAGATGCCGCCTCCCAAAATATCCATCGTCACGCCTTCCTACAATCAAGCAGAGTTTCTTGAAGATGCCATCGAATCCGTCTTGGGGCAGCGATATCCGAATCTCGAGTACGTGGTCATTGACGGCGGTTCCACGGATGGAAGCGTCGACATCATACGCCGTCATGCCGATCGGCTGAGCTATTGGGTGAGCGAGGCGGACAAGGGACAATACGAGGCCATCAATAAAGGCTTCGAGAAAACCTCAGGCGAGATCATGGCCTGGCTGAACAGTGATGACAAATTCACACCCTGGGCCTTCTCCGTCGTCGCGGAAATCTTCTCATCCTTTCCTGAGGTCCAGTGGGTCACCACGGTCCAACCCTTGAGTTGGAACCGGCAGGGGCAGGCCTCGAGCATCATGTTTAACGGAGGTTTCAACCGCGCGTCCTTTTTGAAGGGCGGCAACCTGCCGACCAAGGGTTCGTTCGGGAGACGATTCATTCAACAGGAATCCACATTCTGGCGTCGGTCTCTCTGGGAACAAGCCGGAGGACGCGTTGAGACCTCCGTCGCACTGGCGGGAGATTTCGAGTTATGGGCCCGCTTTTACCGGCATACAGAACTCTACGGCGTGCTGACCCCCCTCGGAGGGTTTCGTGCGCATGGTAACCAGAAGTCGGTCTTGCAAGGCGAGGCCTACGTCGAAGAGGCGGCGAGAGTCCTCAGTCAGTACAACGGACGTCCCTGTAGGGGACCAGAAGCCCTGCTGCGGGGGATGCTGTGGAAGGTGGGACGGCATATGTCGCTCAAACCGCTTCCGTGGTGGCTTCGCGGGATCCTGCATCGCTCGGGGCTAACGTTTCCGACCAAGGTCTTCGCCTGGACAGGACAAAAATGGGAAATCATTTCGGGCTTTGTGGTGTGAGCATGTATCCTGCCTGAATGAGGATTCTGCATGTCAGTACGTATGATCAGGGGGGAGGAGCCGAAGCGGTTGCCTGCCAACTGCTCGACGAACATCGCCGCCTCGGACATGACTCTTTCATGGTCGTCGGCGAAAAGCGAACGAGTCATCTCCACATTCATTCCCTTGAACATCAGCAGTTCTCGGGCGTTTGGGATCGATCCTGGCAGGGCGTCGCAGACCGCCTGCTACCCCTCGAGGGGAGACTTCGGGGGGTCTGGAGGTTCCGCCGGTGGCTACAAACCGTCGTGGCCGACCCGCAGCGCTGGATAGACCTCTGTCGGGGAAGGGAAAATTTCCGCTTTCCCGGGACCTGGCACCTGCTCAATGGCTCCCTCGACCGACCCGATATCCTGCATTGCCATAACCTGCACGGCGGCTGGCTTTCGGCAGGCGGATATTTCGACCTCCGCGCATTACCGTGGCTCACCAGCCAGGTTCCCACCGTCTTGACCCTCCACGATACGTGGTTGCTGACCGGACATTGCGCCTACACGCTCGGGTGTGAACGGTGGAAGGACGGTTGCGGCAGCTGCCCTGATTTGTCCATTTACCCTCCGGTCCGGCGCGATAGCACGGAGTTTAATTGGCAGCGCAAGCGGGATATTTTTGCCAGGAGCCGGCTCCATCTTGTGACACCGTCTCAATGGCTGATGGACCAAGTCAATCAATCCATGCTCGCGCCGGGCGTGGTCCAGTCACGCGTCATTCCGAACGGAGTGGATTTGAGCGTGTTTCGTCCGGGCGACAAGTCGGAGGCCCGCCAACATCTGGGCTTGCCTCAAGAGGCCAGCATTCTGCTCTATGCCGCGAATGCAGCCAAGAGCAACAGGTTCAAGGATTATCCCACCGTGGAAGCGGCTGCGACCAAAGTGGGAGCGGCGTCTCATGGTCAACGAGTGATCATGATCGTCCTCGGAGAAGGCGGCACGGTGTTTCCGATTCCGAACGGCGAAATTCGTTACATCCCCTTCGTGAAAGATCGCCGCACGACGGCCAGGTTTTATCAAGCGGCGGATCTGTATGTGCATGCGGCAAGATCCGATACCTTCCCCAATACCGTGCTCGAGGCGCTCGCCTCCGGCGTTCCGGTCGTGGCCACGGCGGTCGATGGCATTCCGGAACAGATCGATGAAGGCCGCACGGGTTTCCTGGTCCCGAAAGGCGATGCCGAGGGTCTGGCGAGCAAGGTGGTGCAGTTGATCTCCCAACCAAGGCGGCTGCGTGCAATGGGGGAGAGCGCGGCGCAGACCGCGGCGGCCAAGTTCAGCCTGGAAACGCAGGCGAATGCGTATCTGCATTTCTACGAGCAGATGAGGCAATCGCACGCGGAGGTGGCGGCGTAATGCGCATCAAGCTGATGTTGCTCGCCATCGGTCTTGGGGTCGGAGGCACTGAGACGCATATTCTGGAGCTGGCGTCCGGTATCGACCGCTCGAAGTTTGACGTCACAGTGTGTTCGCTCAAGCCCGGAGGGTGCGTGATCGACGAGCTTCGCCGTCGGGGGATACGGGTCGTCTGCCTAAACGGCGCCGGCAAGTTCGATCTCCGGGTCCTGTTCCGGCTGTGGAGGCTCGTCCGGGAGGAGCGGCCCGACGTCATGCAATCGTTTCTGTTCTGGGCGAACGTGTCGGCCAGGGTGCTGGGGCGCGTGTCGAAAGCCGTGCGGGTGGTGTGTTCCTACCATGACGAGATCGTGAGCGAGGGACGACTCATGCGCATGATCGACCGTCTCACCTTTCGATGGTCCCATGCGGTGGTGTGTTGTTCGGAAGCCGTACGCCGCTCGGTGGTCGTCCGTCTCGGCGCACCCGCTGCCGGGCAAACGATCATTCCGTTCGGCGTCGACGTCGAGCAGTTTGCGAGAAACGATGTCGCGACCAGAGGGGAGTTGGGTATGCAGAGCAACGGGCCGCTCGTCGGGACCGTATGCCGGCTCGTCGAACCGAAAAAGGGTTTGAGCGTGCTGTTACAGGCGATGGCGGAGCTGAAAGGAGCCGGAGCCGATCGAGGCTGCCAGCTGCTGATTGTCGGGGAGGGGCCGGCCCGCCAATCGCTCGAGTCGCTGAGCCAACGGTTAGGACTTTCACCTTGTGTACGGTTCGTCGGCGCGCGAAGGGACATTCCGCGCATCCTGCCCC
>Ga0207679_10000986_pt1 | contig 18290 bp, 13 predicted proteins | sample KBSC73metaG_FD_184320 | JGI IMG/M metagenome (GOLD analysis project Ga0207679, IMG submission 184320) | Corn rhizosphere microbial communities from Kellogg Biological Station, Michigan, USA - KBS C7-3 metaG (SPAdes) (version 2) | ecosystem: Host-associated > Plants > Roots > Rhizosphere > Soil ... | reverse complement strand
CCGGCTGAGCGCGCGGATCTCGCGCTCGCAAAGGACCATGGCCACCTGTTGGCGACACTCCTCTAACCATGAGTCAACGAGCGGCGCAGTGATCCAGCGCGACAGGGGTATGGAGAAACCCTGCTTGCGATCGAGATCAAGCGTTCGCGGCAACAGCTTACGCGCCAGCGCCTTCAACACGATCTTGCGCTCCTGACGCGACGCCCGCAGCGCGTTCGGCACCTTGCGATAGGCAAAGTCGACGACTCGATAGTCAAGGAACGGAGCGCGGACCTCGAGCGAGCACAGCATGCTGGCGCGATCGACCTTTACGAGGATGTCTTCTGGAAGATATGAGCGGAAGTCCGCAGCCATGGCCGCGCCGGGCGTGCCGCGCTCGGCATCGGCAAGCGAGCGGCGCCAGGAACGCGGGGCGAGCAGGTCTGTGCAGCCAGCAAGAACTGGTGCCAGACGCAATAGCTCCCTAGTCTCGAACAGTACGCCCGTCTGTGCAACGCCGTCGGCGAGCGAACCTCGCAGTCCTAGAAGCCCATTGCGACCGTCGGCACCCGGCGCCATCAAGCTCGCCGTGGCGTGGGATATCATGCTTCGTGCGACCGACGGCAGCGCTTCGCGCAGGCGCGCTTGTCTTAACGCCCCTTGATACGAACGGTATCCGCCGAACAACTCGTCTCCGCCGTCTCCTCCCAGCACGACCTTGCACTCGCGGCTGACGCTCTTCGCAAGTAGATAGGTTGGAATCATCGATGAGTCGCACATTGGCTCATCGAACTGACGCGCGAGCCTGTGCAGAACATCGACGCTGGATTGCTCAAGTAGCAGCTCTTCGTGGTTCGTGGCGAAGTGATCGGCGACACATTTGGCGAACCGCGCCTCGTCGAGACGCGCATCGCCCGGGATCCCTACGGTATAGGTGCGCACCGGAGTCGTGGATACACCGGCCGCGATGGCCGTAATCAAACTGGAATCGATGCCGCCACTCAGCAGAACCGCCACGGGGACGTCAGCCTCCAGCTGTTCTGCGACCGACAAGCGCAGCAAACCGTGCAACTCGTCGGCCAAAGTTTCGCCATCGCTATGGGCACTGCTCGCTGGTTCAGGCGCCGGCAGATCCCAATAGCGCGTAGTGATCGCCGTACCGGTGCGTAGCGACCACACCAGAAAGTGTGCGGGGCTGAGCTTGTTCACGCCTCGCAATATGGTCGCTGATCCTGGCACATAGCCGTACGTCAAGTAGAACAGCAGGCCCTCTCGATCGAGATGCCGCGGCAATTCCGGATCGCGCATCAGCGCTTTCAGCTCGGATGCGAACACGATGCCGCCGCGATGTGGCGCCCAGTACAGCGGCTTCTCACCCGCCCGGTCGCGTGCCAGGAACAGGGTTTGCGCCTCGCCATCGTAGATCGCGAAGGCAAACATGCCCCGCAGCCGCCGCAAGCATTGCGTCCCCCAGTGCCGATACGCTGCCAGCAACACCTCGGTATCGCTGTGGCCGACGAATGTCTGGCCGAGGGCGCGCAGTTCTTCGCGGAGTTCGCCATGGTTGTAGATCTCACCATTGAACGTAATTGCCAGCCGGCCTCCTTCGCGCACCATCGGCTGGGCGCCAGCTTCGGACAAATCGACGATCGCGAGCCGTCGATGACCGAGAAGTGCTGTTCCGTCTGCAGCACACCAGATACCAGCGCCATCGGGGCCACGATGCGCGATCGTCTCGCGCATGGCGACCAGCAATGCTTTGTCCATGCCATGCGACCGACCGGCGATTCCGACTATTCCGCACATGCGACTATTCGACCATCAGGCACGGATTGCGACAGGTCGGGACTGAAGCGAGCCGCGCACACCGACGCCGACCAGCGCTACCAGCAGCGGCACTGCGATCGCTTCCACAATCAGACCCTTCAGTCCCTCGGGCCCGTTGCGCATCAGCGCCGGCGTGAACCCCAAACAGAAGCACAAGGTGCAGTTCCAGTGCACCGCGAATCGCGACCCCGTCCTTGCAAGTCGCTGCACAGTACGCAGTAGCCACCCCCAGATGCCAACGACGATGAGTGCGCCGAGAATGATGCCGGCAAGGCCGAAGTTCAGGTACCAACCCGTCGCGTAGTGAATGTTGAAACCCTGCTGGTCCGCCACTGACAGTGCGTCGATGTAGATCGTGTAGATGTCTGCTGGCCGATCCACGAGGAGGACTCGGGGTACGAAGCTGCTGACCAGATATAGGAAGCTCGATCCGTAAGTGAAGGGGATGTCGTGCGAGAGCACTCCGTACAGCGATAGGTGCGCAGCCAAGGATTCGCTGCCCGCGAGTACGTTCAGCGGATTCCAGAAATCGAACGAGCTCAGCAACTGCCCGAGTCCCGCCGTGGCTTCCGTAACGGCGGTGCCGCGCGTCGCCTCCACGATCCGCAGCACGAGGAATCCGATGCCAGCCGTCACAACGGCCGCTACCGGCCGCATACGGCCGCCAAGCGAGTAGTACCAAAGGAATCCAGCTACCGCGGCGATCAGCAGTTCGGCGCGATTGCCAAGCACCGCCAGAAAGGCGCCCCATGCGAGCGCGACCATGGCGTAGCACACCAGTACCGGGCGAAGCTTTGTGCGCACCGCCAGGCATGCACCGAGACCGATCGCCAGCGCGGCCAGTCCGATGCGATTTGCCAGCTGATGGAGCGTGTATAGCCGGCTCTCCCCGGCACGCGTCGAAGCGTACGCGGCAATGCCCTCCTCCAGGGCGGAACGGATGCCTTGCCATTCAATGCCTATGCTTATGGCGAGGCACGTCAGCGAGATCGCCAGAATCCAGCCATGACGAAGTCGCAGGTCTGCATGCCGAAGCGGCGGCAGCCGCCCATTGTTGCGTGTCAGCAGGCAAGCAGCGCACACGATCGCCAGCAGGAACACTGCGTATACGACCAGAGCGAGGACGTAGTTGTCGTCGATCGTCACGGCAAACAACGAGGACTCGAGATGGGACAGCGCCTCCGCTTCCTGGCCGGTTTGCTTGAGAGAGACGATTCGCCACGCGCCGAACAAGGAATAGTAGTAGGCCAATGCCAGCCCTGTCGCCATGTGTGGGGCAGCGAGCGCGCGCCAGAGCGCGACGAAGCCAACGGCAGCCGCGATTGAAGCGATCGTCAGCACCACATATGAAACGGCAAACCAGTCCATCTGCTGTCAGCGATCGAATAGGAGGCGGCCCGCGGATGGCAACGCCACGAAGGCGAGACCGCGCAGTAACGCAGCGTGCGCGACCAGGCTGAATGGTCTTGCTAGTGCAAGGGACAAGTACAAGTCCAGCGCCCGGCGGCCTTCGCCCGCAAGCAGCAGATTGTCAGCGCGCTTGCGGATGACCAGGCCGTGGCGATCAAGTTCCCGCGTTGCCTCTGCCGCCAATACTTCCGCCGCGGCGAAGTCTTCCGCTCCGCGGCGGCGCATGTCCGCGAGAGCGCGCGTAATGACGGCCGCCGAAGCCTGATCCACCGCCTTCTGCGCAGAAATGGACCGGCCGCTGAAGCGATAGTGGTAGAGCACGTCAGGCATGTTGGCGGTTTGTGCCCGCTCCGACAGGCGCCAGAAGAAATCATAGTCCTGCGAGCACGCGAGAGATTCGCGGTACCCGCCCAGCACCAGAGCCAGGTCGCGCCGGAACAGCGTCGCACCATGACAGAACGGATTGCGGGCCGCAAAGGTCGCCACGATATCCGTGTGCGCCTCCGGCAGCTTCGAGCGCCACAATGGCGCGCCGTTCTGCCGATGCGCCAGGTATTGACTGCCCAGCAGCCCGAGCTCCGGCCGCCGCTGCAGTTCGGCGAGCTGACGCTCCAACCGCTGCGGGTCCGACCAGTCATCTGAATCGTGCCGGGCCACGACCGGCGCGCGGCACAGGCGCAGTCCGACGTTCAGCGACGCGGTCAAGCCGCGCGCAGGCTCGCGCAACAGCCGGATGCGATTGTCGCGTGCCGCCCAGCGCTGCTCCACCTCGATCGTGCCGCTCTGTACGGAGCCGTCATCGATTAGGAGCAACTCGAACTCCTGCAGGCTCTGACCGCAGATCGACTGCAATGCCTCGTCGAGCACGTGCGGCAGCTCGTCGCGCACACACATGAGCACGGACACTCCTGGCGATGCAGCGGGACGCGTCGGTGAGATGCCTTCGACGCTGCTCATCGTGCGTGCCTGGCAACGCGCGCGTGGTACGAGGTGAAGCCCCAGTCGGAAGGCTCGATCTCCGCGAGCGCCTCCTGGCGAAACCACTGGAAGATCTCGTACGACTCGTGCGTCGATTGATAGGACGGAGTGACTGCATCGAAGGTATCGAGCACGCGCCAGCGGACGTCGGGCAGGCGCGCCATCGGGAACAGCAGTCGCATCAGTGGACCGAGCACCGGTACTTTCGTCAGCGGGTAAATCGCGCGCGCGACAAGCTGGGAGTACGCCAGCGGAGCAAGATTGCCGAACAGCGGCCACAGCAGCTTGAACAATCGCCGGTACACGAGCACGCGCGGATCATCATAGAAGCCGCCCTTGCCATAGACGCAAACGGCCACCCACCCGCCTTCGCGCACAGCAGCGACCAGCTGCTGGAACCCTCGACGCGGATCTGGTGTGTGATGCAGGACGCCGATGCTATAGGCACCGTCGAGCGCGCCGGGACGAATTGGCAAGCGCAGCGCGTCGGCACGCACGATGAGTACGTTACGGTCGCTGCGGAAATTTTCCGCTGCAACGTTCGCGGCGGCGCTGTAGTCGACACCGATGACGCGCGCATTGCCCTGCGAGCGCAACACGTCGATGAAGCGGCCGGCGCCGCAGCCGACGTCCAGGACGACGCCTTCGCGCAGCCGGTCCGCCGGTTGCGCAACGATGCGCTGGAACATCGACGCCGTATGACCGGCCATCGGCCGACCGGCGTTCTCGGATTCGAACTGCACGCGCGGCCAGCGCGCCCATTGGTAACCGAAGCTGGCGGCGTAGTTGGCGGTTTCGGCGCCGACGAAGTGCGGGACGCCGCGGATGATCGGGTAGCGCGCGCGCGAGGAGAACAGCGTTCCGGCAACGATGCGCTCGCCCTCGCGCTGCGTTGCCTCGAGTTGCAGCTCTTCGCCCGATTCCGGGCAGCGCAGGTATTGGAGGAATTCCGGATACATCTAAGCCGGCTGCCGCGCGTCGCGGAGGATTGCCATCAGGTGATACTTGCCGTCGCGCTGGCGCGCCCGGCTCGCGCGGTCGCGCAGCTCCAGCGCACGCCGCACCCAGGAAACGCGGCGGGCGCCGCGTTTGAGCGCACGCACCAGACGAACGTGTGCGCCTGGCACGGCGCTTTTCGGCGCGGGGATGTTACCGATGTTCTGCAATCCCGGAAAGCCGAGGCTTTCGAGGTGCACCACCTCGAGCCCGAGCGCGCGGCCCGCGAACACGACAGTCCCGTACGACAGATATTGCATGTGCTCGAGATCGACACGCAGCGCGACCGGGTCCGCTTCCTCGCGCAGGTGACTGCCATTCGGCGTCCAGATCGAGATCAGCCCGCCCGGACGCAGCAGACCGCACGCCTGGCGCAGCACATCCAGCGGATCGAGCGGATGCTCGATGAAGTCATTCATGAAGATCGCATCGAAACGCTCGGCAGCCACCGCCGCGAGCGTCCCGCAGTGCACGTCCGCCAGGCGCAGCTGCTCGCGGGCAAAGCGCACGACGTCGGGGTCCAGATCGACGCCCGCGACGCTGGCGCCGAGCCTGCTGCACTTGGCGAGCAGCTCACCGCCACCAAAGCCGACGTCCAGGATGCGTTTTCCCGCGAGCGGCAGCAGCGCATTGATCCGCTGCACCCGGACATCCGATAGCGGGTCTTCGCTCAGCACGCTGCGAGCGTACTCGGCATCGAGCGCCGCGCGGCGCGCGTGATGAATGTGGTAGGAGGCGTAGAACTGCGCGAGGTCGGCCTCCGAGGGCGTCGGCGATACGAAGTGACAGCCGCACTGCTCGCACGCGCGCACCGTCAGCTGATCCGGACGGAGGAATGCCTCGCGGCCCGCGTGTCCGCAGAACGGACAGGCGCGCCCCACCAGCGCGTCGGTGCGCCAGGGCGGAATTCTTGCATCCAGGCGCGGCAGCACTCGCATCAGGCGCCGCTCCGCGATGTGGTTCGTTGCAGGATCATGCGGTCCATCGATCTGACCTAGGTTCCGCGGGCGGCATCTTCCAGCACGCGCCGATAGAATGCGAGGCTCCGCATCACGCCGACCTCGACCGAAAACAATTCTTCGGCTCTGTGCCGCGCCGCCTTGCCCAGACGGGCGGCGAGTTGCGGATCGCCGAGCAGCTGTTGCAGCTTGGCCGCCACGTCCGCAGCGGAGTTCGGGTTCGCGAGCAGCCCGGTCTCGTTCGCGGTGATCACCTCGGGTCCGCACGACAGCGTCGAGCCGATCACCGGTGTGCCGCTGGCCATCGCCTCCAGCCAGGTGTTGCCGCAGGATTCGTAGTAGCTCGGCATCACGTAGAGCTGCGCGCGCCGCATCTGTTCCGCGACTTCCTGTTGCGAGGCGAAGCTGCGGAACTCCAGCCGCGCCGCGGCCGGACCCGCTGCATGCCGCAGCTCGTCCATCGACACATCGGCCTCGAATCCCATCATCAACATGCGGTAATCGCCGAGCGCGGCGTGCGCGAGACCGAGCGCGGACGCCAGCACGAGCACGCCCTTGCGATAGCGGAATCCGCCGCAGTAGAGCAGCAGCTTCTCGCGCGCGCGGCTGTCCGGCCGGAACATCTGCGTGTCGACGGGATTGTAGACAACCTCCTCGACTCGCGGCTCCGCCCGCAGGTACGTCTTCCACTCTTCCTTAAAGGTGGCGGATACCCCCACCCAGTAAGGAATTGCATGCATTGCGCGACGTTCGAGGATCTCGATGATCCTGCTGCGCAAGCCGTGATTGCGCCCGACGGCATGCACGCGATGACTCATGATCGTGCCATGGATCTTGAGAACGTCGGTCACGCCGGGCAGTCCGCTCCAGTACATGCCGCGGTAGTCCGGCCACTCGACGATGTCGATCGGCTGCGAGCGATGCAGGTCGGCGATGGCCGCGCGCAGCTGCTTGCGCACCACGAGCCACGCGAACGGCACGCGCGGATAGCTCAGCCGGTAAATCGTCACGCCAGCGTCGTCATCCCTACTGGGCTTCTCGTAATGCCCGATGACGCTGACCTTGTGACCGGCTGCAGCGAGACCGCGAGCCAGCGCCGCGACTGCGGGGCCGATGCCGCCGGAGAGCGCCGGCGGATACTCGTCGCATACGAACGCGACGTGCAGCGGCGCATCCGGTTTCCGCGGACTCATGACGTCGCTCCCGGCTCCGCACGCGCGGCAACGAGCCGGCGGACGAGCAGAATGCTCAGCACCAGATGCAGCGTGAACGCCATCGCGCGCGCCCCCGACAAACCATAGGCGCCGAGGTGCACGAGCTGCCAGGCGAGTGTCAGGTAGCACGCCGCCCAGATGGCGTTCAGCACGATTCCTTCACGCATCTTGCCGTACGCCACGATCACCTGACTCATCACTCCGCACTGCGAGATCAGGCACGAGGTCAGTGCCGCGATCGCCAGGACGCGCGCGCCTGGCGCGAATTCCGCGCCGTAGATGGCCATGATCTGCCGCGTCAGCAACATGACGATGACGGCGGCCGGAATAGTAGCGAGCGCGTTGAGCGCCGACGCGCGACGCACCAGGCGAATGATGTCCTCACGCATCTGCTGTGCGCTCATCTGCGAGAACAGCGGCAGCGCGACCTGCGAGACCAGCCCCGGAATGAGACCGAGAATGTACAGCCACTGATTCGTGGCATGCAGGTACGCCACTTCGGTCGGGCCTGCGTTGCGCATGAGAATGAGCGATGCGAGCCAGCTGCTCGGCTCGCTCAAGCCCGAGCCGATCAGCGCGAGCGCGAGGAAGCCGCGGATCGTCGCCCATTCGGTGCCAGCGCCGCGCCAAGCAGGCTGCAGACCACGCCGTCGCATCAACCGTCGCAGCATGAATGCAGCCGCCGCGCACGCACCGACCTGGCTGAGCAGCAGGCCACCGAGCGCGCCAGTGAACCCTCCGAGCATTGCGCCCGCAGGTGTGGCGAGGATGATCAGCGGCACTTGCCAGCTGCTCAGCAGCGCATAGGCACGGAACTCGCTCAAGCCGATGAACGCGCCGATCTGCGCGCTGGCAACGCAGTTCGTCAGCAGTAGTAGCGCCGACAAACGGATGACGCCGGCAAGCGCTTGCTGGCCGTAGATTGCTTGAGCGATCCATGGCGCGCCGACGATCATCGCCAGCGCCAGCACGCCGCCAACTGCCAGTGCCGCCAGTTCGACGATCGCGAAAATCCGCGTCGCCCTGGGTTTGTCGCGATCGATGTCGCGCGCCAGGAAGCGCGTGGCTGCAACACCGAACACGGAACCGGCCACTGTGCCCGCAGTGGCACCAAGACTCTGCACGATCGCGAACTGGCCGTAGTTCTCGGGGCCGAGGATGCGCGCCGCCAGTGTCATCGCCACGAAACTGGATCCCCTTGCCGCAAGGGTGCCCACCAGACTCCAGGCGGTGCCCGCTACCAGACGCTTGAACACGCCGGCTCAACCCGTGAATGGAGCCGGCAGGAGCGGCCTGAGCTTGGTGAGAAACCGCAGGCAGGCGGTGACGGTGCGCTGCGCCGCGGCGCCGTCGCCGAATGGATTACGTGCCTTGACCATGCGCTCGTAGGCCGCGCCCCCGCCGAGCAGCGCCGACGCCTGCGCCACGAGCTCCGCGGTATCCGTACCGACCAGTCGCGCCGTGCCAGCGGCGATCGCCTCGCCCCGCTCGGTGTTGTTGCGCGTTACGAGCACTGGCTTGCCGAGGCTCGGCGCCTCTTCCTGGATACCTCCGGAATCGGAGATGACCAGATGAGCGCGGCTCAACAGCGCAACGAATGGCTCGTAAGCGAGTGGCTCGATCAAATGGAAATTGCCGAGCTCGCTCACCACCGGACCGATGATGGCGTCGACGGATGCACGCACGTTTGGATTCAGGTGCACCGGGAACACGAACTGGTCCTGCGGGAACTGCCGTGCCAGCTGCACCAGGCCCCGCCAGACGTTGGCAAGCCCCTCGCCGAAATTTTCACGGCGGTGGCCGGTGATGAGCACGATCCTGCGATCCGCCCAGCGCTCGCGCCAATCGTCAGGCAGACCTTCGGCGTGGCAGTGCGAGAGGCGCTCGCGCTTTGCCGTCCACAGCAACGCATCGACGACAGTATTGCCGGTCACTGCGATGCGGTCCTCGGCGACACCTTCCGCCAACAGGTTCTGCTTCGCTGTTTCGGTCGGGCTGAGGTGCAGCGCGGCCAATCGACCGATCAGCTGCCGATTGCCTTCCTCCGGCCAAGGAGACAGCAAATTGTGCGTGCGCAAGCCGGCCTCGACGTGCGCGACCGGAATGCGTTGCATGTAGGCGGCGAACGTGGCGCAGAAAGCGGTCGTCGTATCGCCCTGGACGACCACCAGGTCGGGTTGCAATCGTTTGAGCTGCTCGCCGATCAAGGTCAACGCGCGGCCGGCAAGCTCATGCAGACTCTGGTCGTGCTGCATCACCTGCAGGTCCAGATCCGCGCGCATGCCGAACAACTCGAACAACGGCTCGACCATCTCGCGATGCTGGCCGGTGAAGCAGATGCGACAGCTCACGTCCGCCTGCTGCGCGAACTCGTGAACGACGGGCGCGAGCTTGATCGCCTCCGGTCGGGTCCCCATGACCACCAGTACGCGACGCCCGGAGCCGAAACTCACCCTAGTGCTCACTCACTGCGCCCCGGCAGCACGCGATTGCGCCGCAGGAAATCCACGAGCAGCACGACACAAACCGACAACAGCAGTCCGCCGACGAACGATGCCGCAATCCACAGCACGCGGCGCGGCGAAATCTCGCGCTCCGGAGTGACTGCCTGGTCGATCACGCGCAGCGCGTACTCCTCGCGCCCATTCGCGAGCATCACGCGCTTGGTCTCGGCCTCCATCAGCGAGTAGATCGAGGCGCGCACTTCGACGATGTCGGTCTTGGTCGCCTGGTCCTTCAGGTACGCGATGTTCCGCTGCGCCTCGGCGATCGCCTTGTCGCGCATGTAGCGGTTCGTCAGCGCCACGAGTCCGTTGGCCCACTCTGCGGCCTGGCGCGCATCGGTCCAGACCACCGACACCGTGACCAGCCCGGACTTCTTGTTCTCCACGACGCTGCGAACCTGCCTGCGGAACTGCTCGTTCGCGCGCCACAGCGACGGCGGCTGACCGGCGTTCTTCCAGCGGTTGTTCGCGGCATCCCAACGATCCGCGTACAGGATCGGCAGCAGATGGTTCTCTTCGATGAAACGACCCGACAGCGACGCCGATTCGAGCGTGGCGATCGCTTCGGTCTTCATGGTGCTCGCCGCGCCCGGCAGGCCGACCAGCGAAGCAAGTCCGCCGAACTGCGACAGCATCGAGCTCATCGCCTGGCCGGCGCCGCCGCCGTATTCGTCCATCGTCGGCATGGTGATGATGTCGCCCCGATACTTCTTCGGCATCAGCCAGGCTGCGGCCGCGCCGAGCAGCGTCGCGAGCACCGTGACGATCGCGATCAGCCGCCACGAAGCGAGCAGCAGGCGAATCGCCGGCGCCATTGCTGGCCCGGTGTCTTCGACCTGCTCACGGATCGTCATGGCGCTCATCAGAACGAGTTGACCGCGGCAACCGCGATCGCCAGGTTGTAGATGATGGTGGTGACCGCAGTCCAGAACGGCAGCGGCCGCATGCGCTCGGTGTCCAGCGGCGCGACAATGGTGTCGCCGCTCCTGATGTCGACGCTGCCACCGCTGAACCACGCGCCGCCGCCGCGGACCACGACACTGCCGTCGGCACGTACGACGTAGATGCGATCGTCGTCGGCGCGCGGCGTCAAGCCGCCGCTCATCGCAATGTAATCGTCGCGCGACAGCTCGGCGCGATACAGATGCGACGTCGCACTCTGCACCTCGCCGACGACCGTGACTTCCTGCGTGACCCGCGGCACCAGCAGTCGGTCACCATCCTTCAACACCACGTCCTGCTCCGAGCCCGGTTGCGCGCTCATGGAGCGTTGCAGGTCGATGACCAGGCGTCCCACCGGCGTGGCATTGCGAATGTTGGCGAGCAACGACTGTCCGATAGTCAGCGCCGAGCTCGCATCCTTGCCGGTCTCCTGTGCAGTCATCAGCGAGAATTGCGCGACATCGGACTCGAGGCGAGTGGCCAGCGTCTGCAGCTGCTTCCTTTCGCGCTCCTTCAGCTCCTCGCGCGTGAAGACGGCGCCCGCGACGAACGCGAGATCCGTCAGACCACCGGCGCGCTCCATGACCGAGCGCAGGGTCTCGCCGCGATGGATCGGATAGCGCCCCGGGAAGCGCACTTCGCCGCGGATCTCGACTTCCTCCTGCGAGGCCCACAGCGGCACTTCCTTGATTATCAGGTAGTCGAACGCCTTCAACGGCAGGTCGGCGACCGGATCGCCGGCGAGCACCTGCGCCAGATCGATTTTGATCAGCTCGGCCTGTCGCGACTGGCCGTTTGCCACTTCGTAGCGCGTCAGCTCCGCCTCGCCGCCGTACGCAGCCTCGTCGAGACTGCCGCCGGCGCGCAGCAGATCGCTGACGCGCATGCCCGGTTCCAGCGGATACTTGCCCGGAACCTTGATACGCCCGGCGACGCTCACTTCCTGTGTCGGCTGGTCGATGCGCGACTGCATACTCAACTCACGCATCAGCGGCGCGATGATGCGGTCACGACCCGACTCCAGGTCAAAGACGAAGATCTGGTCGCGCGGCGCGAGCTCGAAATTCTGCGACGAGTTCGGCTCGGTAAGCGCCCGCTCCAGATTGGCCGAGAACACGCGAATGCGGCGATCGGGCGGCATCTCGCGTCGCACCAGCACGTAACGCTGATCGGCGTTCGGCTTCAGCTCGTCGAGGCTCGGGATCACGTCGGTGAGGCGGATGCCCGGCTTGAACTGATACTCGCCGGGACGATGCACGAAGCCGCTCACCGCCACCGAATCCTGCAGCACCGGCCGGATTGCCGGGATGCGCACTGTGTCGCCACTGCGCAGAACCTCGCGCCGCCCAGCCTGGTTCGTCAAGTCGACATCGACAGTTACGCGCGCGCGCCGCTCGTCGATCCGCTCGACCGTCGCGACCGATGGGTCGGCTTCAGGCGTCAGTCCGCCACCCAGTTGCAGCAGCTCAGCAGCGGTCGTTTCGCTCTTGAGCTCGTAGATGGCCGGCCGGCGTACTTCGCCGCCGAGCCCGACCGTCGTGCCCACCGGCGGCACGAAGATCACGTCTCCCGGCAAGAGACGCGCATCCGCGCTGGTGTTTCCCTGCAGCAGCAGGTCGTACAGATCCAGCGTAGTCACCGTGCGCCCGTTGCGCTTGAGCTGGATGTTGCGCAACGAGCCGATCTTCTTCACGCCGCCGCTCACGAATAGCGCGTTCGTGATCGTCGACAATCCGCTGACCGTGTACGAGCCGGGCGTCTGGGCCTCACCGAGCACGAAGACGCGAATCGAGCGCAACTCGCCGATGCCTACGCTCGCCTGGGTGCCGATCATCTGTTCGCGCACGCGCGTCTCGAGTTCGCCGCGCACTTCTTCGAAGCGCCGCCCGCTGACGGCGATAGGACCGAGCTCGGGAAAGTTGACGCGGCCGTCGCGGCCCACGACCAGCGCATAGCGGCCCTTGTTACTGCCGATCAGCTGCACTTCGATGGTGTCGCCGGGCCCAACTACGTATTCGGCGGGCACCGGCACGTCGGTGGCGGGTGCAAAGGTGGAGGTCATCCCGCTGAACAGGTCGTAGCCGAACGGCTTCAACGCTTCGGTGCCCAAGGGCTTCAGCGGCAGGTGCGTGACCCGCACGATGAAGTCTTCCAGGCGGGGCTCCGCTGCCAGCCGCTCCGTCGCCTCCTCCGCGGTCAGCCCGGCGAGCGGAATCGGACCGAACTCGGGCACGTTCAAGATGCCCCATTTGTCCAGTTTGTACGGGTTCCGCCGCAGCACGCGCTCGCGAAATTCGCCGAGCCGTTCGAGCTCTTCGCTGCTGCGCTCGATGCGACGCTGCTCGACCGGTTGCGCACCCGGCGCGGGCACCGTGGCCTGCTGGCGGCCCGGAATCACGGGCTGCGTCGGCACCCCGACCTGCTGGCCACGGTTCTGCTCGCGATCCTGGCGCTCGCGCTCTTCGATCTCCGGCGCGAGCCGCTCAAGCTGGCGGATTTCCAGCGTCAGCAGAATGCTATCGTTGCCCTTGAGTCGTGGAATGCGCGGCAGGCCGCCGGAAACGCGGGTCTCCTCGGTGTCCTGCTCATCTTCCTCTCGGGAGGTTCGCGGCCGAACCGTCTCAGGAAACTTCAGCGGACGGTCAGTGTGCGGCCGGTTCGTCGGACCGGCCGTGCCGCCGCTGTTCATGGAATCGAGAATCGCCTGCTGCTGCTCTGGCGTCAGGTTCTGAAAGATCTGGATCTGCTCGGCTGTTGGGGTTTGGGCAAGTGCGCGGTCCGGCCCCAGTCCGGCAGCGCCGAGGCACAAGGCCGCCCATGCCAGCCAGGAAAAAATGCGGCTGGAGAAACTCGATCTAACCATCAGAATTGCTTGAATTATGGAGTTCCCTGCGACGGGCCGGGAGTTTACACGCAAAGGCCGCGCTCAGTGGATGAAAAATGACGGCCTGCCGGGAGCTCGTCACCCGTTCAGCTACGCCACTTCGCAACCTGCGCGAGCAGCCCTGCAAGCGCCGGGTCGCTGTTCTTCTTCGGATCCTCGACCGCCGGCGCCAGGCTCTCCGCCAGCTTCTTACCCAGCTCCACGCCCCACTGGTCGAACGCGTTGATGTCCCAGATCACGCTCTGCGTGAACACCTTGTGCTCGTACAGCGCAATCAGCCGCCCCAGCGTTTTTGGCCCCAGACGCGGGAAGAGCACGATCGAGCTGGGCCGATTGCCGGGATGGATCTTGTGCGGCGTGAGTCGTGCGATCTCGCTCTCGGGCAGACCTTTGCCACTCAAGTCCGCGCGCACCTGCTGCTCGGTCTGTCCGAACGCAAACGCCTGCGCCTGGGCGAAGCAATTGGCAAGCGCCAGGTTCTGCTGCTCCTGATACGGGCTCGAGCCGTTCACGGGCGCAAGAAAATCGAGCGCGACGTTGGCGGTGCCCTGGTGCAACAGCTGGAAGAACGAATGCTGTGCGTTCGAGCCGGGCTCGCCCCACAACACCGAGCCGGTGTCGTAGTCGACCGGCGCGCCGCCGAGCGTCGTGCGCTTGCCGTTCGATTCCATCTCCAGCTGCTGCAGATATGCGGGGAAGCGATGCAGCCGCTGGTCGTACGGCAGCACCGCGAGCGAGTCCATGCCGAGGAAGTTGCGGTTCCAGACGCCGATGAGCCCCATCAACACCGGCAGGTTCTGCTCGAACGGCACGGTGGCGAAGTGCTGGTCCATTTCGTAGCCGCCTTCCAGCATCAGCTCGAACTGGTCCATGCCGAGCGCCAGCGCGACGGACAGGCCGACCGCCGACCACACCGAGTAGCGGCCGCCGACCCAGTCCCACATCGTGAAGCGGTTCTGCGGCGGGATCAGGAACGCGTCCATCGCTTTCGCGTTGGTAGACACGGCAGCGAAATGTCGCGCCGGCGCGCCTTCGCCGAGCCGGTCGACGACCCACTGACGCGCGAGCTTGGCATTCGTCAGGGTTTCCAGCGTCGTGAAGGTCTTCGAGCACACGACGAACAGCGTGCGCGCCGGATCGGCCTTCTCCAGCACGTCGCTCAGCTGCACGCCGTCGATGTTCGACACGCAATGCAGACGCAGATTGCGATTTCTGTATTTCGCGAGCGCCTCGGTCGCCATCACGATGCCGAGGTCCGAGCCGCCGATGCCGATGTTGACGATGTCGGTGAAGGTCTTGCCGGTGGCACCGTGCACGCGGCCGCCGTGCACGCCGTCGACGAAGTTGCGCATCTTCGCGAGGCCCGCACGAACCTCCGTCATCACGTCCTGACCGTCGACGAGGATCGGTTGGTCGGAGCGATTGCGCAGCGCTGTGTGCAGCACTGCGCGGTTCTCGGTCGTGTTGATCTTCTCGCCGGCGAACATCGCAGCGATGCGCTGCTGCAAGCCTCGCGCTTGCGCGAGCTCGATCAGCAAGCGGATCGTCTCGGCGTCCACGCGCTGACGCGAGAAGTCGAACAGCAGGTTCAGGTCAGTGCGCGCGAATTTTTCCACGCGCTGCGGATCCGCGGTGAACAGATCGCGCAGATGTCGCTGCCGCATCTGCGCCGCATGCGCGGTCAGTGCCTGCCACTGCGGAAGCTGCATGACTCAGCCCGCCTTGTAGTAATCGACGTACCAGCGCACGAAGCGCTCGACTCCGACTTCCACCGGCGTCGCCGGCCGGTAACCGACGTCGCGCACCAGATCGTCGATGTCCGCGAACGTGTCGGGCACATCGCCCGGCTGCAGCGGCAGCAGATTCTTCTGCGCTTTGCGCCCGAGGCTGCGCTCGATGCACTCGATGTAGCGCCCCAGCTCGACCGGCTGATTGTTGCCGATGTTGTAGAGCCGATACGGCGCCTTGCTCGTGCCCGGATCGGGATTGTCGCCATCCCACTGCGCGTTCGGCGTCGCGACGCGGTCCGCTGCGCGCACCACGCCCTGGGCGATGTCGTCGACGAAAGTGAAGTCGCGGCGATGATTGCCGTAGTTGAAAACGTCGATCGGCTTGCCGGCGAGAATATTCTTCGTGAACAGGAACAGCGCCATGTCGGGCCGTCCCCACGGACCGTACACGGTGAAGAAGCGCAAGCCCGTCACCGGCAGCTTGTAGAGATACGCGTAGGTGTGCGCCATCAGCTCGTTCGCTTTCTTGGTCGCGGCGTAGAACGACAGCGGATGATCGACGTTCTGATGCACGGAGAACGGCATCTTCGTGTTGGCGCCGTACACCGAGCTCGTCGACGCATACACCAGATGCTCGACGCCGTTGTGTCGGCAGCCTTCGAGGACGTTGGCGAAGCCGAGCACGTTGCTGTCGACGTAAGCGAGCGGATTCTGGATCGAGTAGCGCACGCCGGCCTGTGCGGCGAGATGGATCGCGCGCGCGAATTTCTCCTTCGCGAACAGCTCCTGCATTCCTGAGCGGTCGGCGAGATCGAGCTTGACGAAGCGGAAATTGGACCGCTGCTTCAACTGCGCCAGCCGCGCTTCCTTCAGCGAGACGTCGTAGTAGTCGTTGAGATTGTCCAGGCCGACGACTTCATCGCCGCGCTCGAGCAAGAGTTGCGCGGTATGAAAGCCGATGAACCCGGCGGCGCCGGTCACGAGAAATTTCATGGGGGACTTTCTGTTCGAACTCGCAGGTTGATGCGCTTCGTGGCTCGCGATTCAACGGCACCCTACGGGTCCCGGTTCCACTTGGACGATCCTCATGACGACCCGACAGGAAGACCTGGCCGCGTGGCGCCACTCCATTGCGCTGGCCGCCAAAGTGTACGCGGCGACGCGGCACCTGCCCAGCGACGAACCGCTCGGTCTCGTTCAGGAGCTGCGCCGTGCGGCGCTGTCGGTCCCGAGCAGCATCGCGGAAGGCGCGGCGTTGGGGCGCCGGCGCGAGTTCGTGCACTGCCTGGAGGCGGCGCGGAGTGCGTTATCTCAGCTGCAAACGCGGCTGGTGATCGCGATCGGGCAGGAGTTGATCGACCAGGCCGCTTGTCCCGACGCCGATGTGACAGAAGTCGCCCGGGAGCTCGAGCGCCTGATGTGCCGGGCGCGGACAGCCGGTCTCGCCGCCCACGCGCTTGCGTGCGCGCCGCAGACGCGCGAGTGTTAGCGACAGGTCAGAGACGTCCGTCGACGTCGTCGGCGTCGAACAGGTACTTGATGTCGTACAGCACGTGCGGCTTGCGGGCGAGGCTGCGGATCGCATCGATGCCCATGTCGCGGAATTCCTTGTGCGCGACAGCCAGCACGACTGCGTCGTACTTGCCCTTGGCCAGCTTGCCGATCGGCTTGATGCCGTACTCGTGCTGCGCCTCGGCGTGATCGACCCACGGATCGTACACGTCGACCTTCGCGCCGTACTTCTGCAACTCACGCACCACGTCCGCCACTTTCGAGTTGCGCACGTCCGGGCAGTTCTCCTTGAACGTGAGGCCCATCACCAGGATGCGCGAGCCCTTCACGTGAATGCGCTTCTTGATCATCAGCTGCGCGATGCGCTCGGCAACGTAGATCGCCATGTTGTCGTTGATGCGTCGCCCCGCGAGGATCATCTCCGGGTGATAGCCGATCTCCTGCGCCTTGTGCGTCAGGTAGTACGGATCGACGCCGATGCAGTGGCCGCCGACCAGGCCGGGACGGAACGGCAGGAAGTTCCACTTCGTGCCCGCCGCTTCCAGCACCTCCTCGGTATCGATGCCGAGACGGTTGAAGATCAGCGCCAGCTCATTGATCAGCGCGATGTTGACATCGCGCTGTGTGTTCTCGATCACCTTGGCTGCCTCGGCGACCCGGATACTCGAAGCCTTGTGCGTGCCGGCCTTGACGACGCTCGCGTACAGCGAGTCGACGAAGTCCGCGACTTCCGGCGTCGAGCCCGAGGTGATCTTCTTGATCGTCGTCAGGCGGTGCGTCTTGTCGCCCGGGTTGATGCGCTCCGGGCTGTAGCCGCAGAAAAAATCGCGATTGAACTTCAGGCCTGACAGGCGCTCGAGAATCGGCACCGCCACTTCTTCGGTGCAGCCCGGATAGACGGTGGATTCGAAGACGACGATGTCGCCCTTCTTCAGCACGCCGCCGAGCAGCTCGCTGGCACGCACGATCGGCGTCAGGTCGGGGCGCTTGTAGCCGTCGATCGGCGTTGGCACCGTGACGATGAACACCTGGCAGGGCTTCAGATCCTTCACGTCGGTGGAGTAGCTCAGACCCTTGGCGGCCCGGAGCTCGCCCGGCTCCACTTCGAGCGTGCTGTCGCGCCCCTTCTTCAACTCGGCGACACGCGCGGCCTTGATGTCGAAGCCGACGGTACGGAAGTGCTTGCCGAACTCCACGGCGAGCGGCAGCCCGACGTAGCCAAGACCAAGGACGCCGACTTTGCAATTGCGCAGGCTGAATTCAGGCATGGGGGAACCGGATGGTCGCTGACGAATAGTTGTTGGCGCCGAAGAATGCCACAAAAAGCCACCGAAAATAGAGACATAAGTCCTATA
>Ga0207679_10000980_pt1 | contig 18357 bp, 15 predicted proteins | sample KBSC73metaG_FD_184320 | JGI IMG/M metagenome (GOLD analysis project Ga0207679, IMG submission 184320) | Corn rhizosphere microbial communities from Kellogg Biological Station, Michigan, USA - KBS C7-3 metaG (SPAdes) (version 2) | ecosystem: Host-associated > Plants > Roots > Rhizosphere > Soil ... | reverse complement strand
CCGGGTCTCCAAGGCGCCGGTGATCTCCTCCCACTCGGACGCGTTCGCGGTGGTTCCCCACCCGCGCAACATCCCCGACGACGTGCTCCAGCTCCTGGTCAAGAACGGAGGCGTGGTGCACGTGGCTTTCATCCGCGAGTTCGTCGTCGACGGTCAAGCCTGGGAAAGGCGGAAGGACGAGGCCCAGCGGAGCATCCGCCAGCGCGTCGCGACCGAGGCCGAGGTGAAGAAGGAGCTGCTGGCCTGGGAGAAGGCGAATCCCGCACCCGGCGGCTCCGTGGTCGACGTGGCGAACGTCATCGAGCACGTCCGGAAGGTGGCCGGGGTGGACCACGTGGGCATCGGCGCGGACTTCTTCGACGACGGGAAGACTTCCATGGTCCAGGGGGTGCAGGACCCGAGCACCTACCCGGTGCTCTTCGCGGAGCTGCTCCGCCGCGGGTGGAGCGAGGAGGACCTCCTGAAGCTCGCCGGACGAAACCACCTCCGGGCCATGCGGCAGATGGAGAAGGTCGCCGCCGAGCTGCAGCGGACCACCCCTCCGAGCATCGTCGAGGGACCTCGATCTCCCTGAGACGTGCTTCGGCCGGCGACTCCCGCCGGGTTGCGGGAATGACCCGGTGCTACGGTCGATGGCATGGGTCAGCCCACCCGCCGGGACCTGCTCGGGTCCGCAGCCTGCGTGGTGGCGGTCTCCGGCGCGCTGTGGTCCACGCCGGGCCTTGCCGCAACCGAGGCGGTCAAGAAAGAGGACGGATCGCGCCCCAACGTGCTCGGCCCCCGGGACGGCTATGCCCCGCTCGTCAATACCCTGGTCTCGATGCTGACCTGGATGCGCGGGGTCGTGGTCAGGACCGTCAAGGGCATGTCGACGGCAGACCTGGATTTCCTCCTCGATGACCGCGCGAACTCCATCGGCGCGCTTCTCCTGCACCTGGCCGCGACGGAGACGTACTACGCGCTGCACACCTTCGAGGGGATTGCCTGGGACGCCTGGCCCGAGGCGAGAGGCGAACCTGGAACGTCCCGTTTGATGCTGGGCCCGCCGGCCAGGGAGCAGATCAAGGGGAAGCCGCTGTCCTTCTACCTCGACGCGCTCGAGACCTCGCGGGCAAGGGCCCTCGCCGGTCTCAGGCAGCGGGATGATGCCTGGCTCCTGAAGGTGGATGCCTCATGGCCCTGGGGCCCCACCAACAACCTCTGCAAGTGGTTCCACGTCTGCGAGCACGAGTCGAACCACAACGGGCAGATCAAGCTCGTCGCGCGACGGCTTGCCGGGACGAAGGACAGGGCCGAGTGAGGGCTGCTGGCCCGTCCGCCGCCGACCTGCCACGGACCACGCCGCCGAGCTTCACCGAGGGCCAGCGGAGCCCGTGAGGCCGGGCTCTCGAAAACGAGGTCAGCCGCAGCGAGCGAGTGAGCTGCCCGTTCGGCCGGCAAGCGTGCCCATCGACCGGATAGAAACCCGTGAAATCAGGGCGGTCCGGCCCGTCCGAGGGCGCTAGAACACCGTCAGCCGCCCGCCGTAGAAGGGTGGCTCCCGCCCATGTCCTTCACCCATCTGCACCTGCACACTCTCTACTCGCTCCTCGACGGCGCGATCCGGATGAAGGACCTGATCAAGACCGTCAAGGCGAAGGGCATGTCCGCCGTGGCCGTCACCGACCACGGCAACATGTTCGGCGCCATCGACTTCTACAAGAAGGCCAAGGATGCGGGCATCAAGCCCATCCTCGGCATGGAGGCCTACGTCGCCGGCACCAAGGGCCGGACGGACCGCACGGAGAAGGTGGCCAACCACCTCATCCTCCTGGCCAAGAACGAGGAGGGCTACGCCAACCTCCGCCTCCTCGCCTCCAAGGCCTACCTCGACGGCTTCTACTACCACCCGCGCATCGACAAGCAGCTGCTCAAGGAGCACAGCGGAGGGCTCTTCGGGCTCACCGCCTGCCTCGGCGGCGAGGTGACCTCGGCCTGCTACCGGGGGGACATGGACGCCGCCCGCTCCGCGGCGCGCGAGTACAAGGACATCTTCGCCCCGGACCACTTCTTCCTCGAGATCCAGTCCAACGGGCTCCCCGAGCAGGAGAAGGCGAACGCCAACCTCAAGCAGCTCGCCCGGGACGTCGAGCTGCCGCTGGTGGCCACCGCCGACGCGCACTACATCCAGCGGGAGGACGCGGCGGCGCACGAGCTCCTCATGGCCATCGCCAGTGGCAAGACCCTGGCCGACAGCAAGCGGATGCGGCACAGCACCGACCAGCTCTACGTCACCAGCCCCGAGGAGATGCTGGCCTACTTCCAGGACGTGCCCGAGGCGGTGCACAACACCCTGCGCATCGCCGAGCAGTGCACGCTGGAGCTGAAGCTCGGCAAGGCGATGCTCCCCACCTTCCGGGTGCCGGAAGGGCACACACCGGACTCGTACATGGCCGAGCTGGCCACCCGCGGGCTCGAAGAACGCTTCAAGGAGCTGCCCTACCGGGTCGACCGGGAGCTGTACCTCCATCGCCTCGGGACCGAGCTGGCGGTCATCTCCAAGATGGGGTTCAGCGGCTACTTCCTCATCGTCCAGGACTTCATCAACTGGGCGAAGCGGCACGGCATCCCGGTGGGGCCGGGGCGCGGGTCGGGCGCGGGGAGCATCGTGGCCTACGCGCTCCGCATCACCGACCTGGACCCCATCCCCTACAACCTCCTCTTCGAGCGCTTCCTCAACCCGGAGCGGGTATCGATGCCGGACTTCGACATCGACTTCTGCCAGGACCGCCGCGACGAGGTCATCACCTACGTCTCCGGCAAGTACGGCCAGGACAACGTCGGGCAGATCATCACCTTCGGCTCCCTGAAGGCGAAGAGCGTTCTCCGTGACGTGGCCCGGGTGTTCGGCCTGCCCTTCTCGGAAGGGGACCGGCTGGCGAAGCTGGTCCCCGAGGTCCTCAACATCACCCTGAAGGACGCGATCGAGATGGAGCCGCGCCTGAAGGAGATGATCGACCAGCCCACCGTGCTGGGCACGATGGAGGGCGGGCGCGAGGTCACCTCCAAGGAGGTCCTCACCATCTCCATGGCCCTGGAGGGGCTGCACCGCCAGGCGGGAATGCACGCCGCGGGCGTGGTCATCGCCGACAAGCCGCTCTGGGAGTTCGTCCCCGTCTACCAGCGACCCGGGGAGAGCGCGCTCATCACCCAGTTCGCCAAGGACGAGGTCGAGGCCGCGGGCCTGGTGAAGTTCGATTTCCTCGGCCTCACCACCCTCACCGTCATCCAGAACGCGCTGGACCTGGTCAACCGCGGCCGCGCGCCCGAGGCAAGGATCCAGGCCCACCAGATCCCTCTCGACGATCCGGCGATGTACGACCTCATCTCCCGCGGAGACACCGCGGGCATCTTCCAGATGGAGTCCAGCGGCTTCACCGAGATGGTGATGAAGCTCAAGCCGTCGTGCTTCGAGGACGTCATCGCCGCCGGCGCGCTCTATCGCCCCGGCCCGCTGGACTCGGGGATGGTGGACGTCTTCATCAACCGCAAGCACGGACGGGACCGGGTGACCTATCCGCATCCGGCGCTCGAGTCGGTGCTGAAGGACACCTACGGGGTCATCGTCTACCAGGAGCAGGTGATGCAGATCAGCCAGGTTCTGGGCGGATACTCGCTCGGCCGCGCCGACCTCCTTCGCCGCGCGATGGGAAAGAAGAAGGCGGAGGTCATGGCCGCCGAGCGCCAGGGCTTCCTCGACGGCTGCCAGGCGAACGGCGTGGACCCCAAGGTCGCCGGCGAGATCTTCGATCTCATGGAGAAGTTCGCCGAGTACGGCTTCAACAAGAGCCACTCGGCCGCCTACGGCCTCATCACCACCCAGACCGCGTGGCTGAAGGCCCACTACCCGGTCGAGTTCATGGCCGCGCTCCTCACCAGCGAGAAGGACAACACCGACAAGGTGGTGGCCCACATCGCCGAGGCCCGCGGGCAGGGCTACGAGGTGCTTCCGCCCGACGTGAACGTGTCCGACCTGGCCTTCGGCGCCGTGGACGGGAAGATCCGCTTCGGTCTGGGCGCGATCAAGGGCGTGGGGGAGAGCGCCATCGAGGCCATCCTCGAGGCCCGGGAGGCGGGTCCGTTCCGCGACCTCTTCGACTTCGCCGAGCGGGTGGACAGCCGGAGGGTGAACCGGAAGGTCCTCGAGGCGCTGGTGAAGGCAGGGGCGTTCGACTTCGAAAGCCGTCCCCGGCGGCAGCTGTTCGAGTCCATCGAGAAGGCCCTGGAGCGTGGCGCCTCGGCCCAGCGGGACCGCGCGGTGGGACAGTCCTCGCTGTTCGGTCTCCTCGAGGATGCGGGGCGCCCCGGGCCCGCGGCCTCGATGACCCGGCCCGAGTACGCCCCGCTCGAGGAGTGGCCGGAGAAGGAGCGCCTGGCCATGGAGAAGGAAGCCATCGGCTTCTACGTCTCCGGCCACCCCCTCCATCAGTACGCCCGTGAGCTGCAGCGCTACGCCCGGCCGGCGGCGGCAGTGCAGCGCGCTCGCCGGGACGACGTGGTGACCGTCGCTGGCATCGTGTCCCAGCTGCGCGAGCGGCCGACCAAGACCGGCAAGCGCATGGCCTGGGTGACGCTCGAGGACCTGAGCGGGTCAGTGGAGCTGGTCTGCTTTCCCGGGAAGGAGGGCGGCCGCTCGGTGATGGGCAAGGACGGCAAGTGGACCAAGTCCGGACCCCGGCCCGGGTACGAGGCCTGGGAGCCGCTGCTCAAGTCCGACGAGCCCATCCTCGTCACCGGCACGGTGCAGGTGAACACCCGCGACGAGGAGAATCCCATCGCGGAGCTCATCGTCGAGCAGGTGCAGTCGTTGAAGGAGGTCCGCGACAAGCGGGTGAAGCGCCTCGAGCTGCGTGTCCGGGCGGACCTGGTCACCGAGGACCGGCTCCAGCGACTCTCGGGCCTGGCGAGGGAGCATGCCGGGGGGACGCCGCTCGCGGTCTCCATCGTCCTGCCCGGGCAGGCCGAGGCCCTCATCGGCAACACCGGGCTCAAGGTGGACGTCTCGGACGCTCTCATCGCAGCGGTCGATCGGCTGTTCGGCGAGAAGGTCGTCGAGCTCGGGTAGAGCGGCCCCGCTCGTGACCTGGGTTCGCACCGGCCTGCAGCTCGTCCTGCTGGGCGCGCTCGTCGCTGCCTGCCAGTGGATCGTCGCGCGAACCGGGGTTCCCGTCCCGGCGGGCCTCCTCGCGCTGCTGGTGCTGATCGCCCTGCTCCTCACCCGCGCCGTGCCCGAGCGGGCCGTGGACAAGGGAGGCGACCTCCTCCTCCGCTTCCTCCTGGTGATCTTCCTTCCGCCGAGCGTCGGCGTCTTCCGCGAGCTCCACCTGGTCGATGGCCATGGGTTCACCCTGGCGGTGGTCCTGCTGGCGAGCCTCGTCGTCGGTCAGCTGGTCGCCGGCCTGGTGGCGGAGGTGCTGGTGAACCGGGAGAAGCGATGAGAGCGCTGGAGGTCCTCGGGGCAACGGCCTTCACCGCCGGGCTCTACTGGGTCTGCACGCTGGTGCAGCGGAGTCTCCGGCTCTCGCTGCTCCATCCTCTCCTGCTCGCGGTGGTCGCGGGCGGGACGCTCTTCTCCCTCCTGCCGCCCTCCTGGTTCGACGCCTACCTGCGCGGCTCCTGGCCGGTGCACTGGCTCCTCGGACCCGCCACCGCGGCGCTCGCCCTCCCCTTCTTCCGGGAGCGCGCGTTCCTCGCCGAGCACCCCCGGGCTGCGGTCCTCGCCGTGGTCAGCGGATGCGCCAGCACGCTGGCGGTGGTGTGGAGTCTGGGTGCGGTGCTCGGGCTCCCGCCGACGCTCCTGCGCGCTGCCTCCCTGAAGTCGGTGACGCTTCCGGTGTCGCTCGGTCTGTCGGAGGTGATTCACACCGAGCCGGGCCTGACCACGGTGTGCGTCCTCACCAGCGGGCTCGTGGGGAGCGCGATCGGCCCGGTCCTGCTCACCCGGGTCCGGGTCCGGTCCCCGGTAGCACGGGGGCTCGCGCTGGGGACTCTGTCCCACGCCATGGGCACGGCCAGGGCACTCGAGGAAGGACCGCTTGCCGGCGCGGCGGGGGTGGTGGCCTTGACCCTGAGCGCCATGCTGATCGCCGCCGGGGCGATCGGGCTCTCGGTGCTCCTCGGCTGACCGTCAGCCCCCGAACATGAACTCGTCGAAGGCACGGTCCGGCCGTCAGCGGACCGGCTCGAGCTTCCCCGGGCGGCGGAGCATCTTCTCGATGTCCATGACGTGAGTCTCCTCGCCATGGACCATCTTCCGCGCGTACTCCTCGAGGACCACGCTCTTGCCCTCGGACTGCTTCAGGAGCTTCTTGTAGGCGGCGATGCCCTCCAGCTCGTGCTCCAGGGCCTCGCGAAGGATCTGGTCGATGTCGTGCTTGTGGGTCTCCAGCAGCTTTCCGATGGCGAGCGAGGGGTGACCCCCGAGCGCGGTGACGTACTCACCCGCGGCCACGGCGTGGGCGAGCGCCTCGGTGGCCTGGCTCCGCATCCAGGAGACGATCGGGATGCGCGCGTGACCGAAGATCATCAGCGAGTAGTGCGAGTAGCGAACGACTCCTGCCAGCTCGAGCTCGAGGATCTCGTTCAGCGTCGCGATGACCGCGGAAGACTCCGACTCCTTCATGGTCCACCTCGGGTGCGGAACGGGTGAAGACGCCGCCTTCGGGGGCGATCTCGCCGGAAGGTGCGGTCGGCGTCCAGCGGAGCAGCAGGCGAAGCGGCGAGCGCCCTCACCGAGGCAGCCGCGTGGGCAGCTCGGTCAGGGCGGCAACCTCCAGGTCCGGCTCGGCGATGCCGCCCCCGTCCCAGTGCGCCCGTGGGGAGCGGCGCACCCATGCAGCGCGCAGTCCGGCGGACTTCGCCCCCAGGACGTCCCAGGCATTGGAGGAGACCAGCCAGGTCCGCTCCGGGTCCTCTCCGCCTCGGGCCACCAGGTGATGGTAGACCGCCGGGCTGGGCTTGTAGGTGCCGACCTCGTCCACGCTCACCACTTCCGCGAGCGGCGGCATGAGCCGGGCATGGATCAGCAGACCGCGCAGGGTCGCCCCCACGCCGTTGCTGAACGCGACCAGCCGATGCCCGGCCTCGGCCAGCTGGATCAGACCCTCGGTCGCGTCGGCGAAGGCGGGGAGCCGGCGGTAGGCCTCCAGCAGGCCCGGCTCGGCAGTCCGGAGGTCCACCCCGAGCATGGCGCAGGTGATCCGGAACGCATCGCGCGTCACCGCGTCGAAGTCCACGTAGCGGCCCATGAGGGCACGTCGGAACGTCCAGTCGATCTGCCGCTCCCGCCAGGTGGCAGCGAACCGCTCCGCGAGCTCGCCCACGTGCTCGCGCAGCGGACGGTCCATGCCCAGCGGGTCCACCAGCGTGCCGTACACGTCGAAGCCGATGAAGGCCATGCCGGTCCTCCCCGAAAGCCGCCCCTCGCGGCGCGATGCTCCACCTTCGAGAAATGAAGAGCAATGACCGCAGCCCGTCGGTCCGCTCGGTAGGATGGACCCGTGCCGGCCCCGTCCGCCGAGGCCCGGAGGATCCGCGGCGAGTACTTCACCCCGCCTCCCCTGGTGGAGGCGGTGCTGACGCTCGCCCTGCCCAACCTGGGCCCGGGGCCGCACACTGTCGTGGATCCAGCCTGCGGAGACGGGGCGTTCCTCTCCGCCGCCGCGCGCGCGTTGCCCGGAGCGTGCCTGCGCGGGCTGGAGCTCGACTCCGCCCACGCGGTCTCGGCTCGCTGCTCGATTCCGGGAGCACGCATCATCGCCGCGGACGCGCTCCGCGGCGGCTGGGACGCGCTGGTCCGGACCCTGCCCGGGAAGGGCGAGGAGCTGTGGCTCGGAAACCCGCCGTACAACGGGACCTCACCGCTCCTTCGCGATGCGAAGGCTTACCGGACGCTCCGTGCCCGGCTCGCGCTCGACGAGTCGCTTCCGCGCGGCACCAGCCTCCGCGACGACTACGCCTTCTTCCTCCTCCTCGCCTCGGAGCGGCTGGCGGACCGGCCTGGCGTTCTGGCCTGGGTGACCTCGGCCACGCTGCTCGACGCGTTCCTCTACGCGCCGCTGCGCCGGAGGCTCCTGGATCGGCTCGCGCTGCGCGAGGTGGTGGACCTGGGCCCGGGTGTTTTCCCCGGAACCCGGGTGCGGACCTGCATCACCGTCTGGCGAAGCCGGCGAGGTCCCTCGCCCTCTCCACGGTTCAGGGCGTGGGCTCCGGGAGCAGGGAGCGTGCTGGGGGCTTGCGCGCACCCCTTCCCGGTGGAGGGGCCGGACTGGAGCCTGCGCCCGGTGCCGGCGCGTGCCTCGGCGCTCGATGTCCGCTGGCGAGCCACCGGGGAGCCACTCGACGTGCTCGTGCCGCTCAGCTGCACCGGGCTCAAGACACGCTTCGACGAGCTGCTGGTCGACGCGGACGCCGACGCCCTCCTCGCCCGGGTCGACGCCTTCCTCCGCGCCCGGAACCTCGGTCGCTTCGCCCGGGCCAATCACATTCCGGAGGCGCTCCTTCCCAAGCTGCTGGCCCTGCGTCGCACGCCGGGGCTCCCCGCCCGCGCCGACCGGAGCGCCATCCGCGCGTTCCACCGCTGGGGAGGAGCCCGCCACCGGCACGGGCTGCCCGACGCCGCCCGCGCGTTCTGCTACCTGGACCGCCGGCTGATCCCGCGGGGAGACCACCGGCTGGTCGGCGCGTTCGATCCCCACGCCGGGGACTGCAAGCTGATCTTCAACGTGCGCGAGCTGCCGCTCGCCGCCGCCGTGCTCGAGGTCCCGGGCTGCATTCCCGCCCACCGGCACACCCGCTTCGCGCCCCTGCTGGTTCCGGAGCGGATCCGGAGCGAGGGGGTCGGAGCGGGCCGGTCGGGCCTGCCGCTCGGCCCTCCGGTACCCAACCTCTCTCCGGCCGGGCTGGCCTGGGCCGCGCGAGTCGGCGGTCCGCGGGAGGCCTTCCGCCGCATCGCGGCCTTCATCAACTCGCCCGAGGTGCAGGAGGTGTGGGCACCGGCGTTCGGGTGCAGCCGCGTGCTCCCGGTTCCGCTGGACGCCCCATGAAGGCTCCGGCCGGTTTCCGCTGTCAGGCCTCGGTCTGCTCGTCCTCATGCAGCGTCGGGTGCGGAAGCCTCTTCTCCAGCCGCCCCAGAGGGACGAGGGCCAGGAGCCCGAGCGCGACGGTGAACAGCGCGAGCTTCCAGTTCCCTGCGCCACAGGTCACACCCACGGCGGCTGCGAGCCAGAGGTTCGCCGCGGTGGTGAGCCCGCGAACGTTCTCGCCGTGCTTCACGATGACCCCACCGCCGAGAAAGCCGATTCCCACAGCCACGTAGGCGGCGGCGCGACCCAGGTCGACCTTCTGATCCCGAGCCGCCGCGTCGCCCAGGAACCCGTAGGCGCTGACCAGGACGTAGAGGCAGGCGCCCATGGACACGAGGAGGTGCGTCCGCAGCCCGGCGCTGCCGCGCTTCATCTCCCGTTCCAGCCCCATCACCGCGCCGAGCACGGCGGCCAGGAGCAGCCGGAACACCAGGGTCACATCGTCCATCCCGGTGTCTCAGGCTGATCCGGCACCGCAGGTCATACCACTGAACGGATTGTCAGCCCCCAGGGGTAGTGTCCGACGCATGGAACGCACCGGACGTCCCGCCCTGCTTCTCGAGCAGCAGTCGCTGCTGGGTGGCGTGGACCTCGTGCGCGCCGGGCCTCGCCCCGGCACGGCCGTCCACGTCGACCCGCGCTGGCAGATCGGGTTCGCCAAGGCCCTCGCCCTGGTGGTGGAGCACGGCCGCAAGGCCCGGGAGGCGACCGACCTTCCGCAGTGGAGCCGCTGCCCGCGCTGCCAGCGCGTGGGGGACACGCTGCGGGAGTTCGGCGTGCGGACCCTTCGCGGTCGCCGCGTCGCCCAGTCCTGGTGCCGGAGTTGCCGCGGGGTCCACGGGCCCCACCGGCTGCCCGCCCAGGCCAGCTGGCTCGACCACGAGCCGAACTAGTCCGGTCGCGGTGACGAGCTGACTGCGGTGCTCAGATGTACCCGAAGCGCCGGCGGAGGAACCACTCGGCGCCCAACAGCACCGCGAGCGCCACCAGCCAGCCCCACCGGTCCCAGAGCGGAGCGTCCTTGCTCCGTCCCACCTCGACCAGAGGGGGGTCCAGCAGCGGCGCGTCGGGGAAGCTCCCCAGGGGCAGCTCGTAGGCTCGCCCTCCGGTGGCCCGGGCGATGTCCGCCAGCAGCTCGGTCCTGACCGAGGCGTCCGCCATCTCCGGTCCGACCGAGCGGACCGCCACGGCGTCGGTGGCCTCTCCCAGGTCCTTGCCATTCAGCTTGGCGGTCGCCCGGAGCTTGTACGCCCCAGGCGGCACCGGATCGAACGACACCCGGGCCACGCCGTCCTGGCCAGCGCTGGCCGTCCTGGACTGCAGCACCTTGCGGTCTGCCAGGCCGAAGAGGTCGACCCGCACCTCCGCGGACGCCGCGGGCTGATAGTCCGGCTGCCGGGCGGTGACCACCCCGCCGACCGAATGTCCCGGCTCGACGGCGGGCGGATCGGCCGTGACCTGGAGCGAGGTCAGGTCCGGGTCGCGGACCAGCCAGCGCAGGGCGTTGGTCCAGAACCGGTCGTAGTGACGGCTCTGCTCACCGGTGCGCCGGGCGGTGAAGGCCCAGGTCCAGCTGTCGTCGGTCATCAGCGCCATCGCCCGCCCGCGGCCGTGATCCCACAGGGCCAGGACCGGCGCCGGCTGGCCGGCTACCTGGAGGCTGGGATGCGCGAGCAGCACCGTCGCACCCTGCTTCAGCCGCACGACGTTCAGCCCGCTGGCCGGCGGCAGCTCGTCCCACGAGGACTGGGTTCCGCTCTCCGCGGTCTGGACCCGCATCACCGGGTGGCGCAGCCCGTCCGCGGTGAGCTTCACCTTGAAGGGCTCGACGACGGCCGGCACCCCGCTGGGGTCGACCGGCAGCGCCCGGTCGAGGATGGGGTACGCGGCCCGCCCCTCGCCGAAGGCGTGGTCCCCGCCGATGACCAGCAGCGCGCCCCCTCCGGAGACGTACTGCTCGAGGTTGCGCTCGTAGCTGGCGATGGAGAGCGCCGGCTCGGCGTACCCGAAGTTCTGGAAGACGACGACGTCGAAGGTGTGGAGCTTGGTGTCGAAGATCTCCTCCATGGGGAAGGGGATCAGCGACAGCTCGCGTTCCGGGTTGCGGGTCTGGGTGTCGTCGCTCGAGGTCCGGAGGATGTAGAAGGAGACCAGGTCCACGTTGGGGTCCTGCCTGAGGAGCCCCCGCAGGAAGCGCTCGTCCCAGCTCGGACGTCCCACCACCAGCAGCACCCGGACCCGGTCGCGGATGATCTTCAGCACGAAGGAGCGGGTGTTGTTCTCGGTGACCGCCTCGCCTGGAAAGACCGGCGCGCCGACGGTGTAGACGAACCGTCCGGTCTGGTCGGGGGTGAAGGTGAAGGACAGCGGCGCGCGCTGGTCGTCCTGGTCCAGGTGCACCGTCCGGGTCCCCAAGGTGAGCCCCTCGCGCTGGAGCACCACCGGCACGTCGCGGCCCTTGAGCCCACGCGCGTGCAGCTCGAGGTCCACCGTCACCGCGTTCCGGACGAACGCGAAGTCGTCGACCTTCACCGCCTCCACCGCGAGGTCCACCAGCGCAGGCTCCCCCACCCGGATGGTGGAGACCGGGAAGCCGAACGCTCCCAGCTCGTCGGCCTGCCGACCCTGGAGGCCGCCCTGGAGCTCGGCGTTGTCCGCCCCGTCGGAGAGGAGGACCGCTCCCGCGAGCTTGCGGCTTCCCCCGGTGTCGGTGGCCTTCAGCGCCCGGAGCGCCCCCATGAGGTCGGTGCGGTTGGCGGGGCCCGCCGTCCGCAGCGCCTCCGAGGAGACCGGGCCCAGCTCCGGCGTGAAGCCCAGCACCTCGACCTGGTAGCGATCGCGCAGGTTCTCCAGGCCCGGAGCGAAGCGATCCAGTGCCTCGGCCGCTGCCGCCGCCCTGCTCTGTCCCTCGGGCCGCACCGGGAAGCCCATGCTCGCGCTGCGGTCCACCAGCACCGCCATGCGGTTCTTCACCCGGACCTGGGCCAGCTGGCGCAGCCCGGGCTCGAGCAGGAAGAAGAGCGCCATCGCCCCGGCCATCAGCCGCAGCATGAGGAGCAGCCGCCGGCGCTGGGTGGACGGCTCGCGACGAAGGCCGAGCACCGCCAGCACCACGCCGGCCAGCACCAGCACGGTGAGCGCTGCCAGCGCCCAGGCCGGGAGCGGGGAGAGGCTCACCAGCCGCCAGGTGGTGGTGGTGCTTCCGTTCATCTCCGCTTCTTGAGGATGAGCGGCAGGTGCACCGCGTCGTCCTTGTAGTCGAGGCAGAGCGCGTACATGCAGATGTTGATGCCGACGCGCACCGCGAGCTCGCGCTGTGGCTCACCGCCCGGTGAGACCTCGTAGGCGTACGCCCCGCTCTCGTCCCGCTCCCAGGCGCCGGCGAGATCGTTCTGCGAGTACACCACCGCGGCCCGGTTGCCGAGGTTCAACATCTGCAGCTGCGGATGCAGGAAGACCCGTCCCGGGGCCGAATCGAGGAGGAAGAAGGTCTTGAACAGCACGTGGGTGCTGGGCACGGGCTCGAGGGGAGAGCCCGGCAAGACCCTCGCCAGCTCGCGCCGGAAGCTCGCGTCGAACCCGCGGCCACCGCTGCCATCGTTGGCGTCGGCGAGCACGAATCCGCCGAAGGTCAGGTAGCGCCGCAGAGACTCCACCTCCGGCGCGGAGAGCGGTGGAAACTCGCCGTCTCCCCCGAAGTAGAGGAAGGGATGGTCGAACAGGCGAGGGTTGGTGAGCTCGAGCGCGCGAGCCTCGGGCACCACCTCCACCGACGTGCGGCGCTGCAGCTCCCAGGCGAGCCGGCGGAGGCCGGACAGCCGGCCGTCCCACCGCCCTGCGTGCTGGGCGACACCGGGAACGAAGCGCGCGCCCTCCCCGAAGGCCAGCGCCCGGCCGCCCAGTCCGAGGAGCGGGAGGCTCCGAAGGAGTGTTCGTCGAGAGAGGTGAAACGCCATCGCAGGAGCCAGGGGGCTCGCTTATCACGCCCGGACCGTCCAACAGTCGTGAGGGCGCGCTTCATCCAGCCCCCCCTGGGCGTATATAGAGCGGCCCCGGCGTTCCATCCCCCGACATGAAGCCATCCGACTCCGAACCTGCCGAGGCGCTCCGCCGGGCCCAGCAGGCAGTGACCGCCGGCGACGTCGTCACCGCTCGACGACTGGCCGCCAAGGTGCTCGAGGCGAATCCGCGCGAGAAGGACGCGGCGGAGGCGCGCGACCTCCTGGCCCGGACGGACATCGCCTGGCCGCTGATCGCCTACGGTGCGGTGGCGGCGGTGTGCTTCCTCCTCCTGGTGCTGGTGGCGGTGCTGCGGAGCGCCCCGACATGAAGCGGCGTCCTGCCGCGGCCGCGACCCCCGAGGCCGAGGTGCCGGCACGGACCGGAGGGCCCGTCGCGTCCCGGCGAGGGGCGCCGCTCGGCCGCAGGGGCTGGCTGGTGGTGGGGGCGGTCGTCCTCCTGGTCAACCTTCCCGTGCTGCACCTGCTCGTCCGGAGCGAGCCTCCAGCCTCGGGCCGAGTTCCCTTCTCCGACGACTTCTCCGATCCAGGCACGGTGGCGCGCAACTACCGCTCGTTCGGGGGATACCCGCGCGTCATCAAGGGCGAGCTGCTCTCACCGGGAACGAAGAACAACCCGCTGTGGCTCGACGCGGCGCTGCCCCACGACGCGGTCGTCGAGGTCTCGGCGCGGCCGATCAGCCCGGAGGGGGAGATCCGGGTTACGCTCTTCGGGAGCGGGATCGACGCCGACACCGGATACCAGGCAATTCTCGGCCCCTGGAGCCCGATGGGCTCCCCGCAGCGGCTCGGCTCCAGCCTCGTCCGGCTGGAGGAGAACGGCCCCACCCTGTCGCGGTGGCTGTCGCGGGCGCGCCTGCCGGGTGACCTGCGCTCGGCCGGGTTCAGGAGGGACTCGGGGCTTCGCGTCGAGGCGGTGCCGGTCACGCTCGACCCCTCGCACGTGTACCGCATGCGATTCGAGCGGCGTGGCTCGGTGCTCCGCTGGACCGTGGACGGCCGGCTCGTGGCCGAGCTCGACGACCCCTTCCCGCTGGCCGGCCCCGGGCACGACCGGCTCGGCCTCTCCAGCGGCGAGTGGGACGTCTACTACGACGACCTTCGGGTCACCCCGGTCACCGGCACGGAGTTCGCTCCGGTGACCACCGCCCCGCCCGAGGCGGCCGCCGGCCCGTTCTCCGACGACTTCGGCCGCGCCCAGCTGGGCCCGGAGTGGCTCGCCACCGATCCCGCGGCGGTCTCCATCGAGAAGGGCGCGCTGGTGGTGCAACGCGCCCACAACCACCCGGTGTGGCTCAAGCGACCTCTTCCCGAGAACGTGGCCATCGACCTCGACGTGTGGACCGACAGCCCCGAGGGGGACATGAAGGTGGAGGTCTTCGGCGACGGCCAGTCCTTCCACCGCGGGGATCCGCGAGCGGCCTACGACGCCACGGGCTACGTGCTGGTGATGGGGGGCTGGCGCAACAGCCTCTCGGCGATCGCCCGCATGCAGGAGCACGCCGCCGATCGCGTCACCCGGGCCGATCCGCGGGTGGTTCCCGGCAGGAAATACCACTGGACCATCCGCCGGCAGGGCCGGGTCCTGACCTGGCTCGTGGATGGTCAGCCATTCCTCACGCTCGACGACCCGGACCCGTTGCGCGGACCGGCGCACCGGTACTTCGCGGTCTCGGGGTGGGAGTCGAAGGTGTACTTCGACAATCTGAGCATCCGCCCCCTGTGACGCTCAGGGCTTCGGCTCGGCGACCAGATCGAAGTCTGGCATCTCCGAGCGGACGAACTCGCGCATCCTGTCCACCAGCGCCGCCTCGATCTGACGGGCGCGCTCGCGCGAGATGCCGAAGTGAGTGCCGATCTCCTGGAGGGTCATCGGCTCGTCGGCGGTGAGCCGCTTCTCGAAGATGTACTTCTCCCGGCCCTCGAGCGTCTTCCCGAAGGCCTCGAGCTTGTCGCGGAACAGCCGCTTCAGCTGCTCGCTGGCCAGCCGCTCGTCGGCGGCGGGAAATCCGCTCGCGGGGAGGATCCGGTCGCCTCGGGTGGCGTCTCCGTCCTCGCTGACCGGCGCGTCGATCGAGACCTCGTCGGGCCCGAGGCGCTGGTCCATCTCCACCACATCCTGCTCGGTGACGTTGAGCCGCTCGGCCAGGAGCTTGGGCGTGGCCTCGTACCCCTGCTTGAGGAGTCGCTCCTGCTCCTGGCGCAACTTGAAGAAGAGCTTCCGCTGGGCCTCGGTCGTCCCGAGCTTCACCAGCTTCCAGTTGTCCATGATGTAGCGAAGGATGTACGCGCGGATCCACCACGCGGCGTAGGTGGAGAGCTTCACCCCTCGCTCGGGATCGAACTTCTTCACCGCCTGCATCAACCCGATGTTTCCCTCCTGCACCAGGTCCAGCAGCGAGAGGGGGTTCCGGTGGTACTCGTGCGCCAGCTTCACCACCAGGCGCAGGTTGGCCGAGACCAGCCGGGCGGCGGCATCCAGGTCACCGGTGCTCCGGTATCGGCGGGCGAGCCGTTCCTCCTCCTCGCGCGACAGAAGCGGGTGCCGGTGCACCTCGGCCATGTAGGCCGCCATCGGATCCGCCCGGGCGATGCTGCTGGAGGAGCGGGAGGGGGTCGCAGCCACGGACTCCACCACCGGCTCCAGCTCGGCCAGCTCCTCGCCCTCGGGCTCCGCCGCCTCGACGGGCTCCGTCTCCTCGGTGGCCTCCGAGTCCTCGCCCTCCTCGACAGGGGTGACCTCGCGAACCTCCTCGTGGACTCGCCGCCCCTGGCGACTGCCGCGCGGTCGCGATCCCTGCCCGGCCGAGCCAGGGCGGGCCCGGGCTCCGGGGCGCGAGGTGGCGCGCGTGGACCGGGCCACCGGCTTCGGGCGGGGCTTTCCTGGCTTCTTGGGGGGACGGGCCATGGGGGAGACCGGCTGCTTCTAGCAGGACCCTCGGCCTGCGCGATTGCTACGTGCTGGGGGAGGGATTAAGCCCGTGCTCGATGAGTGACAACCCGTCCGCGCCCGAACACGGCGAGCCTGCTCCGCCGTCCGACGCGGCCCCCGCCCCCGAGGCGACAGCAATCCCCGAGCGGCCGGCCGAATACCTGGCGGAGGTGGGCTTCGACGAGCTGGCCCTCTCGCCGGAGATCCGTCGCGCCGTGGCGGATCGCGGATACACCCACCCCACCCCGGTGCAGGCCCAGGCCTTCGACCCGGTGATGCAGGGCAAGGACCTGATCGTCCGGAGCAAGACCGGCACCGGGAAGACCGCCGCCTTCGGGCTCCCGCTGCTGGAAAAGATGGACCCGGAGGACAAGGCCGTGCGCGCGCTCGTCCTCTGCCCGACGCGGGAGCTGGCTCTCCAGGTCGCCGCCGAGATCTCGGACCTGGGCAAGCACAAGGGTGTGCGGGTCTCCGCGATCTACGGCGGCGCCTCCATGAAGGAGCAGGAGGACGCGCTGGAGAGCGGCTCACCGATCGTGGTCGGTACGCCGGGCCGCATCTGGGACCACATCCGGCGAAAGAACCTCAAGCTGCAGGGGTGCCGGCACGTGGTCCTCGACGAGGCCGACGAGATGCTGAACCAGGGCTTCTACGAGGAGGTCACCCGGATCCTCGACCAGCTGCCGAAGGACCGGCAGGTGCTGCTGTTCAGCGCCACCGTGCCGCCGGAGATCCAGAGCCTCATCAGCCAGTACACCACCTCGCCGGAGATGCTGATGCTCTCCGGTGACGTCCTCACCGTCGACCACATCCACCACGTCCGCTACGACGTGACCGACGCCTACCCGAAGCCCCGGAACCTCATCTACCTGCTGGAGATGGAGGAGCCGGACAACGCGATCGTCTTCTGCAACACCCGGGACGACACGGCGCTGGTCACCGCGGTGCTGAACCGGAACGGCTTCGATGCCGAGCTGCTCAACGGCGACCTGCCCCAGAAGGAGCGGGAGCGGGTGATGGGCAAGGTGAAGCGGGGCGAGGTGGCGTTCATGGTGGCGACGGACATCGCCGCCCGCGGGATCGACATCTCGGATCTGCAGTACGTGATCAACTACTCGCTGCCGGAGGACCCGGCGGTGTACCTCCACCGGGTGGGCCGGACCGGACGCATCGGGAAGAAGGGCACCGCGATCAACCTCGTCTCCGGGCGCGAGCTGGGCACCTTCACCGCTCTGGAGAAGAAGTATGGGATCCGGTTCGAGAAGCGGGAGATGCCCTCGCCCGAGGACGCAATGCGGATGTGGACCGAGCGCCACGTGCGGGAGATCCAGTCCGCGGCCTCGGGGAGCGTGTACGAGGGCTACCTCGGCCTGGCCGGGGCGCTGAAGCAGCGACCGGACGCCGACGACGCGATCGCCTTCCTGCTGAAGTTCTTCTTCGGGCATCTTCGGATGGAGAAGGCGCAGGCGGCCGCGGCGGAGCAAGCCCATCCCCGCCCGCCGCGGGAGCGCTCGCGGGGTGACCGTCCACGGCGCGAGGAGCGCTCCGATCGAGGCGAGCGGCGGGAGCGCGGCGAGCGGTCGGCGCGCGAGGAGCGCGGCGAGAGATCCGGACGGGAGGAGCGGACGGGGGGCCGCGAGCGGAAAGAGCGGCGGGAGCGTCCGCCGAAGCGTGACCGTCCGGAGGAGTCGACCGCGGCCGCTCCGGCAGCCGAGTCGTCGGCACCAGGCCAGGTCCGGCTGTGGATGAACGTGGGGAGCTCCGAGGGGCTCGATGCCGCCGGGATCACCGCGGCGCTGGAGAGTCTGGGGGCCCCGGCGGGGAAGCTGCTCCGGCTCGACGTCCGCCCCACCTACAGCTACGGCTTCGTCGCCGAGGAGGACGCGGCGGCCTTCGAGAAGCTCAACGGGCAACAGCGCGGCGAGAAGACGCTGCGCCTGGAGCGCGCGAGGCGACGATGAGCGAGCGACCGACGGGCGAGGCACTCCGCGCAGCTCCCCTCCTCTCGGGCCTGACCGAGGCCGAGCGGGGCGAGATCGCCGGACTGGCCGAGCTGAGGTCGCTGGAGGCGCAGCTGCCGCTGTTCCGCGAGGGAGATGCGGGCGACGCGCTGGTGCTGGTGCTCGCCGGCTCCGTGCAGGTGGTGAAGCGCGATCCTGCGGGGAAGCACCAGGTGCTCTCGGTGGTGTCCGCGCCCGCGGTGCTGGGGGAGATGGCGGTCCTCGAGGTCGGCGGAAAGCGCAGTGCATCGGCGATCGCCGTCGGTCCGGTCACCTTCGCGATC
>Ga0207679_10000976_pt1 | contig 18379 bp, 15 predicted proteins | sample KBSC73metaG_FD_184320 | JGI IMG/M metagenome (GOLD analysis project Ga0207679, IMG submission 184320) | Corn rhizosphere microbial communities from Kellogg Biological Station, Michigan, USA - KBS C7-3 metaG (SPAdes) (version 2) | ecosystem: Host-associated > Plants > Roots > Rhizosphere > Soil ... | reverse complement strand
GCAAGCTTTCGACTATGCCCGCCAGCAGCTTCCAGTACGTGTCGGCCGTATTGGCGGAGGAAGCCCGGCTGGCCAAATATCCGGCACGCCTTCAGCGACCGGCTATGTTGGCAACCACACCGGACTGGCGCAGGCAGCACACTTCGGCAACATCGGTTTCAGCCCTGATGCGGATGGAACAATTCGGCGCTTGCCGATGCTGACTCGTTTCGAGGGGAAAGACTACCCAACACTTTCACTGGCATTGCTGGACTGCTGCTCAGGATCGATGAAGATGCCATCGGCGCCCAAACAAAGCTGGGAGCGCATTTCCTTTCATCGTGACTGGTCTGCTTATACGGTGGTTCCGGCTGCGAACATTTTGCGAGAGGATGTACCTGCAGACATCGTGGCTGGAAAACTGGTACTGGTGGGATCTTCGTCATTGGGACTAAGCGACCGGGTGGCCACGCCATTACATCCGAATACCAGCGGCGTACTGGTACATGCATCTCAGCTGTCTGCGCTGCTGGACCGCCAGGCCGGACAGGAGTCTGGATATTGGCCCGGCCGCATGATTGCGACGCTATTCTCGATCCTGATTGCCGCAACAGCAGCCTATACTTTCCCGCGCTTGTCCGCAGTCACCAACGTTGCCCTGCTAGGCGGGATGGCAACGTGCTGGTTGCTGCTGGCATATTGCCTCAGCCAGCACGACCCGCAATTGGTGACGACCGGACCGCTGGCATCCGCCCTCTTCCTGCTGGCGGTAGCGGTGCCTTTCGACTGGCAATTGACACAGAGCCGGTCGCGCAAACTGCTGGATACTTTCCGACATTATGTAGCTGAAGCCGTGGTTGATGAACTGCTACGGCGCGATCTGAAAGACCCGCTGGCACCCCAACGATTGGAAGTGACAACACTGATCGCGGACATGCAAGGCTATACCAATCAGGTCGAATCACTGAGCATGGAGGATGCGGCGCAACTGACACGCGATTTTCTGGATTGCCTGACACGACCGGTACTGGCGCATCGCGGGACACTGGACAAGTTTACCGGCGATGGACTGGTGGCTTTCTGGGGAGCGCCGCTGCCGGTCAAGGACCATGCGGATCAGGCGATCGAGGCTGCGCTCAAGATGCAGGAAGAAGTGCGGCGCTTCAGCGCAATTCGTCAAAATGCCGGCTTACCGGCGTTGCGAGTGCGTATCGGGATCGAAAGCGGCCAAGCGATGGCCGGGGATTTCGGCACTTCTTTTCGCAGTATTTATACCGCGGTTGGAGATAGCGTCAATGTCGCAGCCCGTCTTGAGCAGGTAGCGCGCAATTACCCACACAACATCATCATCGGCGAAGGCGCTGCCAGCAGGTCAAGCCGGCATCGCCTCCTGTTTCTGGGTGAAACCTTATTGCGAGGCAAGGAAAAGCCGACGAAGCTCTACACGCTGGATTCTTCGGAGATGGAGCAAGCAGCGTGAGCAAAGCAATCAAGGCAAGCCGATTCGGCGTAAGAGTGCTATCGCTGCTGTTTGCGTGGTGCGCGAGTGCGCAGGCGGACAACAATGTGCAACAGGATCTGTACCTGGATGCGATGCAATCGATCATCGAAGGCCGTCAGCAAGATGCAAGCGAAACGTTGATGCGCATGATCGAACAGGAGCCGCAGCATGCCGGCGCATGGCTGGATCTGGCTATTATTCAGTGCGACTTAGGGCAAGCAAAAGAAGTCGAGCGAATCTTGCAAATCATCGAAACACGCTTCTCGCCACCGCCATCCATCATGGAAGTCATCAATCGGCTGCGGATGGAAGGCTGCAAAGGGTGGGAGCCACGTCACCATATATCGGTTATGGTGGGCCGTGGCATTGACAACAACGTGAATCAGGGCGCAAGCAGTCCGAATTTTTCCATCGGCACAGGTGACAGCCGTATTGAACTGCAATTGCAACCGGAATACCTGCCGCGCGGCGATCAATATACGACCTTGTCGGGTGAGTATATGCGCGAAATGAATCCGAATGGCGGCATCGCTTTTATTCAGGCCCGCACGCAGCAAAATGACTCGCTGTCAAACTTCAACACCACATCCTTGGCGCTGGGTCTGGAGCAGCCGTGGCGTGCCGGCAGTTGGAGCATACGCGGCAGCGGTGTGGCAGCCTTACTCAACTTGGGCGGTCACCTGTACCAGCGTCAGGCCCAAGCACAAGTAAGACTGACACCGCCACTGCCATTACCTCAGAAATACCAGTTCAGCATGGTGGCCGGTGCAAGCCGGGTGGAATACGTAACGCTAACGGATTACAACTCCACGACTTGGGAAATGCGAGGCTTGCTGACATACCGCAGCAGCGCTTCACAGGCGCAGGCCAGCTTGGGGTATCTGACTGATCGTGCAACATCAAACCGTCCCGGCGGAGATCGCAATGGGTGGCTGGCTACCTTGTCCGGTAGCACTCGATTGGGAGCGAACGTCACCGCCGAATTGGGCTGGACGAGGCAGACTTGGACTGCGAGCTCTGCATATTCACCGGGCCTGATCGATCAGGCCCGGTATCAGCAGACCCAAGTCATACGTGGGGCTCTGATTATCCCGGTGTCACCGAAGCAGGCGCTGAATATCGAGATGCGGCAGGTGCGCAACAACGAGAATATTTCCATTTTTCAATATAATAGCCGCCAATTCCAAGTGAGCTGGCAATGGCAGGGCTTTTGAGCGAAACAATCTCGTTCCTGTGACTGCATTCGAGCCCTTTTCACAAAACACACTAAATAAGATTGCCAATAAACATGATGGCGTGGGAAGTTGTTCTTTTTATCTGTGCAGCCCTCCTGGTTTCAATCGGCTGTCTTCTTCCGGCACGATGGCTGCGCCCCCTGCCGCACGATAAGCTGCTTCATTTCCTGGCGTTCGGCGGCTTGGCACTTTTGGCAAGCAGGATGTCTACATCGACATTCGGACAGGCCGCAGGATTGCTCATCGTGTTCGCCATCGGGCTGCTGATCGAGATCCTGCAAAATGCCGTGCCAGGCCGACGATTCTGTTGGCTCGATCTGACGGCCAACACGGCAGGCATAGCAACGGCAGCTCTTTGTTCCAAATTACTCTTAGGGATGTAACTCGTGCTTTGGCGCAACACGGCCACTTTGCACGCCCGTTATAATTCTGAGCAACAGTTTCTGGAGCAACATTGAAATGACGTCAAATGCAAATGAAATGCTTGCAACTCAGCAGAATGACACTGTTGCACCAACACCCTCGGCTGAACTGGAAAAAGTTTCCAACAAAACCGCTCTCAAAGCCACGCAGGTGAACCTGCATGTTCATCTGCGCAAGATTCCACTGCTGGCCAATCTTACTGACGAAGAAATGAAGCGCGTGAAGGCCGAGCTGCGCTTGCGCCAGTACGCACGCCGCGATGTGGTATTGCAGAAAGGAGGCGCTGGCGACAGCCTGCTGTTCCTGTTGTCAGGCCAATTGCAGGTGGTCGATATTACCGAGGATGGCCGGGCAATCGGCCTGCGCATTCTGAAACCAGGCGACTTCTTTGGTGAAATCGCGGTAATCACCGGCGCTTCTCGTACCGCTTCTGTCGTAGCGCTCAGCTCGGTACTCGTGGCTTTCCTGCCGAGGCCAACGGCATTACACTTGTTTTCGCATTCGCCATCCGTGGCCAATCAAATACTGCGTCATCTGGCAGAAAAGGTTCAACGCGATTCGGAGTTCCGCGCCTTGCTCAGCATCAACAATACATCGCGCCGCATCTACAGTTTCCTTGGACTGCTGAAGCAAAAAGGCCCGGAGGATACGGAGGTGGTGGAAAACTTGCCGACGCATCAAGACATCGCCAATATGATTAATACCAGCCGCGAAACGGTGACGCGCGCTTTGCTGGCACTGGTACAGCAAGGGATTATCAAGAAAGACTCGCACCGGTTGATCATTTTCAAGCCTGTGGAATTGCAAAAGCTCGCACAAGGCGCTACATAATAAGCGCCATTCTCCATGCGTTCGCTCAATTTTCCGCACAATCCGAGAATCGATGAAATCCGGTGCCTGGCATCGAGCCTGGTTTTCTTCTTTCACTTCTATCTGTACTTCTACAAGCCAGATCCGCATGGCCTCGCTTCGTCACAATGGAACTGGTTCAGCCTGTTTATCGAGGGGCATACCGGCGTAGGACTTTTCTTCACGCTGTCGGGGTTCCTGTTCATGCAAATCGCGCTGCATCACAAGAGAATCGTGTACAGCGAGTTCATCCGCAATCGTTTCCTGCGGATTTTTCCGCTCTTCATTACCGTATTTTTCATTGCCATCTCAATCGGGCGAGATAGCTTCGCCCCGCAGGACGTCCTCTACATCCTGTTTTCCAATCTCGGCAATGCTCCTACGTCGAAATATTTCATCACCGGTGCAGCCTGGACCATTTCGCTGGAATTCACTTTCTATATGGTGTTCCCGTTCCTGGCTCGATTTGCGATCGAGATGGGACCGCGTTACCTGTTGCAATTGCTGGTGCTGATGCTGTTCTTCAAACTGGCTGCTTATGGGGTGAGCGAGCGCAGCACACATATGCTCTTCTCCACTCAAGTGGGAAGGTTTGATCAGTTTTTCATTGGTATGCTGGCCGCGTTCGTGCAGAGAGATCACCAGGCATTCTTGAAACGGCATGGCAGAAAGTTGCTGTTGGCAGCATGCTTGGCCGTGATACTAAACAGTGCAATCCAGGCGCGCTACGGCAGTTTTTTTGCACCATCGCAGAAAGTATTCTTCTGGGTCACCTGGTCAATGCAGGAAAGCCTGGGCTGGGCCTTTTTCATTCTTGCCTGGCTTGCGGCAGATCTGGTCAAGCCAAAATGGCTTGACAGAGCCTTGCAACATGGCGGGGATATCAGCTTCTCATTCTATTTATTACACGCAATCATCCTTTATCTGGCGTATGACTGGTTAGGAGCAATCGCCATCAGCGGCAACCGGTTGATCGACGTCACTATGATGATGATGCTGGTATATGGAGTGACATGGGCCTTTGCATCCCTCAGTTATGCAACGATCGAGCGTCCCTTCCTGCGCCTGCGACATCGGTATGGCGAATGAAAAGTTAACAAGAAATTTCAAAGAGTAAGCCATCCTCTCGATCACAATCGAGTAGGGTAGAATATGCTGTTTTGCGGTTTGTCAAAGTAACAATACAAATAGCACTTCGCCGCCTGCCTGAGTGCTTCCTGATTCATATATGCGAATTTATCCATTCTCCACAGTCAACACCGCTTGGCTTTTGCTTCACTTTTCACGCTCGACTCCCCCAATACCAACAAGCGGTTCCCTTGCCGGAGTCATGCAATGATCTCGGGGGGTATGTTGAAAGCCGTGATGGCCTATCGCGGTTTTATCATCAGCAGCGTCAAACGTGAATTCCAATCCAAGTACCGTGACTCGATTCTTGGCGCCGCATGGGCTGTGCTCAATCCGTTGGCAATGATCTTCGTCTATACCGTGATCTTTGCGCAAGTCATGCGTGCACGGCTACCCGGTACGGATTCAAGCTTCGCCTACAGCATTTTCTTGTGCGCAGGAGTGTTGACCTGGGGGCTGTTTGGCGAAATCACGGGACGCGGACAAACGGTTTTCCTTGAATACGCAAACCTGATTAAGAAAATCAGTTTTCCCCGCATCTGCCTGCCGATCATTGTCGTCCTCAACGCATTGCTGAACTTTGCCATCGTGTTCGGGTTGTTTACCGGCTTTCTTGTCATCAGCGGCAACTTTCCCGGCCTGCCTTACCTGGCGATCTTTCCCCTCTTGGCAGTCCAGATTGTTTTTTCTATTGGACTGGCAACGGTGGTCGGAGTACTGAATGTTTTCTTCCGCGACGTCGGGCAGTTTTTCGGCATCTTCCTGCAGTTCTGGTTCTGGCTCACGCCAGTCGTGTATCCGATATCGATCCTGCCAGACCATGTGCGTACGCTCATTGCATGGAATCCGATGACACCTTTGGTGGTGGCATACCAAACCGTCCTCGTCAAGGCGCAATGGCCGCAGTGGAGCACACTGCTGCCGATCACGCTGCTCGGGCTGGCGTTCTGCGCCTTGGGCATACGTCTGTTCCGCAAACGCAGCGGAGAAATGGTGGATGAACTCTGATGGGCAGTATTCTCGTTTCCAATCTCGGCAAGGCCTACAAACAATACTCGACGCGCTGGTCACGCTTGGCGGAATGGATCATTCCTTTCCGTAAACCGGATTACCAATTGAAGTGGGTGCTGCGAGATATAAACTTTCATGTTGATCCGGGCGAGGCCGTCGGCATCATCGGCATCAACGGTGCAGGGAAAAGCACATTGTTGAAGCTGATCACCGGTACATCGCAACCGACGACAGGCAATGTTTCCATCAGCGGGCGTGTGGCAGCCATGCTGGAGCTGGGCATGGGTTTTCACCCGGACTTTACCGGCAGGCAGAACGCATTCATGGCGGGGCAATTGATCGGCTTGAGCCAGCAGGAAATATCTGAATTGATGCCGCAGATCGAAGCCTTTGCCGAAATCGGCGACTATATCGATCAACCGGTACGTGTCTATTCGAGCGGCATGCAAATGCGGCTTGCATTCAGCGTGGCAACCGCCAAGCGGCCGGATGTACTGATCGTCGACGAGGCATTATCGGTCGGCGATGCCTATTTCCAGCACAAGAGCTTTGACCGCATTCGCGAATTCCGCAAACAGGGCACCACGCTACTGATCGTGTCACACGACAAGGGCGCGATCCAGTCGATCTGCGACCGTGCAATCCTGCTGGACTCAGGCCGGCTTGCAAAAGAAGGCAATCCGGAAGAAATCATGGATTTCTACAACGCGATGCTGGCTGAGCGCGAAAATCAGACGGTGCGGCAGGACAAGCGTGAAGACGGCAAGATGCAGACGATCTCTGGCAGTGGCGAGGCGACCGTGGCAGATATCGCACTGCTAAACGAGCAGGGACAGCGCGTTGAAGCGATCGATGTAGGAAGCGCGGTCACGCTTGAAGTGAAGGTTACCGTACATGCACCTATCCCACGCCTGGTGCTGGGCTACCAGATCAAGGATCGTTTGGGCCAGCCCATGTATGGCACCAATACCCATCTGAAGGAAATGCCGCTTGCCGATGTAAAAGCCGGCGAGGAAATCGTCTACCGATTTAATTTTGCCGCCAATCTCGGGCCGGGCAGTTATTCGATCGCCACTGCTTTAGTCAGCACCGACACGCATCTGGTCAACAACTACGAGTGGCGCGATCTGGCGCTGGTCTTCACAGTCATGAATATCAGCCATTCCCATTTCATCGGCTGCGCCTGGCTCGATCCCCTGGTGGAAGTTCAACGCATATGACATTCATCTCTTACGCACAGAATTTCGAAGACGTCATGCTCTGGCGTGCGCTCAAGCACGTAGAGAAAGGTTTTTACATCGATGTCGGGGCCAATGATCCCACCCTAGACTCCGTTACATTGGCATTCTATGAACGCGGCTGGCGAGGAATCAATATTGAACCAATGCGTCAGTATTTTGACCGTCTTTGCGTCGAGCGACCGGAAGACCTCAATTTGCCGGTAGCAGTAAGCGATACCAAAGGCCAGTTGACGTTTTTCGACATCCCGGATACCGGGCTCTCGACCATCGACGCAACCATTGCGCAGTCCCATATTGCCGCAGGCAGAAAGGTGATCGAACAATCCGTTCCTGTTGTGCCTTTGGCCGACATTTGCGCGGAGCATGTTCATGAGCCGATTCATTTCCTCAAGATCGATGTTGAAGGGCTGGAGGGAGCAGTCCTGCGGGGAATGGACTTTCAGAGATGGCGACCATGGATTCTTGTTATTGAAGCGACTCGACCACAAACACAACTTACAAACCATCATGAATGGGAACCGCTGGTACTAGGAGCCGGATACCGTTTTTCGTATTTTGACGGCTTGAACCATTATTATGTCGCCGAAAATCATCTTGAACTAATGGAGGCATTCAAAGCCCCTCCTAATGTTTTTGACGATTTTACTCTGCGCGTCGGACACGCTTTCAGCTATCCGTTGACTTCGTTTCAGGTAAGAATTCATGATGCAGAGCTCAATGCCTATCATGCCGACCTGCGAACGCAACGGGCGCATGCGCACAGAGATGAACTGGAAGCCAAGCTTCGTGACGCGGAAGAAAGAATAAATATAGAAAGAGCACGCGCAGAACAAGTGGAAGCCAATGCTCGAGAGATGGAACGCCACTTAATGAGCGAACTGGCTGCAATAAAGAACGAACTTGGCGCAATATACACAAGCACCTCATGGAGAATTTCTGCACCAGTTAGGTGGTTAGGAAAAACAGTAATCGTGAGCAAAATCTGGGGACGGCTCGCATGCTCATCCCCGCGTGCTTTCATCAAAAAAATCGTATTGGGACTGGCTCGCCGCATCCTATCGCTGATCAAACGCAGTCCTGTTGTATTGGCGCTGGTACGCCATGCTGCACGAGTAGCCAAACGCAATCCTGTTTTTTATAGGATGGCAGTCCTATTCCGCGAGCATTATCCAAATGGATGGCAATATGCCAGAAGCCTTCTGAAACCTTCTTCGTCTATGTCCCAGGTAAGCAATCCGCCATCTGCGGCATCGGCGCTATCTGTTTGGGCCATCGAGAAGTTGCCAAGCTATTCTTTTAAAACCATGCTTATGCAAGAGTTGCAGCAACGTCAGAACAAGAAAGACGGACACAAATAATGCGACTGGTATACGACCTCTTTCCATGCCAAACCGGTTCGCGTTTTCGCGGCATCGGACGTTTTACCCTGTCATTGCTTGAAGCCATGACGCGCTCGCGCCATGAGCATGAGATATATGCCCTTGCCAATAGTTTTCACGCAGAAAGCGTGGAAGATTTGCGTCAAAAACTAAAGCCATTGCTGCCAGCGAGTCATTTTTCTATTTATAGCTATATTGACCGCCTCAGCCTGAATTGCGATGACACAGTACATGCCAACGTTGCGAACGCACTTATCCAGCATGCTTATCAAGCATTGGCACCCGACGTCGTCATCTACTCTACGCCATTCGAAGGATGGGGCGAAGACGGCGTAATGGCCCTTCCGCACGGTAATGTGCCAGGTGCATTGCGAGTTGCCGTACTCTACGACTTTATCCCTTGGTTGTTCCCAGAGCAGTACCTGCATACCATTCCCGGTTATCAAAAATGGTATGAACGGCGCCTGATGTCTTTGCACAAATTTGATTTATTGCTTGCCATATCGGAAGCGACCAGACGTGATGCCATTAACATCTTGGGTATTCCACCTGAACGGGTAGTAAACATTTCCGGCGCTGCAAGCGAGAAATTTCGTCCAATGACAACTGCCGAGCAGGCAAAACAAGGAATTTCCCGCTTTGGCATAGCTCGGCCTTTTGTGCTGTATACCGGCAATGCAGATTACCGCAAAAACCTTCATGGCATGCTGAAGGCTTACTCGCAATTGCCTTATGACTTACGGCGGAAGCACCAGCTCGTGTTGAATCAAGTTGGCGAGGACATACCAAGATTCCGTAACGAGGTCAGGGAACTAGGCTTGGCCGACGATGAAGTGGTAATCACCGGCCACATCAGCGATGACGACCTTATTTGTCTCTATACGCAATGCAAGGTATTTGTTTTTCCCTCCCTCTATGAAGGGTTTGGCTTACCGATTCTGGAAGCGATGGCGTGTGGTGCCCCGGTGATCGCTGCGGATAATTCCTCCATTCCGGAAGTCGTGGGGCGCAACGATGTATTGTTTGACGCATCACAACCTGCCTCGATTGCGAATACGCTAGAAAAAGTGCTATCCAATGAGCTCTTTCGCAATGAACTAGCGAACTACAGTATTGAACGAGCAAAAGCTTTTAGCTGGGATCGGAGTGCAAGGCTGGCATGGGAAGCAATAGAATCGAGACTGTCCATTAAGAGCTCAACTGCTGCCAAACACTGCCTCGAACGCCTGCCCAAGCCGCGCATTGCTGTAGTCTGTCCGCTTTCATCGGAAGACGAGGTATCGACACAGCATTGCGTCGCATTGCTGCCTCTACTCAGCCACTATTTTGAAATTGATCTTTTTACGGAAGCAGGCATACAGACGAATACATCTTTGCTGCAAGCGGCCTTCCATATCTATCCCCACACAGACCTTGTCCATAAACAGGGTAGGTATTCCATGGTTGTATATGAGCTTGCCAATAGTGCACGCCACGCCTACATGCTTCCACTGATAGCCCAATGCAAGGGCACAGTGGTATTACACGATATTCGCCTAGATGAGGCAATAAAAGCATTTGCACGTATTTCAGGTGCGACATCAATATTGGAAAGTGAGATCGTCTACAGCCATGGCTTGCGAGGGTTGATCAGGCATCTCAAGCACGACGGGTCCGAAGATGCACTGTTTCCCAGTCGACATATACTGGAATTCGCGCAACACCTCATTTTTTCCTCTGCCGACTGTGCCGACTTACTGAAACATATCTGGCCTGATGCTTGGTTACCGCCATCCACTACGCTAACAGCCGAAGGCCTCGCCTCCAGCAGCAAAGCTTATACACACGCGATTTATGCTGCCATGGCCAGCACACCAGCAGACACAATCAAATCTATTGCGGATGCCCTAGATAATTTCGTGCCTGATGAGAAAGCGTTAAACGCGATCGCCGGTTACGCCGATTTCAATTGGCGCCTGCGCCGCCAATCCCGTCTCCTGATTGATGTGACCCAGTTAACTAAAGTCGATGCATTCAGTGGCATTCAGCGCGTCGTGAAAAAAATTGCGTATGAAATAGGCAATATGGGGTGGGAGGAACTAAGGCAGCCATTTGATCTCGTGCATCTGACTAACGGTAAGCTATGGCGTGCGAGTGCTGTCATAGGCTCGATCTTCGAGATAGATCCACAAGATATTCCGGAAGAAGAAATATCCATTCATCCTGGGGACACGCTATTGATGCTCGACTCCTCATGGGAGCAATACGGCCACTTCAAGCCGGTATTTGAAAGTGTGCGTCAATCGGGTGGAAAGATTGTTACCGTGGTCTACGATCTTATACCGCTGCGCTTTCCTGAGATGTGTGCGGCACCTTTAGTACACGTATTTCAGCAGTGGTTTCGCATGGCTGCGGAACAAAGCGATGTATTGCTCTGCATTTCTCGTGCCGTTGCAGAAGACGCATCTGCATATCTGATAGAACAGATGTCTTCTTTGGCTAAAAAACCAGATATCCAATTCTGGCATCTGGGTGCGGATCTCAATCCTAATAACACGGAGACATCAGTACGGCCACAAGTCGAACAAATTACTGCGGACAAACAAAGCCCGCTATTTTTGATGGTAGGCACAATAGAGCCTCGCAAAGGCCATGATTTCGTACTTGATGCGTTTGAAATGCTATGGCAAGAGGGAGAAAACGTACGGCTATGCATTGCCGGCAAAGAAGGATGGATGGTAGCTAAAACAATGCAACGCCTTCGCGAACACCCTCAACTAAACAAAAAACTGTTCTTAATTGAAAAGTTTACAGATGAAGAAATCAACCGATGCTACGCCGCAGCTACTGCATTGATTACAGCATCATCTGCCGAGGGATTCGGATTGCCTATCGTGGAAGCGGCGCTTCACAAAATCCCTGTATTGGCAAGCGATATACCTGTATTCCGTGAGGTGGGAGGAGACGGTGCGCAATATTTTTCCTTGTCGAATTCAAATCATTTGGTAAACGCAATTAAGAGCTTGTCTCAAATGTCAGAGGAAGACAGAGTCGTTATGGCATCCAAAATCAAAACGCTTACTTGGCATGAAAGCGCCCAAATGCTATTGAAAAACATATTCACAGCCACCTCACCAAATCAGCATACGGTTGGTTGTTAAAATCAGAAAGACCTGACAACATTCGAATTCATTTCAATTTTGCCGGTACCTGTCGCTGGGTTTTCATACAAGCATTCAGGTAAATATTTTTGAATTTTCAACATGATGCTGTCTTACGTCGGCCGCTTCGCGCCCTCGCCTACCGGCCCCTTGCACAAGGGCTCGCTAGTAGCCGCTCTAGCCAGTTATCTCGATGCGAAATCCCACAACGGCCAATGGCTGGTACGCATCGAGGATATCGACGAAGCTCGCACCATACTTGGAGCGGCGGCGGATATATTGCGCACACTGCATATCTTCGGCATGCATTGGGACGGTGAAGTCGTGTGGCAAAGCCAGCGTAAGGATTTATACCAAGTGGCATTCGAACGTCTCGGCGCACATGCCTATGCCTGCGGTTGTACCCGTCGAGAGATCGCCGACTCTCGTATCGGTATCGCCAGTGATGGCGCGGCTGTCTATCCCGGTACGTGCCGTAGCGGCCTCGCGCCCGGGAAAACGGCACGCGCCTACCGCTTGCGCGTACCAGAGCGGAACCACGACTTGATTGATTTCGATGACCGCTGGATGGGGCGAATCACACAGCACCTGGCAAACGAAGTGGGCGATTTCGTACTCAAGCGTGCTGATGGCTTCTGGGCTTACCAATTGGCAGTGGTGGTTGATGATGCACAACAGGGCGTGACGGATGTTGTACGCGGAGCGGATCTGCTTGATTCAACGCCGCGACAAATCTATTTGCAGCGGTTGCTCGGTTACCCGACGCCACGTTATCTGCACGTGCCGGTAGTAACCGATGCCAAAGGGGAAAAACTATCCAAACAGACTGGCGCTTGCGCTCTGGATCTTGCCCGGCCTCTGGATGAGTTACGGGATGCGGCCGCATTCCTGCAACTAGAGATCGGACAAGTTGAGTCACTGGACGACTTCTGGCAAGTAGCAATCGCCGCTTGGGCGCGGCGATTCCCTTGACTCACCTCTTCGGCATTCCGCCCAACAAGGCGGCAACCTTAACCTTCGGTTTTGCTGCGCTGCTTGAGCCACTTCCTTCGTTTTCCTTTTCCTCGCCATTGCTTGCATTAACTGCCGGCTCATAAGGTTTCAGGAACCAAGGGTCGATCTTTTCCTTGCGAGGACCATAAGTGCTGCGGCCATAGGGGCTGCGCGCAACAGAAGCGGCACTACCTGCATCGTCATGGCGGTGGCGTTCTGATCGGCCGAAAGTAAAGCCAGTCAGTTCAAGGCGGGCAATTTTGTGCTTGATCAGCTTTTCGATGTCGGCCAACTGGCGTGCATCATTGTCGGTGTACAGCGAGATAGCATCACCTGAAGCACCTGCGCGGCCAGTGCGTCCGATTCGGTGCACATAGTCTTCAGCGTTGTACGGCAGGTCATAGTTGATAACACAAGGCAATTCGGCGATATCGAGGCCGCGCGCTGCGACATCGGTAGCGACTAACACCTCCACTGTTCCCTGCTTGAAGGCATCGAGTGCAGCCATGCGTTCGGCCTGGGTTTTGTCGCCATGGATCGCAGATGCCTTGATACCAAGTTTTTCAAGATGACGAGACAAGCGTGACGCACCGATCTTGGTGTTGGAAAACACAATCACTTGCTTCAGACCGCGTTCACGAAGGATGTGCGCCACAGCATCACGCTTGGCATCTTCCTCAGTCACTTTGTACAGCACTTGTGTCACATTATCGGCAGTCGCATTGCTGCGCGCCACTTCGATCATGACCGGGTTCTTCAGGAAGCTGTTGGCAAGCTTCTTGATGTCCGTCGAGAAGGTCGCGGAAAACATCAGGCTTTGACGCTGCTTGGGCAACAAATTGATGATGCGCTGCAGATCGGGCAGAAAGCCCATGTCCAGCATGCGGTCGGCTTCGTCCAGCACCAGGATCTGGGTCTGCGACAAGTTGAGTGTCTTTTGCTGGACGTGATCGAGTAATCGACCAGGCGTTGCGATCAGAATTTCTACCCCTCTTTGCAGTGCTGCCGTCTGCGGCGCCATATCAACACCACCGAACACTACAGTGGAACGCAGGGGCGTATGGCACGAATACGCCTTCACGTTGTCGGCGACTTGGTCGGCCAACTCACGTGTTGGTGTCAGAATCAAAGCACGCACCGGATGCCGTGCAGGTGACATGCTGGGGCTGGCCTGCGGCAGCAACAACTGGATGATGGGCAGCGAAAAACCGGCCGTCTTGCCTGTACCGGTCTGCGCCGCGCCCATCACGTCGCGGCCTTGCAGTACGATGGGGATGGCCTCAGCCTGGATGGGCGTAGGATGCACATATCCTTGATCAGATAAGGCGCGCAGGATTTCCGGTGCGAGGCCAAAATCTTCGAAGCGGACGGCGGGGGTGCCGGTTTGAGCGGATGCGAACGACGTATCAGACATATTCTTTCGATGAGCCCGCAAGGGCCGTCAATGAAGCGGCGCGCAATAATCGCTCCGAAAGGCGCTGCCTCTGTATCGACAACGGAGAACCCATGTTGGTCGACATTTCGCAGTATCGGAACTGCGAACAGGCGGCGGTCGGCTCGGTGGAAATCTGGCCGCTGTGCACAAATAACCCTTTATTATACGCTGCTCGCCGGAATCGCTTGCCATATGCCGACAGTCGCGCATCTTTTCTTCGACGCTGCTTGAGGCGAAAGATTGCATTCAGCTGAGAGAAAATGCATTCTTTGTATTGTTTTTTGATTGTTCTTGTCGGAGCATCCATCCCATGAACCTGCGTTCTATCCTGTTCGTCGCAGCACTGGCAAGCGCCAGCCTTGCCACCGCGCATGAATTTGAAGCCGGCAACCTGCACATCGACCATCCCTACGCGCGCCCGACCATCGCGAACATGCGCTCCGGCGCTGCCTACTTCACGTTGGAAAACAAGGGCAAATCCGCCGACAAGCTGGTCGGCATCAGCTCACCAGTAGCGCAAAGCGTAGAGATGCACACCATGTCGATGGAGAACGGTGTGATGAAAATGCGCGAAGTGCCTTCCATCGAGTTGAAACCTGGCGAGAAAGTGATGATGCAGCCGGGCGATGGCTATCACTTGATGCTGATGGGTTTGACGCAGCCACTGAAAGCCGGTGACAAATTTCCGATGACATTGAACTTCGAGAAAGCGGGGAAGAAAGAAGTCAGCGTGTGGGTAGAAAACAAACCCGGTGAATCTACCCACCAGCATTAAACATTAGAGCAGTTTGATGGTCAGTGTAAGGGAGCCAAGGTCGGGCTGAGGAAGTGGATATGTACGAAATGTACATTGAGCATCGCAGGCCCGAGATTGGCCCCTTACGCTGATGAGCAAACTGCTCTAAGACTGACGAACCTTGTTCAGTAGTTTAGTCGTCGAGCGATCATGCTCGAAATCGATGGCGATTGCTCGGCCGCCATACGCAAGCACGGCCTTGCCTTCGGGGATGGCCTGCATGTCGTAGTCGCCGCCCTTTACATACACGTCCGGCTGCGCCTCTTGAACAACCTCCAGCGCGGTGTCTTCGTCGAAAGGCACCACCAGACTCACCGCTTCCAGCGCAGCAAGGATTGCCATACGGTCTTCGCAGGTGTTGATCGGGCGATCGTCGCCCTTGCCTAATCGTTTGACGGAGGCATCGGTATTCACCGCGACGACCAGCGATGCGCCTTGCTCGCGCGCTTGGGCGAGGTAAGTGACATGGCCTCGGTGCAGAATGTCGAATACGCCGTTGGTCAGCACAACAGGCCGGGGCAGTTGCGCAATCCGCACCTTCAGTTCGGCGCGGCTGCAAGTCTTGTTTTCAAAGTCAGGCATAACATGAATGAAAAAGCCGCAGATGGATTTTCTGCGGCTTGAGCTTACATGGAATCGTTGCAGGGCGAATCAGACTGCGGGACTTGCCTGCAGCGGGAGACGGGCAATGATTTCCTTACGATAACGGTTCAGATCCTGCACCGAGTCAAAAGTACGTTCGAGCAGCAGCGACATATTGTGCAGAATGCGCTCGACGACCTTCTTTTCCCATTCGAGGTCGAAGTTGATCTGGCCGTCGAGCCAGCGTTCTAGCCAGTTCGGGTCGGGCAAACGGCTCTGCACGGTGTCGTTCGGGAACAAGGACTGGTTCACGTGCAGGTTGGTCGGGTGCAGTGGCTTTTCGGTGCGGCGGGCGGATGCCATGAGTACGCCAATCTTGGCGAACGCCGCACGCGCGGTGTCACCCATTTCGTTGAGCGCCTTCTTCATGTAGCGCAGGTAAGCACCACCGTGACGCGCCTCGTCCTGGCTAATGATCTTGTAGATGTGCTGGATGACCGGTTCGGTATGCCATGCGGCTGCGCAACGGTACCAGTGGTTCAGTCGGATCTCGCCACAGAAGTGCAGCATCAGGGTTTCCAACGGCGGGGCCGGGTCGAATTCAAAACGCACGTTGTGCAACTCTTCCTCGGTCGGCATCAGGTCGGGACGGAAACGACGTAGGTATTCCATCAGGACCAGCGAGTGCTTCTGTTCTTCGAAAAACCAGACGGACATGAACGCAGAAAAATCGCTGTCGTTGCGATTGTCACGCAAGAACATCTCAGTGGCAGGCAATGCAGCCCATTCCGTGATCGCATTCATGCGAATCGTCTGCGCCTGTTCTTCGGACAACTTGGATGTATCGAACTGGTCCCATGGAATATCCTTTTCCATGTTCCAACGGACTTGTTCGAGCGACTTGAATAATTCTGGGTACAGCATCACGCACCTTCCGATTGAGTTAAGTGTTTGATTCTACCAAGAAAAGTTTTAAATCCGAATGCCACATAAGCAACACGAACACACTTTATTGACAAAACGCCATTCAACCAACCCATTCGTTTGACCAGTCTCAAGCCAGGAGTGCGGCAGTCGCTCGGCACAATGGGCGCTTTCGCCGTCTCCTTGCTGGCAATGGGCTTGATGCTGTTATAGGCCAACGTCGAGCTTCCTGGCGGGAGCAGGGTTTGCCACGCCGGCATTCTTGCTGATTGCACTTCGACTGCGGTCGAATTAATGCGCTATCGCTGCGCAGACGACACATCGACAATCTCGAGTTCACCGCTGCGCAAGGGTTTGGCAAGAATCTTGTAGACGTCGATGTCGACGTTTCTGCGAGCGAGTCGACGGAAGGTCTTGCGGCGCCCCTGCAGCGTGCCGAGATAGCTCCAGCGATCAATCACGTGCACCTGGCGCAAGCCGCCTCCCTCCTCCTCAATGCCGATCGGCCCACCATAGGGCCACACATCGGCCTCCAACTGTTCAAGCGCTTGTCGCAGCCGCTCACTATGCTCCTGTATCGACTCCTTGCCGACGCATGCACCGCGGCAGCGTCTGATCTGATACGCGAAACAAGCGCGCCCTCGCGTCGTCTTTTCCAGACCGATCAACGCGGGACAGAGCATGTAGCGGCGCACGAGATCTTCCAATCCTTGCTGTGCGGCTGCACGTGAGGTAAACATGCCATAGCATGGGCTGTCATCAAATTCTTCGTCGCAGGAACCGACCACACGCGGCAGCAGCGAATCGTCTGCGAGCCGGATGGCGAAGGTGTGGCCGACATGGCGTAGCAGCACGTTATAGGCCGGCTGCAGCCTCTTGATGAGTTGCGATTCGAACAATAGCGCGCCGATCTCTCCTGCCGTGCGTACAAAGTCGATCCGGCGCGCCGCTTCCAGCATTGCCATTTCTTCCGGTGTGCGCAAGTGCGATAGCACGCGCGTGCGTATGTTCACGCTCTTGCCGATATACACCGGCACATCATGCTCGTTGAGGAACAGGTAGACACCGGGTGCCGGTGGCAAGGCATCGAGACTGGCGCGGTCAATGTGCGCCGGGTAGATGAAGTGTTCTACAGGGTTCGGCAGGATGATCAGTCCCACCGAAGTTACTCTGGGCCGGATTGCCACTGCTGCTTCCAAAGCGGGTAAAGGTACTGGGCGAATGCAGCAGTATATAGCGCCGCAGTTCGAAGACAAGCCGCTTGCCCTGGAATTGCAAAAAAGAAATCAAATGACGATGAGCTTTGATAGAATGCCTTTTTTGCAACTAAACTTAATACTTAATAAAAATATGAAGCAATCAACAGTTCCAAGCAGCCGGTTCGATGTCCTTGTCATTGGCGGCGGCTTGGCCGGCCAGACCGCAGCACTCAATCTGGCGGAAACGAAATCTGTTTTGCTAGTGTGCAAAAAAGACTTGATCACCTCCGCCTCCAGCCGAGCACAAGGCGGCATCTCTGCCGTCTTCATGGAGCCGGATTCCCATGAAAAGCATCTCGAAGACACCCTGATCGCCGGTGACCGCCTGAACGATATAGAAGCGTCCCGATTCATCATTGAAAACAGCCGTCAAGCCGTAGACTGGCTGATCGAGCGTGGCGTGCCGTTTACCAAAAAAGATGGAACCTACCACCTGACCCGCGAAGGTGGCCATAGTGAGCGCAGGATTCTGCATGTCGACGACCGTCCGGCCGCGGCCGGGTG
>Ga0207679_10000972_pt1 | contig 18429 bp, 14 predicted proteins | sample KBSC73metaG_FD_184320 | JGI IMG/M metagenome (GOLD analysis project Ga0207679, IMG submission 184320) | Corn rhizosphere microbial communities from Kellogg Biological Station, Michigan, USA - KBS C7-3 metaG (SPAdes) (version 2) | ecosystem: Host-associated > Plants > Roots > Rhizosphere > Soil ... | reverse complement strand
TGAAACTCGTTTCGCGGACTTATAGGTTGCGGACGACGGCTCGGCAGCGAATAAAATCTTTGGACAGATCAAAGTGTTGCGGCCGTTGAGTCGTTTTCGGAGAGAGACATGCCGTTAGTATTAAGTCGCGATGAGTTAACCCCTTTACTCGATCTGCCGAAGGCGATCGATTTGATTGAAGAAGCGCACCGACAACAGGCAAGAGGCCAGATCGTGCCGCATGCGCCTTACCATATCGGTGTCGGCGACCGCAGTGGGCTACGGGTGGTTTCGGGCGCGCTTCTTGAACCGCGGCGAGTGGGCGTGCGACTCGGTCCCAATAGCGGTCTCGGTGGCGGTAACAAAATGTACGCTTTGTTGTTCGATGCCGATTCCGGTGAGCTGTTGTCGTTCATGGGATTTCCATTTGGCACGCTGAGAACCGCGGCGGTCGTCGCGATTGCGGCGAAGCACATGGCGCGCGAAGATTCGCACCGCTTGGGGCTGTTCGGCGTGGGCCGCAACGCGTTCGGGATTTTGAAAGGTTTGTTGTCGGTGCGGCCAATCAAAGAAATTTTTGTCTCGAGCCGTGATCCCGAGCGGCGCAAGAATTTCTGCGCCGAAGGTGAAAAACTCCTCGGCATCACCGTTCGCGGCGTAGATACGCCGGAGCAGGCCGTGCGCGGCATGGACGTGATTCTCACTGCGACGAATTCGCTGACGCCGATTTTTCCTGAGGGGTGGGTTGATCCCGGGACCCATGTGAGCAGCATGGGCAAACCGACAGAGTTAAGCCGCGGACTGCATATACGCTCTGATCGAATCGTCGTCGGCAGCCAAGAGCAGGAGCGCAATTACGCCGATCGATCAGCGGCGCTGCCGCTGGTCGAACTCACCGCGGAAGGAAAGCTATCCTGGAGCCGGATCCCGGAATTGGGCGAGCTTGTCAGCGGAGAAGTGCCCGGCAGAACAAACCGAGACGAAATCAATATCTTTCGTGAGTCACAGGGCGGTTATGGCGATATGGCATTGGCCACTTGGCTTTATGAGGAAGCAAAGCGACGCGGGCTGGGAAAAGAGATGAAGCTCTAAATCAGCGTTCAAGTCGTTCAAAACGTCCAAACAGTTGAAATCGAGTTCGGACGAACAAGGTCGAAGGTTCAAAGTCGGGGGAAGACAGATGATGGCGCGCATGAAGATCGTGCAAATATTTTGTCTGCTGATAGGGTTGATGAGTGTGCCTGCTGTTACGGGGGCCCAGACATTGGCGCAGCTCATCGACGGCGCGAAAAAGGAAGGGCAGCTCGTCTTGAGCTGGGGCACGGGCACAATGGGCGGGATCGAAGGCGCGCAGACGATGGAGAAGGCATTCAACAAAAAGTACGGCTTGAATTTGCCTTTCAAATTCAGCCCGGGCCCAGCGATGCCGCAGTTTGCAAGTCGGATTATTCAGGAGGAGAAAGCCGGTCAGCCCGCGAGTAGCGATCTGTTTATCGGTTCGGAAAATCACGTCGCTCGCATGTCACTTAAAAAGCTCGATTGGCCGAAGATTTTTCCACACATTACCAAGCCGATGACAGATTGGGACAACCGCGTGTTGATCGTGGTATCGCGCACGCCGGGGTTCACCTATAACACTAACCTGGTCCGCGCCAACGAAGTACCGCAGAATATCGAAGACACGTTGAATCCGAAGTGGAAGGGAAAAATCGCCTCGACGCCTTATGCCGCATCATTCGACCGGCTGGCGCTGGCCTGGGGCGAGGAAAAAACCACGGCCTTCATGCAAAAATTCACCAAGCAAGTCGCTGGGCTGATCCGTTGCGGAGAAGAGGAGCGCGTCGCCAACGGCGAATTCGCGATGCTCGTGTTCAACTGCGATCTCGCCGACGCCAACGACATGCGACAGAAAGGGGCCCCGGTCAACGGTAGAATTTTCAAGGACGCCGGCATTCTGTCCTACTGGTACTTGGCCGTGCCGAGCAACTCCGCTCATCCCAACGGCGCTTCTTTGTTGGCGGCATTCCTTCTGACCAAAGAAGGCCAGGATATTCTCTGGAACACGGAGAAAACGAGCTCCCATCTGGTCGAAGGCACTTACATGTATAAGTTCGTGAAAGAGCAGGAGCGCCAGGGCGTCAAGTTCTACGCCAATCCGGTTTCTGACGTGGTGAAGAATCAGGAAAACCAAAGCCGCGTGCGGCAGAAATTTCAAGATATTCTCGCGGGCAAATAGTTGTGAAAGGTCGTGGTTTGGCCGTCGCCATCTCGGCGGCGGCTTTACTTCCGGTGCTCGGGTTGCTGCTGCTCGTCCTCTGGATGGGATTCTGGCAAAACGGGCCCGGTGAGCCGATCGTTTACACAACCAGCCATTATCGCAAGATCTTCACCGATGCATTCACTTATAAAACCTTCCTGAATACTCTCGGTTTTGCGACCACCGCGGTTCTCGTCGCACTTTTTTTCGCGATTCCCCTTGCATGGCTCGTAGAGCGCACCAACTTGACGGGAAAGTCATTCATTCTTGCGATCGTGACGCTCGGGGCATTGCTGCCGACTTTTTTTACCGCGATGGGCTGGGTCTTTTTGCTTCACCCGCGCATTGGCATTGTCAATCGTTTCCTGATGGATAGTTTCGGTCTGACCGAAGCACCGCTCAATGTGGCATCGATCGTCGGCATGGGTTGGGTCGAAGGCTTGGGCTTGTCGTCCATAGCGTTCGTCATGATCGTCGCCACCTATCGTTCCATGGATCCGTCCTTGGAAGAAGCCGCGCGGGTGCACGGTCTGGGAATTTTGCGCACGCTGGTTTACGTAACGCTGCCGCTTACTTTTCCGGGCATCCTCGCGGCATTCATTTACGTCTTCACGATTGCGCTGTCGGCGTTTGAAGTTCCGGCAATCATCGGCATGTCGAACAAGATTTTTACCTTCGCGACTTTTATCTTTTACAAGATCCAACCGCTGGAAGAGCTCCCGAGCTATGGCGTAGCGGGCGCGGTCAGCACGATCCTGATTGTCCTGGCGCTCCTGCTGAGCTGGAGTTACTTCAGGCTGTTGCGGTTCTCGCATCGCTACGCGGTGGTCACCGGCAAAGCATATCGGCCGCAGCGGATCGAGCTTGGCTCAAAGGGACGCATTCTCGCCTGGTCCTTTCTCGGATTTTATTTCACGGTCGCCAAATTGTTACCGTTACTGCTGCTGGTTTGGGCGGCGTTGCTGCGTTACTTTCAGCCGCCATCGTGGGCGGCATTGGCGCAGGTGTCGATGAACAATTTCTATGGTCTGCCGTGGAAGCTGCTGCTGCAGGGCGCCTGGAATACGGTGATTTTGATGCTTGCGGTGCCGACGCTAACCTTGTTCATTTGTCTGGCGATTTCCTGGACCGTGCTGCGCTCGGGCGTGCGCTTTCGCGTGCTGTTCGACGCCGTGGCGTTTTTACCGCATGCCGTGCCTCATCTTATCTTGGCGATCGCCACGATGTTCGCGGCTTTGTTTCTTCTGCGCAACGTCGTCCCCCTGTATGGGAGCTTAATGATTCTTGTTTTCGTTTATACGATCAGCCGGATCAGCTTCGCTACACGGATCATCAACAATTCACTCGCACAAATTCATCCGGAGCTGGAAGAAGCGGCGTTTGTTGGCGGCCTCAAGCTTCTACAGGTGATGTGGAAGATTCTCATCCCGCTGCTCAAACCGGCTTTGGTTTACGCCTGGATTTGGATGGCGCTCCTTTGTTATCGCGAGTTGACCATGGCTTCGGTATTGGTCACGAGCCAAGCGAACGTCACATTGCCTATGATCGTTTGGGGTTTGTGGCTTGGCGGCAGTCTTAATCAGGCGGCCGCCGCGAATCTGGTCGTGCTGATATGCATGTTGCCGGTTGTCCTACTTTATTTTGTTTTCGGTCGACGCAGCCGGATTGCGGAGGGTGCTTGATTTCGATCGCCGGCGTGTCCAAGAATTTCTCCGCCGACGATCGCTCAGTGGCCGCGCTGCGCTCGGTGCATCTCGAAGTCAATCGCGGCGAATTTTTTGTCTTGCTCGGACCCAGTGGCTCGGGCAAAACCACTCTTCTGCGCGCCGTGGCCGGTTTGGAAAAACCCGATCAAGGGGAGATCTCTCTCGACGGAAAAGTGGTCTACTCGCGGTCGCAGGGTCTCTGTGCTCCGCCAGAGGAGAGACAGGTCGGCATGGTATTTCAATCCTATGCGATCTGGCCGCATTTAACCGTCGCCGAAAATATTGGCTTGGTGCTCACGCATGGCCGATTGCGTTTGTCCAGAAAGGCAGCAGCGGAACGAATCCGTTACAGCCTCTCACTAGTGCAGTTGCAGGACTTTGAAACTCGCCCGGCGCGCCTTTTGAGCGGCGGTCAACAGCAGCGGGTCGCGCTGGCGCGTGCCCTGGCCATCAATCCGGCCTTGGTGCTGATGGACGAGCCGTTGAGCAATCTGGATGCTCGTCTGCGCGAAGAAGTCCGCACAAACATCAAAAAACTTGCGGTGCAAATCGGCATGACCGTGCTGTACGTCACGCACGATCAAATCGAGGCTATGGTGCTCGCTGACCGGATCGCCGTGATGGCTCATGGCGAGATATTGCAGGTGGGCAGGCCAGCGGAACTTTATCGTCATCCGGCTAGCGCGCTGGTGGCGGAATTTTTCGGCTCCATCAATTGGATCCGTGGCATGGTACACGGGAACAATAGGATTGAGACGGAACTCGGCCCGCTGTGGATTGCGGATTCGCGCCATTGTTACGGTGCGGTGATTGTCGGGGTAAGACCGGAGGATGTGCATTTGCGATCTTCCAATGAAGGTGAAAATCGGATAGAGGGAAAAGTGAGAACCTCGGTATTTCTCGGCGATCAGATCGTCTCTGAAATCGATGTTCGGGGAAAGATACTGATCGCCAAGGGATCGCCGGACGATGGGGAACCGAGCGACACTGTTTTCGTGTATTTGCCGAGAGACCGGCTGGTCGTGTTTTCCGATCGCGTCCCGAGCAACTCGCTAGAGTGACGCAAATCGAGAGAGAAAGGAGAATTTTTATGGGCGGCAACATCACAGCGAACGGCGATGTTCATCATCTGGACCACTTTGTGGTTGCGGTAATGGATCCGGCGCGCGCGGAGAAATTTTACACCGAGGTAATGGGCGCGCGCACGTTGAAAACCCAGAACTCGCCCAATATGACACGCATCTTTATGAAGCTGGGCGAAAACCATGTGGGGCTCTTTTCCCAAGGAGAAGCGACGCTCCCGAAACGTGAAAGCGCAAACTCTTACCCGCGTCATTCCTTCCAAGTTCCGGAGGAGGAATATGACGCCATGACAGCGAAAATCCGGCGCCAGTCCTCATTCGCCCGTCCAATAGAAAACGACCCAGATTTGGGTTGTCCTTGGAAGAACGGGCTGGTGTTTCAGGATTCGGAAGGCAATTTTTTCGAAATCACCAAGGCAAAAGGCATAGCTAAAACCCGGCTCCATCATCTGCACTTCGATACGACGGATCTTGATGCGAGCGTCGGTTTCTACAGAAAATTTCTGAATTGCAGGTTGGAAGAAAGCAAGAACGGATTTGCCATCGTAACTGTGCCGTCGGGTCAGTGCGTGATTCTGAATCGCGCGAGCGAGCTCAGCGAAGTGACGAAAACTGCATATCGTGGGCGTCATTTTGCCTTCAACGTGAGCGATCAAAATTTTCACGCGATTGTCGATAAACTTCATGCTGCGGGCATCGACGAGCGCGACGATCACGGCGAACGCGAAGGCCGCCGTCCGGAACAATTGGGCACTTACTTCAGGGAGCCCAGCGGGTTTCGCTTGCAGATCACGAACGAGGACTCGGCGGAATTTGCGCGCCACGCGAACGACTGAAAACTCGTAGTCGTCGCTGCTTTCTTTGCTGTTGCGCGGCGGGCGGTTTTCCAGTCCAACCTTTTTTGAAAATGCGATCTGACAAATCCCCCGGTCCTGCATCCCGCCTCCTTTTTTAAAGGGGGCAATTGGGGGATTTATTGGTCCGAAACCCTGAGGTACTCTCTGATCGTTTGGCGAGTGATCGCCCGCCGATCAATTACCCAATACTCTTTTCATCCGTTCGAGCACCGCAGGTGGTTGAGCCATGACTTCCTTCGCGAGTTTTTCCATTTCTTCGCCGGAGACCGGTCCAACCTCATAGCCGCGTTTTTCCGCTTCCGCTTTCAGCTCGGGATCTTTGAGCGCGCTCGCAAACGCGGCTCGAAGCATTTTCAGCCGATCCGGCGCGATGCCCGCCGGTCCTACCATGGGCCGGCCGAACACGCCGCCGGCGAGAATAACATTGGCGACGCGGCGCGACTGATCGGGAGTTTTGTACCCTTCCATCAATTCGTAGATTGTCGGCGTCTCGGGCAGGCGCGCATCCCGCTTGCGCGCCGATTGCGCAATGCTCTTCACAAAATTATTTTTGCGCCAGGTATGGAACGGCTCGCGGGCAAAGTATGATTCGATGGTCATCGCCCGGCAATGAATCTCGCCTTTCTCCACTGCGAGGTCGATCGGGCCGCCACCTTGATAGCCGAGCACAATGGTAAACTTCGCGCCGATGGTTTCTTCGAGGAGGCGAGGAAAGAAGAAACCCGTGCCGCTGGCGCCTCCGGAGCCGCACTTGGGCGGCTCGCTGGCTTTGCGAATGTCTTCAATGGTTTTGTACGGACTGTCCGTCCGCATATAGAGATGGTGTTCGCTTTCCGATGGTGAACCAATGTAGCTGTACTTGGCCCAATCGTACTGAACCTCTTTGCGGCCGACCAGCTGATCGAAATAGAGCGTCGGTGCAATCCAACCGAGGGTGAGCGCATCGGGCTTGGCAACGCTGTATACGTAATTAGCAGCGATCATCGAGCTCGCGCCGGTCATATTCTGAACGACAAAATTCGGATTGCCCGCGATGTATTTGGTCATGTATTGAGCGATTAGACGGGGCCAAAGATCGTTCACATCGCCTGCGGGGTAACCGGTCACGATGCGAATTGTTTTGCCTTGGAAATACGGTGTCTGTTGTGCGTCGGCGCGGAAATTGACGAGCAAAAGAATCCAAACCGACAACACGATAATTTTCATGATCGCTGCTCCTTCCGCGTTTGGTGATCGCGCTTGGGGATTGTCGATTCCAGTGCATCGCTCATAATACAAGCCGAGGCATGGGTCAAACCTATGAGACAAAGACGGCGCGGGGCGAACGGCTTGACCTCTAACGTTATGTTGGCTAGCCTCGCAGCGATTCAAAGCGGCTAGTGCTCTGTAAGGAGGCATTAATGAAAGCGACGGTACGATTGGGAATCTTGGGATTACTCGTCTTGATTTGCGCAGCTTTTCCTGCCCAAGCGCAGGAGCTTGGCCCAGGATTTACGAAGGTGAAAGACGGGATTTACGTTTATGCAGCGAAGGAGGGAAACTCGACTTGCAGCGTGGTGGTCACCGAAGATGGGCCGGTCATTATCGATACGTGCCAAAGACCGCCCGATACGCACCGCTTGATGGCCGGGGTGAAGAAGCTGACGGACAAGCCGGTGCGTTTCGTCATCGATACGGAGATCCATAACGATCATACTTTTGGCCACTGGGTGTTTTCGCCGCCGGCGATGGTGATCAATGCCGAAGGAGCCGGGGCAGCAATGAAGAAGCAGTTCGATCCTAAGCGCGTCGAGAAATTGGCGGCGGAATCACCGGAGATGGCCGAAGCCATCAAGGGTTATAAGATGATCGTCCCGCAAATCGAATATCGTAATCAGATGACGATCAATCTCGGAGAGCGCACATTCGAGCTAATCTACTTGAAGAACGTTCACAGCGAGGCGGATACGGCAGTCTGGCTGCCGAAGGAACGCGTCCTGTTCGCGGCGTCAGCGGCGAACGTAAAAAGCATCATCAATCTCCGTCCGTTCGTGCGAATACCCGACGTGCTGGCGAGCTACAAGCTGATGAAATCGCTCAATCCGGAGATTGTTGTGCCGGGACATGGCGCCGTCAGCACGACAAAAATTTTTGACGAGTATGAAGGTTTTTACAATCTGCTGATGAAGCGGGTGGGCGAGATGGTGGCGCAAGGCAAGTCTCCGGATGAGATCAAAAAAGAGCTCAAGATGCCGGAATACGCCGATTGGGCCGACCAAAACAATTTGCCGCAAAATATCACGGTCGCCTACGAATCTCTCAAGAAGTGATGCATCGATCCCGACGAGATTCTCAGAGCTGACCGTGAAACCCGCTGCGCCCCTACTGCTTGTCTTCTGCCTTTGCACGTTTTCGGGTGCGGCGCTCGCGCAACAAGAAATTGTCACGCTTGCGACACGGCCGGGTGTGACGCAGTCGTTTTTTTTGACGAGCATCCCGCGGGAGCTTCGGGCAGTGGCAATTTTACTCCCGGGCTCCGGTGGCCTGATCAACCTGCGGTCGGAAAATGGCCAGCCCAAATTCGGCCAGGGGAATTTTCTGGTGCGCAGCCGGACGCAGTTCATCAAAAACGGAGCCGTCGCCGCAATCCTCGACGCGCCCTCGGACCATCAGATCGGTTGGGGAATGACCGACGAGTTTCGTCTTGGAGAACAGCATTACGCCGATCTCTCGGCGGTGATCGACAACTTGGGAAAGCGTTTCCCGGACAAGCCATTATTTCTTGTCGGGACCAGCCGCGGAACTATTTCTGCGGCAGCTGTCGGGGCGCGCGTCGACGGGCGGGTCGCCGGCGTTGTTTTAACTTCGACGATGTTTCGCCCGGCGCCGAAAAAATCGCAGGAGCCGGGACCTGGGTTGAGTCAATTCGACTTCGCCACCATAAAAGCTCCCGTCCTGTTCGTGCACCATGTGAGTGATCAATGTGAGGTGACGCCGTACAGTGACGCAGCGCGGCTTGCGGATACCTATCCGCTCATTAGTGTGTTTGGCGGCGCGCCGCCTCAGTCCGGACCGTGCGATGCGTTCAGTGCGCACGGTTACCTCGGGAAAGAGTCCGAGACCGTCGAACAGATTGTAAACTGGATGTTGAAGAAGCCGTTTCGTCACGAAGTGAAATAGGAAATTTCATGTCTGTCACAGCGCTTAGGACCATCGATCGAGTGGAGATCCTCAGCGTCATGGATAACTCCATCGATGTGTTGATGGGCAGTACCCCGATCGCCCGGCGTGCCAAGCGTGAGCGGGATGCGCTCAACAAACCGCAGTTGCGCGCCGAGCATGGCGTCTCGATGCTCGTTACAACGTTCGACGGCGGCAACAACGACTCGTTTCTTTTCGATACCGGGGTGACGCTCGATGGCGTGCTGCACAATATGGACGTGCTCGAAGTCAAGGGGAACGAGCTACACGCCGTGGTTCTCAGTCACGGCCACACGGATCACACCCGGGGGTTGCTTGGATTGATCAAAAGGTATGGCCGGCCACGAGTCCCAATCGTACTCCACCCTGACGCCTATCTAAAACGTAAAAACGTTCAACCGGACGGGCACGAGTCGGAACATTTTCCGCCGAGCCGGCGTGATCTCGAAGCCGAAGACATAGAACTTATCGAAGAGCGTGGACCGAGCATGGTCATCGGCGGTCGAGCACTGGTTACAGGACAAATTCCACGCACGACTCCGTTTGAAAAAGGCAGTCCGAATCAGCTGGCGCTGATCGACGGCAAATGGCAACCCGATCCGTGGATTCATGATGATCAAGCGATCATCATGAACGTGAAAGACAAAGGGCTTGTCGTTCTGACCGGCTGTGGGCATGCGGGGGTGGTGAACACGCTAAAATGTGCTCGTGAGATGACGGGCGTCAATCAAGTTCATGCCGTAATCGGTGGATTCCATCTAACCGGGCCAATCTTTGAGCCGATTATTGCGCCGACGATTCAGGCGCTGAGAGAGTTCAATCCAAACATCATCGTGCCGCAGCACTGCACCGGCTGGAAGGCCATGCATCTGATCGCGCAAGAGTTTCCCGCGGCATTCATACCCAACAGCGTCGGGACGACGATGATCATCGGCGGATAGCTTACGTAAGACGAGGCATCTTGAAGATCGGATTGTTTACCGAGTTCTCCTATCCCGGGAAATCCGAGCAGCAGACTTATAGCGAGGTGCTAGAGCAAATCGCGCTGGCCGACGAGCTGGGATACGATTTTTTCTCCACCACAGAAAGCTACGGCAAGGATTTATTTTCCTGCTCGCCCTTTCCACTTGGACTTTATGTGGCGGCAGCGCAGCGCACGAAGCGCATTCGGTTTCTCACCGGTATTGTCAGCGCGCCGGCACATCATCCCGCAATTCTCGCGAGCGAGGTTGCCGCCGCTGACTTGCTCACCGGGGGGCGTATCATGCTCGGTATTGGCCGCGGCCATCCCTGGGTGCTCAATCGGCTTGGCCTCAGCCCGGCCGAGAGCACGGCGCGCTTTGAAGAAAGCCTGCGCATGCTCGTTGAGATATTCAAGTGCGATTACATCGACAGCCTGGAGGGGCAGTTCTGGCAGATCAGAGATTTTAAATTGAGCCCGCCGCCGCTGCAGCAACCGCATCCGCCGGTTTACACGGCCGCGGCGACAACGCCGGAGAGCGCAATCTTTGCCGGCAAAATCGCGCAGGGATTGGTTCAACCAGGTTATCTGGGCATCCCATTCGATTTAGTTCGCGCTTTGACTGACAGTTACCGAAACAATCTGCCGACCGGCACGGCGAGCGACGTGATTTTGGGAATTCATTTGCACGTTGCGCGTACTCGCGAGGAAGCGGTCGAAAACGGCGCCCTCGCGCTTTCGTCTCAAGCCGATGTTTTTCTGCGCTCGAGCCAGAGCCGGCCGAATTTGAGCGGCGTGAAAGAAGCGTACGCGACCAAGAGCGCATCGCGGCTGGCTTTCGAAAAATTATCGACGCCGGAGAAAGCAAAGTGTGCTGTGGCCGAAGAAGGGACGAATATTATGGCGGTGTGGGGCACGCCTGATGATTGTATCGAAAAAATCAAGTTTTATGTTGATGCTCTCTGTGCCGAGCAGCTCATGGTCAATATTGCATCGGGAACTCTACCGCAGGAAAAGGTTCTCCAAGCGATGCGGTTGTGCGCGGACGAAGTGATGCCCGCGCTACGCCACTCTGTTTGACTGTTGCCGACTGCCCGCCTTCACGGCAGCCGCATAACGCCATCGCTCCTCGCTACGCGACCGCGGACGGTTGCTACTCGGGGACTCGGTGGTTGAGTTATTTTCATCTTTCTACTCCGATCAGCGACGAACCCCGATGAGCAAGCGAATCCTAGATCAGATCCGGTTTCCCGGGTAGCGCGTATCGGGACACTCGGTCCTGTGATCTGATTTGCTCCTATGCCAGCCGTGAGGTCGACGCTGTGGTGATGAGCTACTTGATCACTTTTTCGGCACGTAGCGCTGCGAGCTCGCCGGAATTCAATCCCAACACGCCGCCGAGAACTTCATCGGTATGCTGCCCGAGCAGAGGCGCGTCGGCGCGGATGCTCGGCGGCGTTTTCGACATGTGAATCCAGGGAGCGAGCAAGGTCGTAGAGCCGGCCTTCGGGTGATCGCGCTCGATGAAGGCATTGCGTGCCTTGATGTGAGGATCCTCCATCACTTCACCCATCGATAGCACAGGCGCGCCGAAGTAGTCGATTTTGCGCAAACCGTCCCAAAGCTCTTGGCGGTTTTTGCCCCGTATCCAGGAGCGGATCAGGTCGTAGAGCTCTGAGCGATGTTGTTTACGCGTCGTCGCCGTTGCGAAACGTGCGTCTTCGATCAAATCGCGGCGCTCCATGAACTTTGCCAGCTCGACCCAGCCGCTGTCGGTTAAATCGGGTATGCGCAAAGTAAAATAGCCGTCTGCTACTGGGACTGGTTTGTTGCCGATTTCAATCCCGATAAAGTGCTCGTGAAATTCGCTGATCATGAAGCCGAGCAACGCTTCCTGCATGGACACGACGATCCTTTGCCCTTCGCCCGTACGTTCGCGCGCATGGAGCGCCGCCAGAATGCCGCACACCATGCTCACCCCCGCGGCCTCGTCACCGATGCCGATCGCTTTGGTGCCCGGCGCGCCGCTATAGTTCCAGCCGGTATGTGTCCAACCGGTCATGCTGTTATTGGTATGTGCCGTGCTGCCGTAGTCCTTGTACGGTCCCGATTCGCCGAATCCGCGCGAACACGAATAGATCAGGCGCGGATTTAATTTCCTTAGGTCCTCGTAGCCCAGACCGAATTTTTCCATCTGCCCGGCATGGTAGTTCTCGACTACGACATCGGCCTTTGCGATCAATTGCTGTGCCAGCTCGACGCCGCGCGCGGTTTTAAGATTGAGCACCACACTTTTTTTGTTGACGTTAATCCACAAGAATTCGTAGGCGTCCACTTTGGCGTCGGCCGGCATCCACGAGCGGCGAAAGCCATCGCCGGCGGGCGGTTCGATCTTGATGATTTCCGCTCCCATGTGGCCGAGCAGCATCGTGCAGAAGGGACCGTTTAACGCGTGGGTAAAATCGATTACACGAATATCATCGAGAGCGCCCGGCATATTTCCTCCTGGTCTCAGGTAAACTGGCTGGCCTCCAAGAATGCGCTTGCGTGATGAACACTTTAGAGCCCGTAAAAAGTCTTTGCGTTGTCATAAAGAATTTTTTGCATTGCGGACTGAGAAATCTCGCCTTTGTTCACACGTTCGTTGAGCAGCCGGGGAAATTCATACTCCATGGACGAGTCTCTATGGGTATAGTCCGAGCCGATCATCAAACTATCTTCGCCGGCAAGTTTCAGAATGTAAGCCAAGTCTTCGTCGACCTGACAGGTGACATACATCCGGTTCGACTTGAGCAATTCCGATGACAATGTGTAACGGGCGAACTGGCTGAATGTGCCGGCGCCGTCGGCGGCTTTTTCCATCCGTCGTTTGAGCTCCCAGGCGATGAAAGAGATCCAAGAGCAGCCCGCCTCGATGATGCCGAAGCGGAGCTTGGGAAATTTTTGCGGCAGCTGATGGCGAATGATGGTGTGAAAGGCATGAACCGCCGGTAGCTGAGAGCGCATGAAGGATCCCAAGGAGAATTCGCGCGCAGGCACGAAGTCCGGTGTGCCGGAACCGATATGGATACAAATCGGCAGGTCGAGACGGTTGGCTTCTTCATAGACCGGAAAAAAATAGGGATCCGCGGGCCATTTACCGGCCTCCAAATCGCCCTTTTTGAGAATGCCGCAGGCGCCATGATCTTTGGCGAAACGCAATTCTTCGAGGGAGTCCTCGATATTCATCAATGGCGGCAAGCAAACCCACCGTAACCGGCCGTGGGACTCGGCGCAGCGATCGGCGAGCCAGCGATTGTAGCTGCGTCGCAGCGCCAGAGAAACTTCCGGACGCTCGGTGGCTTCCATCAAAAAGAGCGTCGGGTAGATGACCTGCACTTCGGTGCCCATCGCATCCATGTCGCGAAGCCGCGCTTGCACATCCAGTAATTCGCGGGTTTGCACCGTGGTGCGCGTCGTCTTGTCGTCTCGAACAAAGCGCATCTGACGATGGCCATCGATCAACCAATAGCGGGTCGGTGTTTTCCCGGGATCGACTCGGCTGGGGTACTGAGTCACCGGCTTGAAGGCTTCTTCGTGCTCGCGCAGGTACTCCCATGTGGCTTCAGTCTCGTCAACGTGCGTGTCGGCATCGACAATCGGCATATGCACCTCGCAACAGGCGACTGTGCAGATATTAATCACAAATTGGCCGGCGCGGTAAAGCCGGCCAGTGCTCAGGTTGAGAAAAAGATCTCTCACTTCGTTCGAGATGGCAGCTGCTAACTTAGGGTGATTTCAAGCAAGGGTTTTTTCACGATGTGTGGTTGGTTGTAACGTGACCGTCGTCCACCCACACCATAATGAAAAACTTGATCTGCTGAGTTCGCAACCACGATTCCGATGAGTTCGTCATTCCCGCATGTTTTTAGCGGGAATCCAGGCGATCCGGAGTGGACCCCCGATTAATACATTCGGGGGTGACGGTTGTGCAGTCGTTTTGAATCACTTGGGCTCAGAATCAAGAAACCCCGCCGTTATTTAGCAACAAATCAAAATCGATCTCGCTGCGAAACGCGTTGATGCGCGCGACTCTTACGCGCACATTGTCGCCAAGGCGAAATTTTTTGCCGTAGCGGCGGCCTTTGATCACGTATTCTTTTTCGTAGTAGTCATAGTCGTCGTCAGTCAGTGAAGAAAGTTTCACCAGACCTTCGATGAAGTAATCGTCGAGTTCGACGAAAAAACCGAAATTGGCCAGGCTATTGATAAAACCAGTAAATTCCTCACCGATGCGATTCTGCATGAATTGAGCTTTTTTGAGATCGACCATCTCCCGCTCGGCTTCCATGGCGTGGCGCTCGCGCCCGGAAGTGTGTTCCCCGGCTTGTTGAAGGTAACGGAGCAAATCTTCGCGCGCGTTCGGTTTGAGTTTGTCATCGTTCATGACTCTGTCCAGGACGCGGTGGACGATCAAATCGGGATAACGTCGGATCGGCGAAGTGAAATGAGTGTAGCATTTGGACGCGAGACCGAAGTGGCCGATGTTTTCGGGTTGGTAAATCGCCTGCTTCATGGAACGGAGCAATACACGATTGACGACTCGCTCTTCGGGTTTTCCGCGCGCCGATTCGAGCAATCTTTGAATCTCAAGCGGGGCAATGGTTTCTTTTTTTTCCGGCAGGCGATAGCCGAGGCTGAGAAGAAAAGGCGCCAGAGTTTCGAGGGCATCCTGATCGGGCCCTTCGTGTACCCGGTAAAGCGTGGGAAACTCCTTTTCCGTCAGATGGCGCGCGACCGCTTCATTGGCGGCGATCATAAACTCCTCGATCATGCGGTGCGCAATGTTCCGTTCGGCGCGAACAATATTTTCCGGCAGACCCTGCAAATCGAGAATGATCTCGGCTTCCGGCAAATCGAAATCCAAATTGCCGCGAGCGCGGCGGCGTTTATAAAGCAAGAGAGCGAGCTCTTCCATGCGCTTGAATTCATCCACCAGGGCGCTGTAGCGCGCGAGGCATTCGGGATCGTGATCCACCAGGATCCGGCGCACATCGGTGTAGGTCATCCGTTCATTGCTTCGGATCACTGAATTGAAAAAACGGCTCCGAATGACGTCGCCCTTGGCGTTAATCTCGATACAGACAGTCTTGGTCAGACGATCCTCGTGCGGTTTCAAACTGCAGATGCCGTTCGACAGAGCTTCCGGCAACATCGGAATGGCGCGATCGGGAAAGTAGACGCTGGTGGATCGCGCGTAGGCTTCCTGATCGAGGGCCGTATCGGGGGCGACATAATGAGCTACGTCGGCAATCGAAACGTAGAGCTCATAAGTTTCGCCCTGCTTGCGTACATAGACCGCATCATCGAAATCACGGGCATTTTCTCCGTCGATGGTGACGATCGGCAATTCTCGGAGATCGGTGCGCGCGGCCAGATCTTGGGGCGATAAACTGAAGGAAGACTCCTTTGCTTCGCGCTCGACTTCGGCAGGAAAGCTCGTCGAAAGCCCGAAACGGAATATAATTGATTGTGCCTGCACTTCCGGATCATTGGGGTCGCCCATGATATTGACGATCTGAGCTTCGGGCGAAGAAAGCGCAGTGCCATAACGGGAGACCTCCACCGCGATGACTTTGCCTTTCTCGGTCTTGGCCGCCGCTTTGGCGAGTGCTATCGGGCTGATGCGGGCGTCCATCGGAACCACGATGGGCTTGCCGTTCAGTTCATCGTAGGTGCCGAGCAGGCGTTTCTGGCCGCGCTCTAATACCCGCACAATATGGCTTTCCGTGCCGCCGCGCGCTTTGCGGTCAATGCGCACCATGACTTGATCCCCATGCATCACCCGGCGCATCTCGCGGCGATTCAAGTAAAGATCTTGCAGGTCTCTGTTTTCAGGGATCAAAAAACCGTAACCATTGGGATGGGCGTGAACTCTGCCCTTAACCAGATGCTCACGGTCCGCAAGGGCGTAGTGGTTTTTCTTTAACCGGACCAACTGGCCATCGCGGCATAATTCGCGGAGCGCCTCGATGACAAGTTGCAATTCATCCCGAGCCAAACCGGCGCGCCGGAGAATTTCGGCCGGAGTGAGCCGCTCTCTAGGCTTGCGTGCGAACAAGGCGAGTATCTTGTCACCGACCTTCGATTCCGAAGGAGACTTGGGATGTGCGGGACGTCGCATTTAAACGGGAGTCTGGAAATTTCCTGTCGCGAGTTCGCCAACAGCAGGGGAACTCTATTAGAGTCTATCGGGTCGTGGATTCCACCGCCAGCTCTGCCATCAGCCAGTCGTCGCTGACGGTCGGCGGGCGGGCGATTTGCCGAAGCGGTATTTCGTTTTCGAGCGACGCGAGAATGGCGCGCGCGCTCGCGAGAAAATCGTCCATCGCGAGAAGTACGATAATCGCCTTTTTGCGATCGACCGTTCGGATAATGCCAATGTCCTCGTAGGATTCAAAAATAAATTTCACATAAGCGATCTGTTCGCTCGGAACTTCCAAGTAGATCTCGTGGAGCTTCATTTCGGAATTAACGATTAAGAAACCGCTCGAGAGCATCGGGAATCCAACGCTTGACTTCTTTGGGTTCCTGCCCTGGTTTAGGCTCCGGCTCTTTGTCTTGACCCGGTCCCGTGCCGATCGCTTGCGCCAGCGCGCGGTTGTCCAGTCGAATTTTTACGTTGGGAATCTTTCCGTCAACACGAAATGACACGGCAAGTCTGCCCCGTCGATCGAGCAGACGACGGATAATTCGATAATCGCGCTGAAATTCTTCTGTTACGCGCGGCGAAAAGATCAGCAGCCCATTCCAGTTAGTCGAACGGTCAAAGCCGATCCACCCTGCGCCCGTAAGCGTGTATTCGGGAGTTGTGATAACCAGATTGTCGGTGCGAATGCGTTTCTGTTCAACGGTAAAATTCGTTTTGAGTGAGTCAAAAGGCGTATCCCGGCGGTCGATAAGGGCGGCCAAACTTGGTGGTAATCGCGACCGAGAAATATTGGCGCCGCTGCCTCGGAGCAGCAAGTGCGTGATCAGATTGAAATCCCTGATCGTACCCTGCTGCACGGATGCTTCTCCGGAAGTCTCGAGTCTGTCCTTGATGCTTGCGCCCTCCGGCAGCGCAGCCGTAAATCGAGCCTGACCGCTGAGCAAACCCGCCAGTCTCCCGCTTGTCGCCGGAAAGAACTGCGCTGCCAATTCGCGGAGATCTAGCGCGGCGACTTTGGATGTGAAATCGAGCTCCTGCAAGCGTCCGCCAGGAGGAGCCCAGTAACCCTCCGAATGGAACGTTCCATTGGCCATCTGCGCTGAGAGATTTTTGAAGCTAAACGCAGCCGGCGTAAGGACGATATCCGAGCGCAGGTCCTGCACGCGGAATGGGTACAGATCCGCTCGCGCCGCCCTGATGGAGCCGGTCACCAGCGGTCCGTCGTTCTGAAGCTGAAATTCGCCTTGAGCATCAACTTGATCGAGTTGAATGGGCGGGCTCGCCGTGAGAAGAGGCACTTCGGCCAGATTGATCCGCGCCGAGCTCAGCGTAAAAGTCGCCCGACGCTGCTCGATGTTTTCAGCGGCGGCTTGCAGAGAGACAATCGAGCGGCCGATACGGAACCTCACCTGATCGAAGCGCGCTTGCTTACCGAGGAAGAAAACTTTCATATCCAGATTGCTGAGCACTGCGCCGCTGTTCCCGCGCTCGATATTGGCACCGGTGACTAAGAATTGTCCGCGCATGCTCCAATTCTCATCTCCTCGCGTTAGAGTCTTGGTCAAATTGATGCCCCAGTCAGCCTTCCCCGCCAGAATTCGAAAGTCGGACGGCTGAAAAAGTCCACTCCAAGCGGCAATCGGCGCTTGTCTGCCCGTCGATGAAAGTTGCAGTAGCGGCGTGTTGCCGTAAACAAACGCACCGGAAAATGCACTTCGATTGCCATCAACCATGATCTCCGAATCCTGGAATACGAATTTGTTATTTTCTCGGTAAATGCGCGCTCGGATCTCCGCGGGTGTGTCGATGGGCTTTCGGAGTAGTTGTTTGTACCGCAATTCAGCTTTGTCCGCTCGTACGAGCGCGCCGATGCGCAGATGATCCCATTTTCCTTCGAAAGCGGTGTACGCGCCAATCGTGCCCTCGGTCGTCAGGCTTTCCGGGAACAGCGTTTCTAACCACCTGACTGACCGCAAAGCCGTCATGGCCAATGGTTCCACTACCAGTTTGCCTTGAATTTCCGCGTCGTCCCAAGAGCGTCGCTCACTGAACTCCACCCTGCCGGTCAAAATAGCGTTGTAATCCGAGGAACCGAGCAACGGAATCTTCAAAGCGATATCTTCGATGCGCGGGCGCTCGGGTGTGCCTCTAGCAGTCGCCTTCAACGCCATCGGCCCAGTGATGTTGAGCTCGCTCGGGATTTTATTGCGCAAGCCG
>Ga0207679_10000970_pt1 | contig 18435 bp, 13 predicted proteins | sample KBSC73metaG_FD_184320 | JGI IMG/M metagenome (GOLD analysis project Ga0207679, IMG submission 184320) | Corn rhizosphere microbial communities from Kellogg Biological Station, Michigan, USA - KBS C7-3 metaG (SPAdes) (version 2) | ecosystem: Host-associated > Plants > Roots > Rhizosphere > Soil ... | reverse complement strand
CAGGAGCAATGCGAATAAACGTTTCTAGCAATTCCTTCACTCCAAAATTATTGATGGCGCTTCCAAAAAATAAAGGAGCTACTTTCCCCGCGAGGTAATCATTCACATTTAATTCCCCGTGCACTCCTTCCACTAATTCAATATCCTCACGAAGGATAGCAGCATCCTTGTCTCCTATCTTCTCATCAAGCACCGGCGTAGAAAGATCGCTGATACGAACGACATCCTCATCCGTCGCCTTTGTATTGGCGGTGAACAGTAAAAGATCTTTATCAAACAGGTCATATACACCTTTGAACTCTTTCCCTGAATTGATCGGCCATGTCATCGGGTGTAAAGAAATTTTTAGTTCTTTTTCAATTTCTTCCAACAGATCAAACCGGTTTTTTCCATCACGATCCAGCTTGTTGATAAAAACAATAACGGGGGTGTCACGCATCCGGCATACTTCCACCAATCTGCGCGTTTGCTCCTCTACCCCATTCACACTATCGATCACAAGAATGACGCTGTCAACAGCAGTCAACGTGCGGTAAGTATCTTCAGCAAAATCTTTGTGGCCAGGTGTATCGAGCAGGTTGATCAAAATGCCCTTGTATTCAAAGGTCATCACCGACGTTGCCACGGATATTCCACGTTGCCTTTCAATCTCCATAAAATCACTGGTGGCAAATTTTTTTATCTTATTGCTCTTTACCGCTCCCGCCGTTTGAATGGCGCCGCCAAACAAAAGCAATTTTTCCGTCAGTGTGGTTTTTCCCGCATCCGGGTGAGAGATGATCGCAAATGTTCTTCTTCGCTGTATTTCGTCCTGGTACTTCATGATCGTTGAGTCATTGGGTCATTAAAGTCATTAGTCAATACCATTGACCCTTTATAATAATCTTTTTTAAGGCGGCAAAGGTAAGTAATCACTCGTGAATCGTGAGTCGTGAGTGCGCCAATGACTTAGACCTGTTAACTCTTAACTGATAACTCACAACCGTCGTATGGCAAACAATTTGAAGTGACTAAGTAGTCAATCAACTTAAAACTATATACTATGGCCAGATATTCAAAAAAATCACAGGACAAAGTTGAAAGAGCAATGCATGAAATGAAACATGGTGAATTGAAAAGCGGCAGAAGTGGAAAAAAAGTAACGAATCCAAAGCAGGCAATTGCCATTGGCTTATCGGAAGCCAGGGAAGAAGGGGCAAAAGTTCCCCCGGCAGGTAATGCAAAAGGAAGAAAGGGTGCGGGACGTGGCAAGAAAAGCAGCTCACATAGCCGGTCGTAGGATTCATTCACTTTCTTTGGTTGTGCAAACAAAGTGACAAAGAAAGTACAGCCGATTTTTACCGCCTACGTTTCTGCGTCGGGCAGGGATGCGGAAGCAGCATTCTGCTGATCATTTCCTAGATGATCCGATCATTTTCTGCTATCACTTTCTTTGCTTGTGCAAAGAAAGTCACAAAGAAGAAACGAAGTGGTATACGCAATTAAATTGACGAAAGCTTCCAGCGCCTTCATCCCGACGTCAGCCGAAGGTCATTGCCAACCGAAAGGTGCATTCGGGATGTAGCGCCTCCAGTATTTACAAAGCGACGCCGCTTGTCTTTAAGCATTCTCGTAAATAAAGGGAGAGCAACGCTCGGGAAACTGTTTCTAAATCACAATCTGATTTTAGCGGGTAGGTCTGGAACTTGTGCGTTGGCCCGGCAAATCCGGCGGAGCAATCGGATTTGCCTTGATTTTCCTGCCGGCAGGCAGGTTTGTTACTTTTTTTTATCAAGAAAAAAAGTAAAGAAAAATATTCTGCATCAAAATCGGCTGGCCGGCTATATAGTATCAGAATTTCGTTTGGCTTTAATTTGCATACCACCTTGCAGTTGCCTGACAAATAAACCACCAAATGATTGATAACGCCAATAGTGGAATGAAGTAGACCACCTCTTAATCCAAATAAACTCAATTAAAATAAACCCAGCCAAGAAATGAGTAACAAAATTCGAACTAACATGGTTTCATTTCTTTTTATCCTGTCTTTTTGGAGACGTAACTGATATTGGAAAACGTTTGAATAGTTCAACTCATATCATCTCACTCTGAAGCAAAGGATTTTTTACCGAGGCTTTTTTTTCGTGAAATTCCTTAGCCGCTTTCACAAAATGAACAAACAAAGGTGCCGGCCGTTCTACCGTGCTCTTTAGTTCAGGATGATATTGCACGCCAATAAAGAAAGGATGATTCGGTAACTCGAGGATTTCAACCAGGCCTGTCTCAGGATTAATACCGCTCGCGATCATACCATGTTGCTCGAACTGTTCGAGGTATTTATTATTGAATTCATAACGATGGCGGTGACGTTCGCTTACATGCAACGTTCCATAAATTTTATGTGCCAGTGAACCTTGCTTTATTTCACAGGGATATGCACCCAGTCGCATAGTTCCTCCCTTCATGGTAATTTTCTTTTGTTCTTCCATCATGTCGATCACCGCATCATCAGCGCCGGGGATCATTTCAGTGGAATGAGCCTGGCGGATACCTAAAATATTTCTGGCAAATTCTATGGCTGCCATTTGCATTCCAAGGCAGATACCAAAGAATGGCAAACCTGTTTCTCGTGCATATTTAATGGATGTAATCTTTCCTTCAATACCACGGTTGCCAAAACCAGGAGCCACGAGCAATCCATCCAGGCCACTCAATTTTTCCGCCACATTTTCAGGAGTGATAAATTCTGAATGAATATACTGCACCTGCACTTTGCACTCATTCATTGCTCCGGCATGTACAAATGATTCAAGAATGGATTTGTAAGCATCCTGCAGTTCCACATATTTCCCAATCAAACCAATAGTGATCTTCACTTTAGGATATTTTAATTTATCGAGAAACTCTTTCCATTTTGTAAGTTCAGGATCGAAATATCTCTTAACCTGCAGTTTTTTCAGAACGATCAGGTCAAGTTTTTCATGCATCATCACCAACGGTACCTCATAAATTGTACTGGCATCAGCCGCTTCGATCACGGCTTCTGGTTTTACATTGCAGAATAAAGCGATCTTTCGTTTCAACTCATCATTCAACGGTTGCTCGGTGCGACAAACGATCACGTCGGGAAAGACTCCGCTCTCGCTAAGCATCTTCACCGAGTGCTGAGTTGGTTTTGTTTTTAATTCTTTGGCCGCCTTCAGATAAGGTATCAGCGTAAGATGTACCACGAGCAGATCTTCTTCCGGCAGTTCCCATTGCAACTGACGCACAGCTTCAATGTAAGGAAGACTTTCAATATCACCCACCGTACCTCCTATTTCAGTTATCACAATGTCGTAGTTGCCGGATTTACCCAACTCGGTCATTCTGCGTTTTATCTCATCTGTGATGTGGGGGATCACCTGCACAGTTTTTCCGAGATAGGCACCTTCTCTTTCTTTTGTGATCACCGTTTGGTAAATACGACCGGTTGTAACATTATTGGCCTGCGAAGTATAGATATTTAAAAAGCGTTCATAGTGGCCAAGGTCAAGATCGGTTTCAGCGCCATCTTCCGTTACATAACATTCACCATGCTCGTAGGGATTTAATGTTCCCGGATCCACATTAATGTAAGGATCAAATTTCTGAATGGTTACCCTGAGCCCCCTTGCCTGTAATAGCTTGGCAAGAGAAGCGGCAATAATCCCTTTGCCTAATGAAGAGGTAACACCACCGGTAACAAAAACATATTTGACCATAAAACCCCCATCTCCGCCTAAGGCGGAGAGTTTTTAAAAAATTAATAAAATATCATTCTTCAAGCTATCTAACCAACTCAGCTTTGGTTGTCTGCAGCAATAAATTCCAGTAAACTTTCTAAATTTTTGACCAGCGGACATCCCGATCATTATCGGGATAAAGAGGTCGTACAAAACTAAAAGATTTTTTTGTTATTCTAAAAAACTTATGCCATCGTTGTGGATAAAGCGGGCATGAACAGGGCTGACCTTTGATTACAGTCATGCATAAAACTGCAAAAACCCCCGTTCAAGCGGGGGTTTGCGTCATTTTCAAATAAAAAATTACTTTACTGATACTGGTACTGAAACATTTTCCCAAACAAGGGCGAATCCATTTTTGTCAATTACATATTGCATGCGTTCCTGCATTGCTTTCGATTTCTGAGGTTTCACCTTCACGCGCAAAGCATCCTTTGCCGGGTCTTCTGTGGTTGAGCCATCATTTTTTATTCCCCATTGGCCTGTTTGCGTATTAAAAATGTATGTCCATTCGGTTTGGCCGGGGATAATATATAAACTATACTTTCCGGCTTTCAGAGATTTTCCTTCCACCATAATATCTTTATCGGTTTCAAATATGGTCGCCGCATTAGCACCGGCTCTCCAAACCTGGTCATAAGGAACTAATGCGCCCCAGATCTGCCTTCCTTTCACACCCGGGCTGGAATAAGTAATAGTTATGGTAGCTCCGTTCACTTTGCCTGTTGCAGTTGCAGGAGGGCTTGCCTGGTTTTGAGCACAGGCTACAGAAGAAAATAACATGGCGGTTACTGCCATAGCAAGACCTTGCACGATCGTTGGCTTTTTCATTGTTAATAATTTCGTTGTGATTTAATATTTGTCCGCACTAAAGTTAGCAAATTGCTCAAATGCGAAACAAAAAGAAAAATGAAATTAAACCACTTATCACATTGAATGCCCGGTTAACAATCCTTAGATCACTTTGGTCTAAATTTGAATAAAAGCAAATCAATGAACGAAGAATTTATAAGAGAATTCGTGTCCCAGGCAATTCACAGAATTGATGAGAACACTGAAAAGCTGGCGACTTGCATGCAGGAACTTGGAGAGAGTGAAATATGGAAACGCCCGAATGCCCATTCAAACAGTGTCGGCAATATCATTCTCCACTTATGTGGAAATATCAGGCAGTATGCCATCTCATCACTCGCGAACAACAAAGATGTACGCGAAAGAGATAAAGAATTTTCCGCTGATGGGGGTTACTCCGGACCAGACCTGCTACAAAAACTTACAGATACACTTGACCAGGCAAAAAATATTATTCAAAACGTCACCGGGGAAGAACTCTTACGCAAAAGAAAAGTGCAGGGATATACTCACTCAGGTATCGGCATCATCATTCATGTCACCGAACATTATTCTTATCACACCGGCCAGGTCATTTTCTGGACCAAGCTGCTAAAAGATAAAGACCTTGGCTTTTATGCCGGGGTTAATCTTAATATGAAAAATGAAGGCCTCACCTCCCGTCCTCCTCTCCAATAGAGAGGAGGCGGCGCTTTCATACAAAGCTGGACTATTTGTTCTACCACATCAATGAAGGAATACCGGTGAGCATGGATATATCGATGGTTTGATAGCAATTAAGCGAAATAGAGGAGTGTTGTTCGGCCTCCCTCTCTTTGGAGAGGGATTAGAGGGTGAGGTTTGCCGCTTTCATTACGATGGATTGATACGGTAACAAATGAATTTTGTCGCTGTGTTGCTCACAATTGCTATAGTTGTTGATCAGTATTTCCTCATCATGGCGGAAAGTTCCGGGAATCTTATAGTCAATCTCTTCTTTTGAAAAATTCAAAAGGATCAAAAATTTCTCATCGCCCAATGTACGTGTATAAGCATACACCTGTTTATGCTCCTTGTCCAGCAAATGATAATGACCGTATAATAAGACAGGATGGGCCTTACGCACTTTGATCATGTTCCTGAAATAATTTAAAATAGAATCAGGATCCTTATCCTGTATCTCCATATTGCACTCGGTATAATTCGGATTTACTTTCAGCCATGGTGATCCCGTTGTAAATCCTGCATTGGATGAACTATCCCATTGAAAGGGCGTTCGACTATTGTCTCTTGCAGATTCTTTTTGATTTTCAATGAAACGTTGCACATCCCCTTTTTTTCTTTTTATCTGTTTATACATGTTGATGCTTTCAATATCGCGGTAATCGGAAATATCGCTAAACCGGATATTTGTCATCCCGATCTCGTCGCCATTATAAAAAAATGGAGTGGCATGCATGGTAAATAAAAAGGTGATCAGCATTTTTGCCGAGGGCGCTTTGAATTCGGGACTATCATTTCCCCAGCGGCTAACCATTCTTGGCTGGTCATGATTACCAAGATATATCGTCCCCCACCCCTTGCGGGCAAACACATCATTCCATTTTGTATAGATCTCTTTAAATTTTACAAGATCATATCCGTTTGGATCCACTCGTTTGAAATCACCAAAAACATAACCGATGCCGATCCCTTCAAAATGATAAAGCATATTCAGTTCGTGTCTTGCCGGGTCAACAATATTGTGAGCTTCCTCGGGAGAGATCCCCGGACCCTCGGCCACAGTCATTATATCATACTTACAAAGAACTTGTTTATTCATTTCCTTCAGGTAGTCATGCAGCTTTGGGTGAGACGCATAATAGCCTGACCATTCACCGTATTTTTTTTGAATCTCATCCTCAGTAATAGAGGGGAAGTCCACATCCTTGGCGATGTAAGTAATCGCATCCATTCTGAAACCATCCACTCCTTTGTCAAACCAAAACTCCATCATTTTATAGATCTCCTTTCTCACTTTCGGGTTTTCCCAATTCAGATCGGGTTGTTTAACGGAAAAAATGTGCAGGTAATATGATCTTGTTTTTCGGTCGTACTTCCATGCGCTGCCTCTCTCATCAAAAAAACTGGGGCGATGTGGCGGTTTTCCTTTTTCAGACGGCCACCAGTGATAATAATTCCTATAAGGATCATTGCGACTACTGCGTGATTGCCTGAACCATTCGTGTTCATCGCTCGTATGATTTACCACGAGATCCATAACGAGCTTGATCCCTCGCTTATGTAACCCATCCAACAGCTCGTCAAAATCCTTCATGGTCCCAAACTCTTTCATGATGTCGCAATAATCGCTGATGTCATAGCCGTTATCGTCGTTAGGCGAACCATAAATAGGATTGATCCACACAACGTCGATACCAAGGCTCTGTAAATAATCAAGTTTAGAAATGATGCCCTGCAGGTCTCCGATACCATCTCCGTTGCTGTCCATAAAGCTCCTTGGATAAACCTGGTACACGATCGCTTCCTTCCACCACTTTTTATCTTTAATGTCTTCGTAGTTCATTTTAAAATGATAATTGTTACGGGTTACAAAAATCTTACCACGGATTACACGAATAATCACGAATCACCTGAAATTAATTCGTGCTTTATATTCGTAATTCGTGCTTTATATTCGTGTAATTCGTGCTTTATATTCGTGTAATTCGTGTCTATATTCGTGTAATTTATTAACCAAACTACTATGAGAAAAAATTTCCTTGTTTTTATTATCGTTTTGCTCACATTGAATTTATCTGCTCAAAAAACTTTCATCTGGTGCGGTACCCTGATCGATGGCATCTCCGATGAACCAAAAAAGAACATGACCATTGTCATCGAAAAAAATAAGATCATCGCAGTGGAAAACGGTTTCTCTGCGGCAGGAGCAAATGATAGAGCAATTGATCTCAAAACAAAAACAGTTACTCCTGGCTGGATCGATTGCCATGTTCATTTAAGTCATGAAACAAATCCGAACCGCTACGTCGAAAGATTTCAATTGAATGATGTGGATTACGCCTATCGAAGTGTAGGATATGCAAGAGCGACGCTGATGGCCGGCTTTACCACGGTGAGAGATGCGGGAGGAGATGTTGTTATTTCATTAAAGAAAGCGATCAACCAGGGCATTATTGTCGGACCCCGTATTGTGGCGGCGGGAACTCCCATCGGTTCTACCGGTTCACATGGCGATCCTACCAACGGATTTCGTGATGATCTTATGGGTGATCCCGGTCCGCGCATTGGAGTCGCCAATGGGACAGATGAATGTATCAAAGCAGTTCGCCAGCGGTTCAAAGAAGGTTCTGATGTGATTAAGATAATGGCTACCGGTGGTGTGCTTGATGTATTGGCCAATGGAAGCGGCGCCGAATTTACCGAAGACGAAATAAAAGCCATTGTGCAAACCGCCAATGACTATGGATTAAAAGTGATGGCCCATGCGCATGGCGCCGAAGGAATAAAAAGAGCGTTGCGCGGAGGCGTTATTTCTATCGAGCATGGAACTTTTATAGATGACGAATGTATAGAGTTATTTAAGAAAACCGGTGCATGGTATGTGCCCACGGTCATCGCAGGCAAATCAGTTGCGGATTCAGCAAAAATTCCCAACTATTATCCGCCGGTAGTAGCAAAAAAAGCAACGGAGATCGGTCCAAAAATTCAAAACACATTGACGAAAGCGTACAAGGGCGGAGTAAAGATCGCTTTTGGTACCGATGCGGGTGTGTACAAACATGGAATGAACTGGCTTGAGTTTGGTTACATGATCGAAGCCGGCATGAAGCCAATGGAAGCGATAAGAGCAGCTACGACCAGTGCAGCCGAGTTATTGGGAATGAAAGACCAGGTTGGAAGTATTGAAGTGGGCAAGTTCGCAGACATTGTTGCTGTCGACGGCGATCCATTAAAGGATGCAAAAGTCTTCGGCAAAATAGTTTTCGTTATGAAGAATGGAGATGTTTATAAGCAATAAGATGTTTCTTTATGTGCTACGCTGCATTGCTACTATTAAACTTTTGTTGCTGCCTGTCCCGATCTATCGGGATCGCACCAACGAAGCTCAGATCTCGCATTATTGTTTTCTTTCCGTGTACGGAAATAAAAAAAACCGCTTGGTCAAAGCGGTTTCCAAAATCTTTTGGTCGGGACGGTAGAAGAAGAGCGTAGTCAGAATTTCATTCGAGGTAAAGATTTTGATTAATTGGTTCTCATCGATTGGACTTCGTTTCACAGGCTTTCGGATTTTAGGGCTTTTAGGTTACTGGATCAGGTTTTCAAAATTTGGATATTGAACGTCTGGTTTTCTTTTAGGTTTGGATCTTTCGTCTCTCAGGATTTAGATTCTGTTTGGCTTTTCGGATATCGTCATTGCTTTAACAGTACAAATATTAAAAGGATTTCGGAGTCCTTATAATTTATTCGATAAATGGATTGTTTTACTCGATTTTCGTCCATGAAACCCGCTCCCCATAAGGGTTCTCACTCATCTCTTTCTCTTCGTTAATGTTTGTCTGTACACCGTATTGGCGTTCAATGATCTTCTTTGTGGACTACTATGCAACAAGAATCGAATCCTGGGTGCCAGCCACTAAGGAACCAAGGCGCAAAGAAACCAGGAGCAATGAACTTAGTGCCTTCGCGCCTTCGTGGCAATTGCCACCTTCGTTCAGTTTGCCATGAGCATTTCCTTCTATAGATCTCCAGGTAAAGCAATAAAAAAACCGCTTCGTAAAGCGGCTTTCAAAATCTTTTTAGTCAGGGACGGCAAGAGTAGAATCAGGATTTCATTGAGGTAAAGATTTTGATCTTTTGGTTTTCATCGATTGGATTCCTTTCACAGGCGGCTCAGGGTTTTAATGGCTTCTTAGATATTGAACGTCTGGGTTTCTTTTAGGTTTGGAATTTTTGGTCTTTCAGGGATTCAGATTCTTTTGGTCTTTCGGATATGCTTCGTTCTTAACAGTACAAATATGAAAAGGATTTCGGAGCCCTCATAATTTATTCGACAAATGGATTGTTTTATTCGATTTTCATCCATGGAATCCGCTTTCCATAAGGGTTCTCTCTCATTCCTCGCCTTCATGGTACTTAAGCGAAGCGTCATCAGTGAGCAAATTATTGTTTTGACAGAACACAAGACCCCAGGTGATGAAATAAAAAAACCGCTTCGTAAAGCGGCTTTCAAAATCTTTTTAGTCAGGACGGTTAGAAGAGGAGAGTGAGTCAGAATTTCATTAAGGTAAGATTTTGATCTTTTTGGTTTTCATCGATTGGATTTATTTTCACGGATGGTTCAGGACTTTAATGGCTTCTTAGGTATTGAACGTCTGGTTATTTTTTAGGTTTGGATCTTTTGGTCTTTCAGGGATTCAGATTCTTTTTTGGTCTTTCGGATATTGCTTCGTTCTTAACAGTACAAATATGAAAAGGATTTCAGAGCCTGCATAATTTATTCGACCAATGGATTGTTTTCCTCGATTTTTGGAATTCCTGGGCAATAAGCCGAAGGTTAAACGGTATGGAAACGGCGGGCCACTTCTGCTTTAAAAGCCTTACTGACAGGGATTTGTGAGTCTTTGATGATCAATTTGTTCCCGTCCATGTAATCCACCTTACTGGTATTAACAATAAATGAACGATGCACCTTCATGAAAAGTTGAGTATTTATTTTCGACTCTAAATTTTTGATCGTGTTGAGTGCAATATATTTTTTTTCTTTCGCGGTAAACTTTACATAATCACCCATACTTTCAATATAAAGTATATCATCGTTTTTCAACCTCACCAGTTTGCCATCACTTTTTATAAAGATATGGTTGTCGTCGCCAGCCTCTTTTTGCGTTGGTACCACGATCTGTGAAACTTTTTTAAGGGCCTCCATAAAACGCTGGTAGGTGAAAGGTTTTTTCAGGAAATCAGCAACATTATATTCAAATGCACTGTAAGCATACTCTGTCTTGGAAGTAGTGAGTATTACTTTTGAAGAGTAAGAAACATTGTCGAGTACATCAAAGCCCCTGCCTTCGGGCATTTCTACATCAAGGAAAATAAGGTCCACTTGATTTTTACTAAGAAATGCGATAGCGTCTTTCACCGTCATGCAATGTGCCAATACATCGACCATGCCGCTTTTTTCGCAGCACCTTTTTACGTATTCTGCCGCTACCGGCAGATCTTCAACTATGACACACGTAAGATTCATGAGGCAGCACCGTTGAATGATTTAAGTTTCTTATATTCTTCAATGATGATAGTTCCTGCTTCTTCGAGACATTTTATGAATTCCTGGAAATCCGTTTCAAGTTCATTCATAGACTTTGCAACCTGGCATTTGTTTTCAAACTCCCTGCATTTTTCCTGTACTACGGGCAAGCCTGCAAAACCGAAGGAGGGTCTTATTTTGTGTACTGACTTTCTGAGAAGTTCGATATTTTTTTGTTCGTAATTATTCTGAATAGCGGCGAGATCTTCGTCAAAATGATCAAGCACTGCTTTAAACATGCTTTCGATGTACGGATAATCGTTCTCGTACATGCCGTAAATGTAGTCGGTGTCAATTTTATCGCTGAAGGTGAACGTATGGGATGAAACTTGTGACATTAGGATAAAAAATAACGGTTATTGAAGTAAAATAGATAATAGGAACGTCGTTTTTCCGTTTTTATTATTGTTATAAACACCAAATAAGTATAAACCAATACCACTGGTGTTACTAACTGTACATAAGTATAAACCACTATCTCATGAAAAGGCTTCTGCACGTTGCCCGGGACGTATATCACACGCTTGCATTTGCCGGAGTCGATTCTTCACTTTCTTCTGACCAGCGAAAAACGATTCTTCTAACGAACCAGATCCTGCTTGCCGCCATTGCTGTCAATTTTTTCGCGTTTGTTTTTTATTTCTTTAGTGGGCTTTCGCTAAGCTCTTTGGTGAACATGATCACCGCCATCATTTTTATGTCGGGGATCTATTTCAACCACAATCATAAATTCAGGCAGGCAAAAGTGCTCTGTGTAGTGGGTATGAATTTTTACCTGATCGTAATAAGCATCGTGGAAGGTTTAGGCGCAGGCGAATATCTTTTCTATTTCCCTGCATTGGTTTCGATCACTTTCATGGTTCGCATTTATGAAGATTACAGTGAACTGGTGATGACATATACTGTTACCATACTGGCTGCATTCCTTTGCATTCAATTCATTCCACACAGCACCGGTCTTCAGGTGATCACGGAAAAGACACTGCAGCATCTCCATACGTCCAGATGGCTATTGTCAATTGCATTGACCGTGTACATTTCTTTTCTTATACTCAGAATCAACAGGGGTAATGAAAAAAGGATATTAGACGAAAAACGATTCAGCGATTCTATTTATAATACTTCCCTCGATGGAGTATTCATTATCGACGCCGCTACAGGCATTGTTGAAGATTGCAATCAAAGAGCGATCAATTTATTTGAAACCGCTGACAAGAAAGAAATTATTGGAACTAGTCTCAACAACTGGTTCCCAAAAAAGGAAGGCGATTCGTTATTACATAATCGCGAACTTGAGACAGGGTCATGGCAGAGCGAATTAACAATGCGAACCAAAAAAGGTAAGCTGTTTTACGCATATGCAAGCGCCGTGGCCTTTATTTACCGGGATATCAGGTACCTGAAAATTAGTATCCTCGATATGACGAATTTGAAGTCAACAGAATTTGAGCTGATAAAGGCAAAAGAAAAAGCTGAATCTGCCGCAAAAATGAAGACGCGCTTTCTTTCTAACATGAGCCATGAGCTCCGCACACCTTTGAATGGGATCATCGGTTCATCTAACCTTTTACTCCAGGAAGAGTATCTGCCTACTCAAAAACCACAGCTTGATATTCTGAAATATTCCTCGGATCACATGCTGAGATTGATTAACGACATCCTTGATCATACAAAATTGGAGGTCGGTAAAATGGAATTGGCAAAAGCTCCGTTAAATATGCAGTTCTTTGTTACGCGGGTCACCAATCAATTTAGCCAACAGGCTGAAGCGAAAGGTCTTGATTTTAAAACACATGTTGATCCAGAGCTCAATATTGAATTGCTTACGGATGAAACAAGGCTTCACCAGGTTTTAAGTAATCTCTTATCCAACGCTATTAAATTCACACACCAGGGAAGTATCACATTTATTGCCCGAAAAGTAATGGCGTCGAGCAGCACTATGTCGATTCAATTCGTCGTTGAAGATACCGGCATCGGTATTCCTGAAAATAAAAGAAAGGAAATATTTGAACGTTTCACACAGGCCGACCTGGAAACCACAAGGAAATATGGCGGCACCGGTTTGGGTCTTACTATTACCAAAGAGCTGTTGGAAGTGTTCAATGCGGAACTGATACTAAAAAGTGATGAAGGCAAAGGAAGTCAATTTCATTTTACTCTTGAATTGCCGATCAATGAAAACAGGAAAGTGTATGTTACCGGGAAAACAGACAAAGCACTTACTTCCCTTGCGGGGATAAGAATACTGGTAGCAGAAGACAATGAAGTGAATATGTCCGTGATAAAACGCTTTCTCCAAAAATGGGGAGTAACTATCAGCGAAGCAGAAAACGGAAAGATTGCACTGAATCTTTTCTCGAAAGGAGAGTATGATCTTTTGCTCTTCGATCTTGAAATGCCTGAAATGGATGGCGCATCAGCATTGAGAGAAGTGCGCAAGGTCGACAACGATGTGCCCATTATAGCCTTCACAGCTGCTGTATATGAAAACATGCAAATAGACCTGAAAGAAAAAGGGTTTACCGATTTTATACAAAAACCTTTCCGGCCTGACGAGCTGCACAAAAAAATATCCGCTCACATAAGCGCAAAAAGGGCGTAGACTGTATTTTTTGTTACGTGTGTTCACCCCACGACGTTGTCTTGTTGCTTTATATATTTACGTGATGCCTGCAATGCACAGTACCGTTTCTAAAATGAAAGTCGACAACCAATCCGAACTGCTATTGTTACGGAAGTTACAGAGTTTACTTTCGAATGATAATTACCCTCATTTCTTTAATTATCTATTTTTTTACAGTTAGATATTTTATTCCAAATGAAAATGTCAGTAAACTTGTAATCTTTCCAGCTTTCATCGTTGTACTCTTCATCACTATTAAAGCGTTGAAGCAATTGAAGGAAATCAGAAGAATTAAGTGAGAATAGAGCGATCAGAATATTGAAGATCTCTGGAAAGGTTATGACTCTTTGTGTCCTCCGTAATTCTTTGTGCTCATTGCGACCAAATACAGAACACGAAGCCCACGAAGAACTACAAAGGACACAAAAATTTAAGTGACCAGGAAGGCGACAAGCCCCCATACGAATTCGCTGATTCGAATCCATCAAGGTCTTCCAAAAGATTCCGGTTATCAAAAACTCAGCATTGTCTCATCCTAAAATCCAGTAAATTTATTTTTATTCCAATAGTGAACTCCTCGTTCTTAATTAGATTCATATGAGATCTACAGTATTGTTTTTCCTGCTGATAACGGCTCTCGCCAGTGTCGCGCAGAATCCTACTATTGCCAACAAGAAATTAGATGGTATGTGGGTTCCTGTTAAACTTGAAATCGACGGCGCGCCGTTGCCATCGGCCACATTTGAAAAGCAAAAGCTCACCCTCGTCGACAGCAACTATACTTTTGTCGCTGAAAGTGTTGATAAAGGCATGGCAAGGTACAGCGACGGCAAAATGGATCTCTATGGCAGGGATGGAGTGAATGCCGGTAAACATTTTACGGCTATTTATAAATTGGAAAACGAACAGCTGGTTATATGTTATAACCTTGCTGGCGACAGTTACCCTGAGAACTTTGAAACCAAAGGCAAGCCAACGTTTTTCCTTGCAGTGTTCAAAAAAATAGTAAGTGAGTAAACCCAATTAGATAATAAAGAATTATGCTTACAGAGATCAATCCCAAATTACCGATGCGTGACAAGGAGCGAACGAAGGAGTTTTATATCGACAAATTGGGCTTTCAGCAATTTGGAGCTGATTACGACGAATACTTAATGGTGCAAAAGGACAATATCCAGATCCATTTTTTTGAATTCAAAGAACTTGACCCAAAAGAAAATTATGGCCAGGTTTACATACGAACAAACGATATTGAAAACTTGTACCGGTCAATGCTGGACAAAAAAGTTGACATACATCCCGCGGGTGATCTTCAAACCAAACCCTGGCGACAGAAAGAATTTTCATTACTTGACCCTGATAACAACTTGCTGACTTTCGGACAAAGTGTTTAAGTGTAACACGAATTGCTTCGAATTAAATAATTCGCCTATCCTCAAAATGCCTTCGATGGTATCTTATACTTCGTTGTTCGTGCATCACTGATTATTCCTTTCCAATTCATCCCGTATCCAAAATCATATTTGTGTCCTTCACTGTCCACGTAACACTGCATATCATGAGCAACATCCTCTTTTTGTTCTTCGACTGTTCTCATGTTTGCAGGCATTTGCACGGGTAATAAACCGGATGGCTCAGCAGCACCAGAAAGAACATTCATTAAGGCCTGATCCTGCACACCGAATGACACCATCAATCCATCGATCTTAGATTCAAACTCAGCTACCACCGCAGGATTGTTTAACGACATGCAAACGACCACGGGTTTATCACCCATAGCAGCTTTTGTGTCAAGTATTGTTTTCAGTTCGGAAGTATTGTTTGCTGTTACACTCTTTCCCTTGTAAGAGCGATCGGTTATTGTCGGATCAACCACCGGGTCGCCTGCTGCCATACTTTTCTCTCTCGCATATTCTGCAGTATACGGCCCGTATTGAAGACTGATCGGAACATAGCCATTGCCATTCTTTTGGCGGTCTTCTTTGCTGTAACCTGTACCACCTTTTGGACTTTCAATAAAAACAATTGCGACATCTGCTTTTGAAGGATCATCAGTGACGTTGAAATATTTCTTAACGATGTCCAGGTTTACAGGATAATCAGTTTTTTCAGGCGTTACATTACCAAACCAATCTTTGCCAGCTGCTGTAAAACGTTTTGGTATGTACACTGTTTTCTGCTTTTGCAACGGCAAAACTTTTCCTTTATTCTTCAACAAAACGATGGACTTAACTTGTGCTTCATATCCCGCCTTCATAAACTCAGGATCGCCAACGATCTTTTTTGATTGTTCCGGATCGAGGTAGGCGTTCTCGAATAACCCCACCTGGAAAATATTGCGCAATAAACGAACAGCAGATTGCTCAAAACGCTGGCGCATCCATTGTTCACCATGTTCTTTTACTCCCATATTATACGCTTCGATCACAGGACCTGCATCATTGTTCCCCCCAAATTGGTCGACCCCAGCCATAATAACTTTGTAGTGACGCTCTGCGACTGAAAGCTTTTCAACACCCCAGGATTTTCCGGCGAATACGTCAGGCGTTTTTCCTTCATTGGCCGTGACAAGCCAATCGGTACAAACCACGCCATCATAATTGTATTTATTTCTCAAAAGATCTGTAATAATGTATTTGCTGTAACTATTGCCCACGTTCTCTCCATATTTTTTATCCTGGTCATATGAAATGGTATAGTAAGGCATCACAGCGGCTGCACGTTTTGTTTTCCCATGTAATTTAAAACCGCCATCAATAAAAGGAGTTAGCTGTGTCTGAAAATTATTACCCGGATAAACTGCAAATTTTCCATAAGCAAAATGCGCATCCCGCCCACCTTCTTCTGGTCCACCACTGGGCCAGTGTTTCACCATTGCATTTACACTCGTAAATCCCCAACCATTTTTTATTTCATCCTTACCTGTTGAAGTTTGGAATCCATCAACATAAGCCCTTGCCATATCAGCGGCAAGTTTTGGATCTTCACCAAAAGTGCCACCGATACGACTCCATCTTGGTTCTGTTCCCAGGTCAATTTGAGGTGATAATGCAGTTGCGATACCTAAAGCGCGATATTCTTTGGAAGCGATTTGTCCAAATTTTTCAACGAGCGAAGGATCAAACGTCGCTGCAAGACCAAGTTCTTCCGGCCACATCGAAATTTTTCCCCCAGCACCTGCATTGTATTCGGTGCTTGCAACAACTCCATTGCGCGGATCTGAACTGTTATTGATAGGAATGCCCAAACCTAGCCCCTCCACCAACGACTGCGCATTGTTGTTCCATTTTGCTGCAACTTCAGGGCTTTGAAAAACAACAACCAATACATGCCTTAGATTATCATTCGTAAGAAATTTCTTTTGCTGGTCGGATAAGTCACATGGCTGAGCACCACTTTCTGCAAATTTTTTTCCGTTGTATGTTGCTGCACCTAAAGGTCCGAAGCCACCCATAGAAGGGATCATCTGGTGACTGCTGTACAACATCAATCCTGCTATTTGCTCTATTGACAATTTTGATGCAAGATCTTTTGCTCGCACATCAACAGGCAATCGCCAGTCTTCATATTTATCGAGTTTACCGTTTTTATTCAGGTCCTTGAAATGCAATCCATCAATGGTAAGAATGGTTACACCCGACGCAGGAGAGTAACCTAACGTAGGACCATTTTTATTTGGTATCGTTTTAAATACTTCATTGTGTGCAGTGCTTTCCTGTGCATGAGTTTTACCAAAAAACGAAAAGCCAAGTAAAACGAGTGCATATTTACTGACAGTACTGGTAAATCGATTTTTCATCTGCAGTGATTAAAGGTTTAAAAATTATTTTCGGAGCGTTGAACGTTCAATATAAACGGAACTTATCTGCGCTAACTTATCCTTGTTCCAATTGCTTCAGTGTGCTTCGAAATTATTTCGTCTGTCTTGCGCTTCAGTGTAATTGCGCCCGCCACAGCCGATATAGCGATGAGCCTAGCGTTAAATGTATTCATGATCTGTTTTTGAGATTTTCAAAGTCTCCAAAGCTATTGTTGTACAAAATTATGATTTCGGACTTGCGACAAACACCACAATTGAAGCAACCAAATGGCAAAATCTTGAGAAATGGATATCCTTATCTGTGAGGTCAAAACTTCGCAAGTATCGGGTTGCTCGGCCCCTTTCTCCTTTTTAATTTTGAATTGCAAAAATGAAACCAATGAACGAGAAAGAGAAAACGAATTATGACCGGGTCCAGGACGCGATCGAATACATAACGGCGCATTTCAAAACACAGCCTGGCCTGGATGAAGTGGCGGAAAAGATCCATTTGAGTCCTTATCATTTCCAGCGTCTATTTACTGATTGGGCTGGTGTTAGTCCAAAAAAATTTTTGCAATACATCAGCATCGAACACGCAAAAAATATTTTAAAGGAAAGAAAAGCCAGTTTGTTTGATGCCGCATATGAAACCGGCCTGTCAGGTACCGGTCGCCTACATGACCTTTTCATCAATATTGAGGGTATGACACCGGGCGAATATAAAAATGGAGGAGAAGATTTATCAATCAATTACAGTTTTGCAGAAAGCCCATTCGGAGACATACTGGTAGCCTCTACTTCAAAAGGCATTTGTCACATGGCTTTTGCTGATGATGAAACGCAAGCGCTGAGTGCACTGCGAAAAAATTTTCCAAATGCTCATTACAAGCAAGTCGTCGATCTTATCCAGCAAAACGCCTTGTACATTTTTACCCATGACTGGAAAGATCTCGACAAAATAAAATTGCATTTGAAAGGAACGGCGTTCCAGATCAAGGTCTGGGAGACATTGCTGAAAATACCAATGGGTCATTTGTCCACTTATGGCAATATTGCCGAACAACTTCACACTCCAAAGGCATCGCAAGCCGTAGGTTCTGCAGTAGGCAGTAATCCCGTAGCA
>Ga0207679_10000967_pt1 | contig 18465 bp, 9 predicted proteins | sample KBSC73metaG_FD_184320 | JGI IMG/M metagenome (GOLD analysis project Ga0207679, IMG submission 184320) | Corn rhizosphere microbial communities from Kellogg Biological Station, Michigan, USA - KBS C7-3 metaG (SPAdes) (version 2) | ecosystem: Host-associated > Plants > Roots > Rhizosphere > Soil ... | reverse complement strand
AATCTTATTTTTTTCCTCATCGGTTAACTGGCTTTGGGTCTGGTGGAGCAGATCCTCAAGAGGTCCCAACATTAAAGTAAGAGGGGTTCGGAATTCGTGGCTGATGTTTGAGAAGAAAACAGTTTTTGCTTTGTCTATTTCTGCAAGAGCCTCAGCGCGCCTCCGTTCTGCTTCGTAAGCCATAACATTGTTCACTTCCAGCGCAATTTGATCGGCTACCAATGTCGTAAATTGTTTGTATGCCTCATCATAGATTCTGTAAGGGTTAAGCGCAGCCGTAAGTATTGCGTTTGGATGATTATTGCCTGAAGTAATAATGGGAATGTGAACAAAATGTGATGGCTCAATCTCCCAGGCCCCTTTTGGTAAATTTCTTCTTCTTCCTTTATTTTCCGAAATAACGATTTCTTTTTTGCTAAAAGCTTTGCAGAGATTGGATGTGTCATCCATTGGATTTAAAAGATCTACGTGCGATGGCACATTAACCTGGTCTTTATCAATGCCCGAGTAAGCGATCGCTTGCGCCGTGCTGCCTTCGTTATCTGCTTTATACAAAACAGCAAAAGGAAAATCTTTCTGATTGTCTTCCAGGATCTTTAATGCATTTTCATAAACGTCAGCCACCGTTTGCATTTTTGCAAGACTTTTCCCAAGGTCTCGTAATGTTCTTAGCCGACGTTCTCCAATGATTCTCGCTGTATCATCAGTGTTGGCACAGATCATTCCCGCGGTGCCACCCTGATCGCCTGGAATGGGAGTATAAGAAAACGTGTAATAGGTTTCTTCCAAATAACCATTGCGATCCATGATCAAAAGCTGCGACTCCACATAAGTCCCCTCGTCTTTCTCCATTACGGTCTTAAGTAATGGTTCAATATCTTCCCAGATATTTTTCCAAACTGCTGACGCCGGTTGACCCAATGCCCAGGGATGCATACCACCCACTATATCTTTATAGGGATCATTATATAACTTAATCAGATCCTTTCCCCAACCGATCCATATTGGTTGGCGTGAGGTGAGCATTATGCGAACGCAGGTTTTTAAACTTTGAGGCCAGGTTTCAGGTCGTCCCAATGATGTTTTCTCCCAATCGTATGCGCGGATAAGCTCCCCCATTTTACCGCCCCCTTCAAGGAAGGTAGCTTTTGAGCTTATCTCATGGGAAATGATGGTCACCCCTTCTTGCATAAAAAGTTATCCTGTTTTGATTGACAATTAGTCTTTGTTTGGTTCTGACTTGACGGGTATCGAAACAGTAAAGACCGAACCCTTACCCTTTGCACTTTGCACCGAAATTGATCCGTTATGCCGTTGGACTATTTCATTGGCGATAAAAAGACCAATACCAAAACCGGGAAATGTCTGTTCACTTTTGCCTTCTGCACGGTAAAAACGTTCGAATATCCTGATCTGATCTTTGCTGTCTATGCCTATACCGGCATCTTTCACCGTTATAACAGCCAATTCTTTATTATTGTCCACACATACTTCAATGCTGTCCGAGTCAGGTGAATATTTGATCGCGTTTGTCAAAAGGTTTAATAAAACCTGGCCAATACGGTCCTTATCTGCAAAAACCTTCCCTTCGAAATCATTGTGCAAAATTATTGCGTGTTTTGAAGCAGTCTGTCGTATGTCCTGTACTGTTTCTTCTACGAGCGTGCCCAGATCAAATGCCGTTCTATGCAATTCAAGTTTTCCTGATTCTATCCTGGAAAGATCGAGTAATTCAGAAATGAGCCGCGTAAGTTTAACGACCTGCTTTGAAATTGTATTGAGCGAAGACTTAATTGTTTGCTTTGATGCCCTTAATCTTTCCTCATCTGCTTCATTAAAAATGTTTAGCATTAACTGCACGTAACCATTAATAGAAGTAATAGGCGTCTTTAATTCATGGCTGGCCATTTTGATAAAGTCGTCTTTGCGTTGTTCCAGTTTTTTCAATTCAGTAATGTCCGTTACTGAACCGGCAAAGCCGGAGAATTCGCCATCCAAAGCGTAAAAAGGATATCCTTCCGTCAACCCCCATCTTATTTCTCCGTCGTATCGTTTGAATCTGAATTCTTTTTTGAAATTTTTTCTTTGTTGAAAGCACTCCCGGAATTCGGTAGTCATGGACTCCCTGTCCGCATCCAATACTGCTTCCATCCAGCTTTTGGTGATTACTTCGTGGAAGTTTTGTCCTGTCCATTTCAGCCATGTATCACTCACGAATACATTTTCTTCTTCGTCATTTGTCATCCACAAAGCAGCCGGTGACGCATTGGAAATGGTCTTGAATAAGAGCTCACTTTCAAGGATCTTTTCTCTGAATCTTTTTTGATCATCTATATCCATGCAAGCGCTGATAAAACCAAGAAACTCTCCCTCGGGGGAAAATCTCGGAACTGAATTATCAGCGATCCATCGATATTCACCATCGTGGCGCAGCAACCTGTATTCTGAATAAAATCTTTTCTGGTCCTTGAATGAGAGGTTATAAGTATCGATGCACCTTTTTACATCGTCCGGATGTACCGCCTCAAGCCATCCTTCGTTACTTTCCTGTTCATGTGTTCTTCCCGTAAACTGAAGCCAGGTTTTATTAAAGTAATCTTCAAATTTATCAGTACCTGACATCCAGATCATGGCAGGTACATTGTCGGCCATGGTTTGAAACAGCTCGACACTTTCTTTAAGTTCAAGTTCCCTTGTTTTTTCTTCAGTTATATCCAGCATGGTCCCTATTAACCGACCTCGCAAGCTGTCATCTTCAAAAAACATTTTAGCCCGGATATGTACCCAGCGGATCTCATTATGATTACTGAAACGATGCACGCGAATTTCCAGATCGAATTTATCGTCACTTCCCGGCTTAATAACTTGCACCACCTGTCTTAAGAAATGATTTCTGTCTTCCGTGTATATGTGGTTGAGAAAATCAGTGAAGGAAGGATCTACACCATCCGGTATCCCACATATTTTCCTGCTTTCTTGTGAACACAGCAGGTTCGCGCCTTTGGGATCATATTCCCAAGTGCCTAAACTGGTCATTTCGACGGCCATTCGGAAACGCTCTTCGTTTTCGTGTATGAGGCGTGCCGTTTCTTTTTGCAAACTGATGTTCCTCGCGATCTTTGAGGCGCCGATTATTGTGCCGCTTGAATCTCTGATAGGCGAAGACGTCAGGGAGATGTCAATTAGCTTCCCATTCTTAGCCATTCTTTTTGTCTCGAAATGCTCAACTTTTTTTCCCTGCTTCAGCAGGCCGAGTATTTCATATTCTTCGTTCATCCGTTCTGGCGGAATTATTTTGAAGATCGATTGGCCGATCATTTCTTCTTCACTGTAACCAAATAATCTTTCTGCAGCACTATTCCAGCTGGTGACGATTCCTTCCAGGGTTTTACCGATGATAACATCATCTGAAGATTGAACGATGGCTGCCAATCTCGCATTGAGCTCCTCAATTTGTTTTCTCGCGGTAATATCTCTTGCGACCTTCGATGCTCCGATTACAGTTCCATTTGCATCCCTGATAGGTGATATGGTAAGTGATATGTCGAGCAACTTACCGTCCCTGGTTATTCTCTTGGTCTCAAAGTGATCGATTTTTTCACCTCTTTGAAGTTTGCTGATTATTTCTGATTCCTCGCCCTCTCTGCCTTTTGGAATTAATTTCATAATAGACTGACCTATCATTTCTTCTTCGGCATAACCAAATAATTTTCCTGCGGCGTTGTTCCAGCTTGTAATGATCCCACTAAGGGTTTTGCCAATGATCGCGTCATCTGAAGATTGGACGATAGCTGCCAATCTTGAATTTATCTCCTGCCCTTTCTTTCTTTCGCTAATATCAGTAGTAAATGCCAAAAACCCTTTTACATTTCCGCTCGTATCAAATTCTGGCGTATAGGAGATTTCTAAATACCGGTGAGTTGTTTTATATGGCAGTTCCAATTCATACTTTGTTGCTGTGCCACTTAATGCTACTTCTATTTGATCTTTTACGAGTTCATATACTGAGGGCGCTAAAAGTTCGTCTATCTTTTTCCCAATGACATCGGCAAGGGCCACCTTGTGCCAATCAAGAAACGCTTTATTTACATATTCATAGCAGTGGTTGGTATTGACATATGCAATAGGAAAAGGGATCATTTCAAGAACACCGATAGAAAAATCTATGTGGGCAAATCTTGCATTGTCTTCCGTGCCCGGAAACATACGCTGGATCTTTTGAATGGTGCTCATGATTTGATTTTCTGCCCCAAAAGAAAGTAAACAGCAATTTAGAGAAAAGGACTCTCGGTTTTTACGCTTACAAACTTTATACAGCAGCTGATATTTAGTATTTTAACTTTTTTGCCCAGGCTTGTATGTGTCGACATAAAACTGCAAAGTGGGTATTTTTTTTCCCACCCTACGTTTTCTCCTTTCTGGATAGTTTAAAAAATGGTTTCGTATGGTTATCCCTCGATCTTTTATCGCAGATTAGGGATCGGGAGTCAGTTAAAAAGAGCATTAAGTATGCCATTTAACTTGTAATATATAGCAAGAACTTAAAATGATTGGTATTTCTCGTTCTCATTTGGTTTAGCATGATATTTTGAATAATTGGCTTCATGAAAACATTTGACGGATTCAACGTGCCCAAAAGAAAATTAAAGGGGCTATTGCAGAACACGGAGAGAAGTGCCCAAGTAATCAACCTGGTCTATGTTTCTGATAAAACCCCCGGCATTGAGAGATCGAGACGCGGCAAAAATTTCACCTATACAAAAAACGGGAAAAGGATAACCGACGAAAAAGATCTTTTGAGGATCAGGAAACTTGTCTTACCTCCCGCATGGGAAAATGTTTGGATCTGCAGTCTATCAAATGGCCATTTGCAGGCGACAGGATTTGATGTAAAAAAGAGAAAACAATATAAATATCATTCTTTATGGTCCGAATTCCGGAACCAGACAAAATTTTACCAGTTATTAGAATTTGGAAAAAAATTGCCTGCGATACGTGAACAACTTTCAAAAGATCTTTCAAAGCCAGGTTTGCCGTTAGAGAAAGTATTGGCTGCATCGGTTATGATCATGCTGGAAACAAATATTCGCGTAGGCAATAATGTCTATGAAAAACTATATGGTTCTTTTGGGTTAACGACTTTGAAAGACAAACATGTAAAGATCAATGGCAACTCCGTAAAATTTTGCTTTAAAGGGAAGAAAGGGATCTATCATGAGATCGATCTGAAAAGCGCAAAACTTGCGCGAATTGTCAAACAATGCCGGGATATCCCGGGTAAAGAACTGTTTCAGTATTACGATGAAAAGGGTGAGAGAAAACCAATCGATTCAGGGATGGTAAATGAGTACATAAAAAACATATGTTGCGATAATTTCACTGCAAAGGACTTCCGAACGTGGACCGGCTCCGTCCATGCGGTCGAGGCATTTAAAGAATTAGGTTGTTGTGAAAGCGAAACCGAAAAAAAGAAAAGAATAGTACAGGCGCTTGACATCGTAGCCCAAAGATTGGGAAATACGAGAGCTGTTTGTAAAAAATATTACATCCATCCCATTATTGAGACGTTGTATTCAAACGGGCAGTTGGAACCTTTTTTTAAATTAAATAAAGCCAGTGAGGGAAATCAGTTTTCAGAAGCTGAAAATATTCTTATGCGATTATTAGAGAACTCCTGAATGTTATTTCGAATAAAAATCCCGCTTTGAAAGCGGGACAAGTAAAGGTTTTCTCATGTAAACAGTGGTTTGACCAACACGTGGTTGCCTTGGTTGCACAAATTAAAAGAAAAAAAATCATATTTAGCTCAATTCGAAATTCGCAGGCCCTCGGCCAGGTTTTTTGAGCCTTGTCAGCCTGTGGACATTGTAAAATGCAATCGTGACAATTGTCATTGTAGCTATCAGCATACACAGTATGAATAAGGGCCTTAATTCCCGTAGCCAATACACCTCTATTAAAATAAAACCGTGTATAGCACAGATGACCTTCGAAGTGAGGCTGTGACTGACTCCCGCATTGGTTAAGAGATGATGAAGATGAGTTCTATCGGGGTGAAAAGGAGATTGGCCCTTCCAAATCCGCAGGGAGAAGACTCTGACCGCGTCAAATACAGGAATTAAAACCATCCCGAGGGCAAATAGTGGAGCTGCCTTTATGATAGGCTGTGCTGCACTGCTGTTCCCTTGTATAAATTTTGTACAAAGGATTGAAAGAATAAAACCGATGACCAATGAACCGGTATCACCCATAAAAATCTTTGCAGGGTTCATATTAAAAAACAAAAACCCGAGTATGCTTCCGGCGAGAGCAAATGCGATAATTGCAAAACTTTTATCATTTTCGATGGTAAGAAAAATACCAATGGTAATAAGACTCATAAAAGCCAATCCTGCAGCCAGGCCATCTATACCATCTATAAAGTTGAAAGCGTTTATGATTCCTACGACGGCAAGAATTGTAAAACTAAACTGAGCGCTTATTGGTAGCTCATTCAGCCCAAAAAGTCCACCAAATGTATTGATACGAATGCCAGACAAAGCAATCAAGCAGGCAAGTGCTATCTCAACAATGAACTTATATTTTGGGGAAAGGTCATTTAAGTCATCTGTAATTCCCATTGCAGCAAGGATAGCCATCGAAAAAAAACACACCATCATTTCACTTGAAAAGGAGAAGGGAAACCAAAGAGCAACCGAGATCGCCATTCCTAATATAATAGCAATACCACCTAATGTGGGAGTGGGTAATGAATGCTCTTTTCGTGAATCAGGCATATCATGCAACCTGTATTTATTCACCAGCCTGATTATTGGCGGAATGCAGACCATGGCAATGACGAAGCCTGAGATGAAGCAAAGTAAACCAAACTTATAGTCACTAAAATTCAGTTCGATCTGAAGAAGCGGGATGAGGCTTTTCATTGGCTCTGGATTTGGTTCGATAGAATATTGGAGCAGAAAAATAGAAAGAATACTTTGAAACGGCAAGACTTTTTTATTGTGTTTTTTCCAAAAAAATTACGATCTCTCAATATGAATTTTTCCTAATTTGAAGGCTTTTTAAATTAAAAACTTTGTGGAAATAGCTTTTTGGGTAAGCATGCGGTGTTATTTTACTACTGTGTCTGATACGGCCTGTTATTATTTATCATCAACAGGGTAAAAGAGACTTTCTTGTCTCCGGAGGAAAAAAACACCTCCGAACTTCCGCCGGTTACGCTAGTCGTGGCAGCAAATAATGAAGAAGCCATTATTCCACAAAAAATAAAAAATTGCGCTGAAATCGATTATCCTTCTCATCTTTTTAATGTGATTTTTATAACAGACGGATCTATCGACTATTCAAATGATATTGTTGAGCAGCATGATTTTATCACCCTCTTGCATCATTGATGATTTTCTTTTTCAATTAGGACTGGCACTTATTTTTGTAAAAAAATTCAAATAATTTCTTCACCCGCCATACTATCCAATCCCATCGAATATTTAAAAGGAGTCGGTCCTCAGAAAGCTGACCTCCTGAAAAAAGAGCTTGGAATATTTACGTTTGGCGATCTTCTCGATCATTTTCCTTATCGTCATGTGGATAAAACAAAAGTGAGCCTGATTGATGATATAAATCCTGCATCGGAATATATCCAGGTTGCCGGCGTTTTATCGGTGGTTGAATTAGTCGGTCAAAAGGGCAAAAAAAGATTGGTAGGACAGTTGGCAGATAAATCAGGCTATCTTGAATTGATATGGTTTGAGGGAGTAAGCTGGATACACAAGAGTCTCAAAACAGGCCAAAGCTATCTTGTTTATGGGAAGGTTAGTTTTTACCAGGGCCATCCGCAAATTGTGCACCCGGAAATGGAGTTACTAACCGAAAGAACATCGGAAGGCAAAAGTTATCTTGAGCCCGTTTATCCAAGTACAGAGAAATTAAAATCAAGAGGGTTAGGGGGCAGGCAGATCGGAAAACTAACCCAGTCATTGTTTGCAATACTGAGGGAGAAAGATATTCCCGAAAATCTTCCTGCGCCGGTCCTGCAGCGACTTAAAGTTTTGCCACGATATATCGCCTATCAACAAATTCACTTTCCTGGATCATTGGCTAAATATGAAAATGCTGTAAAGCGTCTAAAATTCGAAGAGTTTTTTTTATCTCAATTACGTTTGGGAAGGCTACGATTACAGCGACATCGTTTTTCTAAAGGAATTGTTTTTGACAAAGTGGGACAATTGTTCAATACATTTTATAGCAATTACCTTCCTTTCGAATTAACGGGAGCACAAAAAAGGGTGATCAAGGAAATAAGAATTGACACGGCAAAGGGACACCAAATGAATCGTTTGCTTCAGGGAGATGTGGGAAGCGGAAAAACCATTGTGGCACTATTGATCATGTTATTGGCGAACGACAACGGCTACCAGGCCTGCCTGATGGCGCCAACCGAGATCTTATCGCAGCAGCATTATGGAAATATTCTTGAATTGGTAAAGAATCTGCCCGTAAAGATCAAATTATTGACAGGATCAACAAAAGTATCCGAGCGAAGAGAGATCATCAACGAGCTGGCAGAGGGTAGCATTCATATTCTTGTTGGTACACACGCCATGATCGAAGAAACAGTTCGGTTTAAAAATCTGGGGTTGGCAATTATTGATGAGCAACACCGCTTCGGTGTTGCCCAAAGATCGATGCTATGGGAGAAATCTGATATCCCACCTCATATCCTGGTGATGACTGCCACGCCTATTCCCAGGACGTTGGCAATGACAGCGTACGGCGACCTCGATTACAGCATAATGGATGAAATGCCTCCCGGAAGACAACTTATCAGTACCGTTCATCGTTATGAGAGCAGACGGCCGCAGGTCATGGATTTTTTAAAGAGCGAAATAGCAAAAGGAAGGCAAGTCTACATCATCTTTCCCCTGATCGAAGAAAGCTCGAAACTGGATTATGAGAATCTGATGAAGGGATACGAAAATGTGCGAGCATATTTCCCGGAACCCAAATATTGGATAAGTATGGTGCATGGAAAGCAAACCTCCGTGCAAAAGCAAACCAATATGAATCGGTTTGTATCCGGAGATACACAAATTATGGTTTCTACAACTGTGATCGAGGTAGGAGTAAATGTGCCAAATGCAACTGTGATGGTTGTCGAAAGTGCGGAACGCTTTGGACTTTCACAACTACATCAGCTGAGAGGAAGGGTGGGCAGAGGAAAGGAGAAAAGTTATTGTGTGCTATTAACGGCGAATGACATTGGTAATGATGCCCGTGAAAGAATGAAAGTTCTGACAGCGACCAATGATGGTTTCGTAATTGCCGAAAAAGATCTTGAGCTACGTGGTCCTGGTGACATTGAAGGAACAAGGCAAAGTGGAGAATTAAACTTTAAGCTGGCAAGTATAGTCAAAGACAGGTCCATTTTGGAGACTGCGAAAAGTGTAGCCATAAACATCTTAGATGAGGATCCGGACCTTGTTTCGATCGAAAATTTACCATTGAAAAACTTCCTGTCGTCACAAAAAGGAAAGACAATTTGGAGTCATATTTCTTAACACAAGATTTTAAAAAATTTCTCGGTGATTTTGATTAAATTGGAAAAAAGAAAATTGAACCGTACAGTTTATACACTTCTTTTCGCATTTCTGTTACCTGCCTCTGCCCTCAAAGCCCAGTTCAGCAATTTAGAATTTGTAGAGAATAAAGGCCAGTGGGACAAGCGCATTAAGTTTTTAGGACAAGTTTCTGCTGGTATGTTTTCTGTGGAGCAAAACGGGTTTATGGTTGTGCAGCATAAGCCGGAAGATTGGGCAAAGATCGGCGAGCTGGCACATAATCACGGGACGTCGCAAATAGCCAGAAATTCCTCCTTTACGATCCATTCTCATGCCTACAAAGTAGAGTTTTTGAATGGAAATAAGATTGCTGAAGTGATTCCCGATAAACCTTTACCTGGTTATAATAATTATTTTATCGGCAATGATCCTTCCAAATGGGCTACCGATTGTAAGGTTTACGGCGGCATTACTGTGAAAGAAGTATATCCAAATGTAGATGTCCGTTATTATTCCAATGCAGGCGCCGTACAATATGATCTTATTGTAAAACCCGGTGCTGATATTTCACGTATTGCATTGAAGTATGATGGCGCCGATAAATTGGAATTAAAAAATAGAGAACTGGTTATAGGCACTTCGGCTGGCAATCTTAAAGAGCTTAGTCCTTATACTTACCAGGTTGACGAAGGCGGAAGAAAACAGGTTAACTGTAAGTATATTCTAAAAAACAACGTCGTAACATTTGATGTTAAAGGTTATGATAAGTCATCAACGCTGATCATAGATCCTTCACTGGTTTTTTGTTCCTTCACCGGAAGTACAGCTGATAATTGGGGATTTACTGCAACTTATGGACCTGATGGTAGCATGTTCGGAGGTGGGATAGTCTTCTCGGGTGGTTCTTTTCCCGTCTCTCCCGGTGCGTTTCAAACGAATTTTGCCGGTGGCGGCGGCGGATGGGGAGCTTTTGATATTGGGATAATAAAACTCTCTCCCAATGGAAGCAATAGAATGTATGCGACATACCTTGGTGGATCGGGAAATGAAATGCCGCAAAGTATAATCTGTGATCCGCAGGGAAATTTGATCGTGGCTGGTCGCAGCAATTCAGGCGACTATCCCGTCAAGCCTGCCAATAATCTCAAAGGGACAGGTGGCGGTTTTGACATTATAGTTACCAAAATAAATGCGTCGGGAAATGGGCTGGTCGGCTCCATGCGGATAGGAGGAAGTGAAAGTGATGGAGCAAATATTGATGATTATCCAAATGGGGCGGGCTCATTGCTTCGCAACTATGGCGACGAAGCCAGAAGTGAGGTGAACATCGATAATGCGGGAAATATTTATTTGGCCTCTTGTACTCAATCCGGAAATTTTCCCGTGGTATCACCTTTCCAGGGAACCAAAGGAGGCGGGCAGGATGGAGTTGTTTTAAAACTATCGCCCGACGTTGCGAACCTACTTTTTAGCACTTACCTCGGGGGCTCCGGTGACGATGCCACGTATGTTATATCAATAAGCCCATTAACCGGAAATTTATACGTTGCGGGAGGCACAGGTAGCAATGATTTCCCCGGCAATCATGCAGGGGTGATAGGTCCGAATTCGTTTGGGGGAATCGATGGTTTCATAGCTGAAATATCCGGAACTACACTGGTTCGGTCCGCCTATCTCGGTACTTCCGGTACTGACCAGGTGTACGGGATTCAATTCGACAAGAATGGATTTCCTTACGTGACTGGGCAAACGACCGGATCATGGCCCCATGTTAACGCTGCCTATTTTGACAACGGTGCTAAACAATTTATTTCAAAACTTAAACCCGACCTTTCCGGATTTGTTTATTCGACCACATTTGGAACATCCTCAAACCTGCCTAATATTTCGCCCACGGCATTCCTGGTAGATCGCTGTGAAAATGTATATGTGGCAGGATGGGGAGGCTGTTTTAATTGCAGTTCTCCGTCAGTGTCCAGCTATCCTAATGCAGGAACGGGAGGTCTGCCCGTTACGCCGGACGCGATCAAGGGTTCGACTGATGGCAAGGATTTTTATTTCTTCGTCTTGAAGAAAGACGCAGTGTCCCAACTGTACGGTAGCTTTTTTGGAGAGAATAATCTGGGCGCCGGCTGCGACCATGTGGATGGTGGTACAAGCCGCTTTGATCAAAATGGGGTTATTTACGAAGCAATTTGTGCTAATTGTAAGGAATTAGATCCTGGAGCAGTATTTCCCACTACACCAGGTGCGTGGGCAACAAGCAATCCTTCGAACTTTGGTGGTAAGTGTAATCTTGCGCTTGTAAAAATTGCTTTTAACCTGGCGGGAGTAAAAGCAGGGATAGAGTCCATCATAAACGGAGTACCTCGTGATTCAGCAGGCTGTGTTCCTCTGACTGTTGATTTTACTGATACGATACATAATGCAAAAAGTTACGAATGGACTTTTGGAGATGGATCACCAACAGTTACAACTACCGATCCCAATACATCACATGTTTTTAATTCAACGGGTACGTTCCTTGTCAGGCTTGTTGCAGTAGATTCGACAACCTGTAATATCAGGGACACGGCTTATGTTCATATCCGTGTAGGAGATATACAGGCAACAATTAATTTTAATCCTGTAAAATTAAACCCGTGTGATTCTTTTAAGTACCGGTTTGATAACGTGTCAACGGCGCCTGTTCCTTTTAATAACAGTTCATTCGTCTGGGATTTTGGCGATGGATCGCCGAGAATAACGGCTGGTACCGCAAGCGTATTTCACAATTACGCCGCCCCGGGAACTTATAAGGTAAGCCTGGTGCTTACAGATACGAGTTATTGCAATGCTCCGGATTCTGTTACCATACAAGTAAGAGTAGCAGCCCTGGTAAAGGCACAATTTACCACACCTCCGACTGGTTGTGCACCTTATACTGCTGAGTTCACAAATACTTCGCTGGCAGGTCAAAGTTTTCAATGGAACTTTGGTGATGGAAGCACGTCAACGGATATTAACCCGACTCATTTGTATTCCGCTGCAGGCACTTACACAATTACCCTGATCGCAAACGATCCGGGCACCTGCAATCTTATTGATTCAACAAAACAGACCATTACGGTGGCAAATAATCCGACGGCCAATTTTAGTTTTTCACCTGCTACGCCGATCGAGAATACACCCACGTCATTCACAAATCAGTCTTCTCCTGATGCCGTAAACTTCGTCTGGAATTTTGGAGATGGAGACACGTTACAAACAACCTCGAGGCTGGATGTAAAACATCAATTTAATGTGACGGGCACGTACAATGTTTGCCTGATCGCTATTAATTCTGCAGGATGTCCTGATACTACGTGCCAACCGGTAAGTGCTATCGTAACAGATGCTGTGGATGTGCCGAACGCATTTACTCCGTTAAGTAGTGATATAAACAACAAGGTTTCTGTAAAAGGATTTGGCATAACCAAAATGCAATTTATTATTTGGAACCGCTGGGGACAAAAGGTATTTGAAACAAACGATGTGAACATCGGCTGGGATGGAAAGTTCAAGGGTGTGGTCCAACCGATGGACGTATATGCATATACTTTAAGTGTGGAATTTTCTGATGGCAAAAAGGCCACCAAGAAGGGAGATATTACGCTAATAAGATAAATAATCTGCAGTGAGTATTTAGAATATTTTGAAATGATGTGAAATGAAAAAGAGAATGAAAATAATATACAGGGTTTCGGGTTCATTTGCCATGTGCTTTTTGTTCATTGTTCCTTGTGCCCTTGCCCAGGATCTTCATTTTTCACAATTCATGAACTCTCCTTTATTGACAAACCCTGCGAACACCGGTTTTATTCCATCGGCGGATTACAGGCTGGGAATGAATTATCGCAACCAGTGGTCTTCAATAATGACTGTTCCTTATAAAACGATGAGTGCCTATGGAGATGGCCAAGTCTTCAGAAACAGGATCGAAACCGGGTGGATGGGTTTGGGCGGCGTGATCTTGCACGATGTTGCCGGCAGTGGCAATCTTACTTCTACCAAAGTTTATGGTTCTGTTGCATACCATCAAATGATCAATTCGGGAAGTTTGCTCAGTGCGGGCTTTAATGTTGGGTGGGCCAATAAGCAGATCAACGTTACAAATTTGAAATTCCCCGATCAGTACGATGGAAGATTTTTTGACAATCATCTCCCGACAGGGGTGGCCTTAAATGAGAACAATATCAACTACCTTGATCTGCAGGCTGGTCTTAACTATGCTTATTTTCCCAATAACAACGTGTATGTGAACGCCGGGTTCTCAGCGATGCATGTGAATCGTCCAAGGGAATCTTTTTTTGATCAGACGACTAACGCTGATAATCGCGTTCCCGTTCGTTATACAGGGTTTTTGAACGGAAGTTTTAAAGTAAACGACCAATGGATCATCAACCCGAATATTTATTTTTCTGAGCAGGCAAAAGCTTCGGAGATCGTTGGCGGTTTGAATGCTCATTACAACCTGGATGGCTCCACCGAGAGTGAACTGATCGGCGGCCTTTATTATCGTTACAAGGATGCTATTATTCCAATGCTTGGACTTGTTTACAAGGATTATACTTTCACCTTTACCTATGATGCCACGATGTCGACTCTGAAAAATTACAATAACACCCGCGGAGCCTTTGAATTTTCTCTCGTAAAAAATGGCTTCTTTTCGGCGGGTCACACTGATAGGCAGTCGCTTTGCCCCAATTTTAAAAACGGCTACTGATCATTGGCTGAATTCAGCATATTGCTGATTTATACGATTTTTACAGCGTCAAGCATAAATCTTATGATGGCAACCGCCTCACCATTCAGCCTTGCATCACAGCATATTGATGAGTTCAAAGGAATTCTCGGCGAAAAATACGTATTCATTGACGATGAGTCATTGTATAACTATTCTCATGATGAAACGGAAGATTTTCATTTTTTACCCGATGTCGTCCTTAAACCGCGCACTGCCGAAGAGATAAGCGCTATTCTTAAGATTTGCAATCAGTACAAGATTCCCGTTACGCCTCGCGGTGCCGGTACTGGCTTAAGCGGTGGGGCACTGCCTCACCTGGGGGGTGTATTGCTTTCTACCGAAAGAATGAACAGGATCCTGGACATCGATGAAAGAAACCTCCAGGTAACAACGGAACCGGGGATCATTACAGAAGTTCTTCAAAAGGAATTAAGAGAAAAAGGTTTGTTTTATCCTCCTGATCCCAGCAGCAGGGGCTCTTGTTTTATCGGCGGAAATATTTCAGAAAATAGCGGCGGACCGAAAGCCGTGAAATATGGTGTCGTCAAAGATTATGTATTGAATCTTGAACTGGTTTTGCCGACTGGTGAAATTATCTGGACCGGAGCGAATGTATTAAAGAATGCAACAGGATACAACCTTACACAATTGATTGTGGGCAGCGAGGGAACTCTGGGTATCGTGACTAAAATTGTTTTAAAGTTACTCCCGTTACCAAAACATGATCTGTTGATGCTTGTTCCTTTTCGCTCGGCGGAAAATGCATGCGCGGTTGTGGCTGCTATTTTCCACGCGGGGTATATGCCAAGTGGTTTGGAATTCATGGAGCGGGATGCATTGGAGTGGGCAAGCCAATTTGTGGAGAGTTCCGTTAAAATTGATGATGATGTGCAGGCACATTTACTGATCGAAGTAGACGGAAACAACCCAGATGTGCTAATGCAGGAGATGGAAGGTATTTCAGTCCTTGCAACAGAATTTGGTTGCGGTGAAATTTTATTTGCAGAAAACGAACAACAAAAAGCCGAGTTATGGAAAATGCGCAGAAGGGTGGCGGAAGTTGTAAAAATGCATTCAATTTATAAGGAAGAAGACACTGTTGTTCCGAGGGCAGAGTTACCTGTTCTTTTAAAGGGTGTGAAAGACATCGGGAAAAAATATGGATTTCATTCCGTATGCTATGGGCACGCAGGGGATGGTAATCTCCATGTGAATATTATTCGCGGGGACCTCACGGAAGAGCAGTGGAATGGTTCCTTAAAAGAGGGTATCCGCGAAATATTTGAATTGACAAAACGTTTGGGAGGTACCATCAGTGGCGAGCATGGCATCGGGCTGGTACAAAAGGAGTATATGAATATCATGTTTGACGAGACGCAAATGCGATTGATGAAGGAGATCAAGAAGATATTTGATCCGAATAATATTTTAAACGCAGGGAAAATTTTCGATCTAAGTAATAAATAGTCTACTGTATGAAAAAAATAATTTTATCTGTGCTTTTATTGAGTGTATCGTTTGGTTTTTTGTTTGCACAGGACGAGGAACAACAAAAGGGATTTAAAAAAGAAAATCTTTTTACAGGCGGTTCTGTTACTATGTCGTTCTACTCTGGCGGAACTATCCTGGGAGCGAACCCCATCTTTGGTTACAAGATTGCGAACTGGCTGGATGCCGGTATCGCGTTGAACTACACCTACCAGGGTTCCCGTGATAATTACGAGATCAATGACAAAATTCGTCAGCATGTCTTTGGTCCCGGTGTGTTCACAAGAATATACCCGCTTCCTATGCTGTTTTTACATGCACAGGCCGAGCATAATTTCAACAATTGGAATTATTCAAGTGCAGACGGGAGTTATAAGCAAAGTGATGTAACAGATGCAAACTCCCTGCTTTTGGGAGGAGGCTGGGCGCAGGGGAGACAAAAGGGCTCCAGTTCTTTCTTTTATATCGAAATTTTATTCGATGTCCTCAAAAATAGATATTCCCCTTATGTCAATAACGTGTACGACCCATCGGGGGGAGTGGCAAGGACTGATGCGCTTCCAATTTTCAGAGCAGGAATAAACGTTGCATTGTTCCAGGGAAAGAATAGAAACAGTCAAAACGAACCAAGGGGAAATGGCCACAGGCAGCCAAGGAATTACAACAATCTATAAAAGATACTGAACAAGTTCTGATGGATCACTTAATACGGTGATCCTTTCTTTTGCAGTTTCATAAAGAAATCCCTGTTTGTCCAGCTGCTCGATATGCGCCAACAGGTGATCATAAAATCCATTCGAGTTTAGAATGAAGATTTCCTTGTCGTGAATGGATAGCTGGTTCCATGTCAGCATTTCAAACAATTCATCAAGAGTACCGAAACCACCTGGCAAAATAATAGCCGCATCACAGAGTTCATACATTTTTTTCTTTCGTTCATGCATATCATCCGCAATAATCAATTCGGAAATGCCGTAATGCTGGCGCTCCCATTCAACAAGAACATGAGGTATGATGCCCACTACGCTTCCGTGATGTTGCATGACAGCATCCGCAACGATTCCCATAAGACCGGAACTGCCACCGCCATAGATCATCTTTATATTTTGATTTGCCATGAGTTCCCCCAGCTGTTTCGCATGGAGCACAAACATCTCATCAATCCCATCTTTTGATCCGCAGAAAACAGCCAGTGAAATGATAGGCATGATTAACGATTTACTTGTCAAAAGGAAAACAAATTTCTTTATCTTCAAAATTCATTGCTTCATATTTGCAGATAATAATGAAAATTTCATTCTGCTTTTGAACAAAAATTAAACTATGTCTGCAGGCCTATTGTTTGCTTTTGTAATCGGATATTTTATTTTATTGCTCATTGTTGCCTGGTATACTTCACGCAATGCGAATAACGAGTCCTTCTTTATTGGCAACCGCAACTCGAACTGGATGCTGGTAGCGTTTGGGATGATCGGTACTTCCTTGTCGGGAGTAACCTTTGTATCGGTGCCGGGAACAGTGGGTCTGGCAGGATTTGCTTATTACCAGGTAGTACTCGGTTATTTCTTGGGATATTTCATCATCGCATTTGTTTTGTTACCGCTTTTTTACAGAATGAACCTCACCTCTATTTACAATTACCTTGAACACAGGTTCGGAATGGTATCATATAAAACAGGTGCGCTGTTTTTTATTCTGTCCAGAATACTTGGCGCCACAGCTCGTCTTTACCTCGTCATCAACGTGCTGCAGATCTTTATCCTGAAGGATATGCATGTCCCTTTTGCCGTTACAGCATTTGTGATCTTACTAATGATACTATTGTATACGTTTGAAGGCGGCGTGAAAACAATCGTATTTACAGATACACTGCAAACAACGTTCATGTTGCTCGGTTTAATTGTCTGTATAGTTTATATTATGAACAGCATGGGGCATTCACTCACTTCTACTTTGCATGAACTAAATACGAGAGGACTCACAAAAATTTTTAACACGGATATCAATAGTTCAGGTTTCTTCCTGAAGCAACTGGTAGGAGGATTGTTTATCACTGTTACAATGACCGGTCTTGACCAGGAAATGATGCAGAAGAATATTAGCGTCAGGACCCTTTATGATTCTAAGAAAAATGTACTCACTTTTAGCTTTATCATTTTAATAGTGAACTTTTTGTTCTTGCTGATGGGTGGACTGTTGTATTTGTTTGCATCCACGAAAGGCATCAATACAGCTCCCGATGATCTTTTTCCTACCGTGGCATTGCATTTTATGGGAAATGTGATCCCGATCATTTTTGTGATCGGTCTCATCTCGGCCCTGTTTCCAAGTGCTGATGGCGCATTAACTGCCCTTACGTCCTCTTTTTGTATCGACCTGTTGGGCATGAAGCGTAGGGGAGACTGGGATGAAAAAACGAAACGTCGCAAAAGAATGACCGTGCATTTCATTTTTGCGATCGTCTTTTTCTTAATGGTGATGGCCTTTAAATGGGTGGATAATAAATCCATCATTGATGTTATTTTGAAAGTGGCGGGATTTACCTATGGCCCCCTTCTTGGTTTGTTTGCCTTTGGAATAATAACAAAGCGGTCTATCAACGACAAGTTGTCGATCTATGTTTGTATTGCCGCGCCTTTACTGATTTGGGGAATT
>Ga0207679_10000966_pt1 | contig 18473 bp, 16 predicted proteins | sample KBSC73metaG_FD_184320 | JGI IMG/M metagenome (GOLD analysis project Ga0207679, IMG submission 184320) | Corn rhizosphere microbial communities from Kellogg Biological Station, Michigan, USA - KBS C7-3 metaG (SPAdes) (version 2) | ecosystem: Host-associated > Plants > Roots > Rhizosphere > Soil ... | reverse complement strand
CCCGGTTGCACCTTCCGCCCGCCGAGCTGCGAGAACATGAAGGCCCAGGCGGTCCCGAAGCTCCCGGGTGTGACGTACCGCGTGGTCGCCGTTGACGAGGAGATGGGCGTCGTGTGGCTGCGTCAGGATTTCGGCGCTGGTTCAGTGCCCCGCGGTCAGGCCGACACGATGATCTCCATCTTCGAGGCGTTCAAGGTGTACGGCGGGATGATCCACGCGGCTGAAGCGATCCTCGAAGTCGAGCCTGTCGGGACGCCCTCCGGGTGGGATCCGCCTTCACGCCACTGATCCGAGAATGCGACTGCTGCTGGCCGCCGGCGTGCTCTGTGCGGCGTTTCTCGTCATCTATCTTCCAGACATCGGCCACGGCTTCCTCAAAGACGACTTCGTCTGGATCCTGTCGAGCCGCGCGACTGACCTGACCGACGCCGTTGCCCTGTTCAAGGCGAACGTGGGTTTCTATCGGCCGCTGGTATCGCTCACCTTTGCCGCTGACTACGGTGTCTGGGGGATGCGGCCATTCGGGTATGGGCTGACGAATCTCACCGTGTTCAGCGGCTGTATCGTGCTGCTTTACACACTCGCGCGCCGATTCAGCCTGTCGCCGCCCGCCGCCCTGTTGACCGTTGCCGTGTGGGCCTTCAACTTTCATGGCGTCAACATGGCACTCCTCTGGCTGAGCGGACGCACCTCCTTGCTCGTGACGTTCTTCTCTCTGTTGACGGCGCACGCTGTCCTCATGAGAGCGCCGCTGGTCGCCGGTGTGTTCTGCCTGGCAGCCCTGCTCTCGAAGGAAGAGGCCACGCTGTTGCCGTTGCTGATCTCGGTTTACCTGTTCGCAGTGCAGCCGCCGCCGTTCACGTCGAGACTGCGCCAGACGCTGTTTCGCGTCTGGCCGATGTGGGCGGCGCTTGCCGTCTACGCAGTGCTGCGGCTGCGGAGCGGTGCCTTCGGCTTCTCGAATGCGCCCTCGTACTACCAGCTTTCGACGGCGCAGACAGCGCGGAACCTGCTCGAGTACGCCGATCGCAGCGCAACGGTTGCAGTCGCGGTGATCCTGGTCCTGATCATCGCCTGCCGGCGGAGGCCCGAGCTGGATGAGCCGGGGCGGCGCAACGTGCTCTTCTCCATGCTCTGGATCGCCGGGACCTTTGCGATCACGCTGTGGCTTCCGGTGCGGTCAAGCCTCTACGCGCTGCTGCCGTCGATCGGCTCGAGTCTCATCGCCGGCGCTTTTGCGTCCTGGGCCATCCGGAGCAACCCCGTGCGTTTTCGGCGGGCGGCGATGGCGCTCGCGGTGCTCGTCGTCGTGCTGATTCCCGTTTATCGAATCAGGAACGTGCGATGGGTGGGGATTGCCGATATTTCCAACCACGTCATGACGACCGTTGAAGCCAGCGTCCGCGATACCACCTCCGGCGGCCGCATCGTCATCGTCGATTCCCGCGACAAGCGATTCGATCTGGATTCGACGTTTACAGGAATGTTTCCCGAGGCGGTGACGCTGGTCGCCGGACCCGATTGGAACGGCGAGATCATTCGCGTCGGCGAGGCAGTACCCGACGATGTCCGGCTGCTGTTTCACTACAAGGACGGGCGACTGATTCCGATCGTGCGATAACGACTCGCGGCGAAGATGACACTGCGTATCGGCGTGGACGTGGGAGGAACCAAGATCGAGGCCGTGGCACTCGAAGACGCCCGCGAGATCGGGCGGCTTCGTGTCGATACGCCGCGCGACGACTACGAGGCGACGCTCGATACCATCCGCGCGCTGGTCGGCGATCTCGAGCGAGCCGCGGGTGTGACCGGTACCGTCGGCATCGGGATTCCAGGCACGATCGCGACGGCGACCGGCCTGGTCAAGAACGCCAACTCAACGTGGCTGATTGGGAAGCCGCTTCAGCGCGACATCGAAGCGCGACTCGCTCGCCCGGTGCGAGTCGCCAATGACGCCAACTGCTTCGCGATGTCGGAAGCCAGTGACGGGGCCGCCGCCGGAGCCGAGATCGTTTTGGGTGTGATCGTTGGCACTGGAACAGGCGCGGGAGTTGTCGTGCGAGGGCAGGTGCTGACCGGTGCCAATGGCATCGCCGGTGAATGGGGTCATAACGCCTTGCCGTGGCCCGACGACGACGAGCATCCAGGCCCATCGTGCTATTGCGGCAAACAAGGGTGCATCGAGACGTTTCTGTCCGGGCCGGGCATGTCCGCGGACCACGAACGGCACACTGCACGTCGTCAATTGCCACAGGCGATCGCCCTCGACGCCAATCGCGGCGACACTGCGGCGATCGCGACGATAGAGCGCTACGAGCGGCGGATGGCGCGTGCGCTGGCGAGCGTCATCAATGTCATAGACCCCGATGTCATTGTTCTTGGCGGAGGGATGTCGAAAATCGATCGGCTGTACGAGAACGTGCCTCGCCTCTGGGGCCAATGGGTGTTTGCCGCGACCGGGTCGGCGCCAGAGGTTCGGACGCGCCTGGCACGAGCAAAGCACGGCGCCGCCAGCGGTGTTCGCGGCGCTGCCTGGCTGTGGCCAGATCAAAGGTCAAAGGTCAACGGACGATAGCTCCACGCCAAGTCTTGTTATCGCCGAAGACACGCCGACCGCGCAGTGTAGTCCCGCCGTCGATTGGACGCGCAAGTTGGTGCAGAAGATCGAATCGCAACACAGGGCGTGCGCGAGATAGGCGCCGAGAACCGGAGCGATGACCGAGAGCCCCGTCCACATGTAGATCGACCGCGACGAGCGTTCGAGGTTAGAAGTTCTGCTTGCGGGCCGACGCAGTCTCGCACTGATGATTCGAATGAGATCGACGACGGCGTTACGCTCAGCGACGAGCCGCGTCTACGACTGTCGTCGAACCAGTTGCGCCGCAAGCAGCCACCGCATCGGAGCTATTCGGCGCCGCCACGTGCGCAGGCGCAGTGGCTGCCAGCATGACCAACGGACAAGCGACGCAGAGCAACGGAACGCTGTTAGCCAATCCCATCGCGCTCCCTCGAACGCTGCCGGCGCTATCGGCCCCAGACGTATCCGAACGTGAAGCCATGCAGCACTTCCGCGTCGCGGTTGGCATTCGGGACGGGATCACCGATGCCGAATTCATCGTTCGTGAACCCATTCGGATACAGCCGAAGGGTGTATGACATGTTCCACTTCTTCTTGATCGTGATGCCGATTGGCCTGAACTTCAGGCCGAATTTGTCAAACGAGCTGTGATCAGCGCCGTACGGCAGGTCCCACGAAATGCCGATCAAGCCGTGGTGATAGTCCACCGCTTTGTCGCGACTCGAATAGGAACGCATTTCGAGCATCGGCTCGAACGCAATCGTGTGTTGCTTGACGATCCAGGAGCTCGATTCGGATGTCATCGCGCTCGGCGGCGGCATGTCGAACATCGACCTAGGGCCCGGCGTCCTGTTGCGTCACCGCACTGGAGGCAATCAGCCCCTGCCGCGTCCGCAGGATCTCCTCGCTTGCTGCAAAGCGGGAATCGGCGATCGGCCGAGGCATGACGCCCATCCCCACGAGCGCGATGACAAGTGAGGCAAACGTCCACGCTTCGCGGCGTGTGAGCCCCAGATGAATGGTCGCGTCGAGCGCAGTCTCGCGTCGGCCGCAGAACAGCGCGAAGTACATCCGGAGCACAGCCAGACCGGTCAACGCCGACGCGACGACCACGGCGAATCCCATGACTGGAAACATCTCGACCGCGCCGTCAACCAACAGTTCCTGGCCGGCAAAGCCGAGCGTGCCGGGGAACCCCGTGCATGCCAGCCCCATGGCAAGGAAGCTCGTGGCCAGCACGGGCATCCGTTCGTACCCACCGTGGTGCGTCGACAAATCCAGACGACCTCGACGCGCTTCGAGCACCAGTACGCATCGCGCGAGCCCGGCGAATGCGATGCCCGCTGATAGCCACAGCAACAGCCCGCCGGCCAGCGCGCTGACACTGGTGCAGTCGAGGCCAGCCATGACCAGCGACGACTGGCTCACAAACAGGTAGCCAAGTGCCCGGCGCGCGCTGGTTTGAACCAGCGCCAGACCCGCTCCGTAGACGGCTGTCGCGAGTGCAAGAACCGCGAGCACCCGTAGCAGGTCCGGCGCGGCGCGCGGCACGACGAGCACGACCGTCACGTAGGCGCCGAGCTGCGGTGCACTGAACAAGATAGCTGGCCCGAGCCGCCCATGATCGAACACCTCCGGAACCCAGGCGTGGAACGGGATGATCCCGGCGCGTATAACGGCTGCGAGCGCCACCAGCCACACGCCGACCACTTCGAGACGCGTGCCCATCGTCATCGGCATGATGAGGAGCGCGACGCCAATCGCCAGCAGCACTGCAGACAGGCCGAGATACACGGAGACGATCCGCCGCTGATGACGGTGTCTGGCATCCGAGAGCGCCGCGATGAACGTCCAGATCGACAGGATCCACAGCAGCAGCAAGAGCAAGGCGCTCTCGGTCAGGAAGGAGGCGACGGTGACAAGCGTCGCAAGCGCCGTGCGGCGCAGACCGCCGCGATCGAGCGCGCCGCGCGGGGTGACGGCAACCGTCAAGAGCCACAGGCCCGCAGCAAATGGCAGAAGCGCCGACGACAGCGCATCGATCCGCAGCAACGCCTCGCCCTGAGGTGCTCCATCGCGCACAACCCCACTCACCAACACGGCGCGCGCGTTGGAAGTGATCGCCACGGCCAGCGCGGTCAGCAACATGACGATGGCGGAGGAAACGGCGTACTGGCGAAGCCGCTCAACATCGAGACGAATGTACGACACAGCCACAACGAGTGCGGGTAGTGCCACCAGTGCAACGATCCCGACGCGCGAATCAATCATCTCCGCTCTCGCCAGCGTCTACGAGAATCGAGGGGGCGGCACGTACGACGAAGTCGCAAAGGAAGTGGTCAAGACGGGTGCACCATCGCGCAACCCGGTGAAACGGCTCCACCGCCAGGCGATCGAGTATGGCGTCGAGGAATCCGCGTTCGAGCGCGAACAGATACACGCGGCGGCGTGCGGCGTCGGGAATCAATGATTCGAAGTAACCGCTCGACGATGCGAGGCGCTCCCCGACTGCGGCCTCGAGCCCATGCAGGTCGTGGAGCACGTTGGGAGCGCTCAGGAATTGCAGGAGCCGGAAGCACGCGTGCCCGGTCAGGTGCACAAAGGCGAGCGTGTGCAGCCCGAGCGCGATCTCGACAACGATGATGCCGACCTGTGTCAATGAGGCATAAGCCAGCGATGATTTGACGTCGCTCTGCACGCGCGTGACCACTGTGGAAAAGAGCGCCGTTGCCAAACCAATCATCCCGGCGAGTAGACGCGCCACCATGGACTGCTCGAGCAGCGGTGCCGCGCGCAGCAGCAGGAAGCAGCCGGCGTGAATCGATAACGAGCCGTAGTAGACGGCGCTCGAGGGCGTGGGTCCCTCCATCGCGCGCGGCAGCCAGCCGGAAAACGGCAGCAAAGCACTCTTACCCGCCACTGCCACTACGAGCAGCGTTGCGATGAGCGTGGCATCCGTTCCGGTCAGAACCGTCCCCACGTGCGGGTCCGCGGATCCAAACAGCAACGCCAGGCTGCCGCTGCCGGCGACGTGATGCAGATGCACGGCGGCCGCCAGCATCGCCGCGTCGCTGATTCGGTAGATGGAGAACACGCGGATGGCGTTGGTCACCGGAGCGGAGCGTTCGTGGAAGAACGCCACCAGCAACGCTGAGCTGAGGCCGACCATCTCCCAGCCAGTGAAAAGTACGCCGACCGTGCCGGCGAGCGACACGAGGATCATTCCGGTGACGAACATCGCAAACAGCACGAAGTAGCGGTTGTAGCCGGGCTCGCGATGCAGATAGCGATTGGAGAAGGCTGCGACGACACCCGCAATCGCAGCCGAGAGCGCGGCAAAGGCGAGCGACAGGGAGTCGACCAGGAACTCGACGGCAATGCCGCCTTCGTGCGATGTCAGCCACGACCCGTACGACAGGACGAACATGTCCGTGCTGCTGGTGAGGTACAAGACGAGCGCAGCCACGAAGGCGAGGGACGCCATGGTCATCGAGCCGGCGGCCAGTCGCCCAGTCCACTGTTCGCGCAGCGGTCGATTGATCATCGAGAACACGCCGAGCACAGCGAGCAGGAGCGCCGGCGAGCCAATGCCGACGAGCATCAACACCTCGAGCGAGATCATCGAATTCACACCGGCACCCCCGATTGCGGCACAGCCCGAACCGCGGACTCAGACACGATACGGACCGGCGGCAGGAAGCCGCGCTTGCCCTGATACCAGTCGGCGGAGTCTCCGGTGACGACCGGGAGCGCTTGATGCGGCGTGTGCGGAACGAAGCGGCCAGCACGGAATTCCCAGAGCGCACTCGAGTCGGGATCAAGACACGCCAGGAAGATCCAGCGATTCCGGACGAGACGTCCGATGCCCGGATGGCCGTCGAAGACCCGTATCACCACATCGGGACGACCTTCGACGACAATGGCGAGCCGCGACGGTTCGTGAATCTCGACCATCTGCCACGGCAGCCCCGTCCGTAAATCGCTTTGTGCGCCATCCATGACGCCGAGCAGCGATGTGACATTGTGCGGCAGCTTCGTCCCGCAGCCATAGCCAACCGGGTCGACATAGCTGAAGTAGTACTCGAGGCTGATTCCCGCCACGACCGGAACGACCGCGGCGATGACGCGTGCCAAGACACTGCCGTCGTGATCGGAAGTCGGGTCGTACGAGACGAGAAACGCACGGCGATCGAGAAACAGGCCCGAGGTGCGCATGCGCCGCCCGATGACGCAGAATGCATTCGTTGCGTGGCCGTACTCCGGGCGCGGCTGCGCCAGATCCGCCGAGCGTCCCTCGACGTGCGCCAGCGCGGCGAGCGGCGGATACCAGCTCGGCACGGCGTCGAACCGGCGGCAGCGCTCGTGCGCCTCGCGTCGCCGCGCGGTCTCGATCGCGCCGCGTGCGTGGGTGAACGCTGCGTCCAGCCCGGAAGGCACGAGATCTTCGTCGAAGAACGTCACCGTGTTGCTGCAGGTGTTGCGCTCGGCACCGACGAACCACGTCGATTCATCGATTCGCAGTCCTTGCGCGGCGAGTACAGCACGGACGCGCGGGTCGTTGGCCATCTGGGCAAATGCCCGGGCATTCGGTCCGCCTCGTCCGCCGCCGCACGCACCGCAGTCGTGTGCCGACTCGTGTGGGTTGTTGAGGCTGATCGAACCATGACCGACGATGAGAACGAGTGGAGACAATCGGCCGCCGAGGCCACTGTCGTGCAGGACGCGCGCGACGATCGCCGCCATCTCAATGACAGTGAAACCCGCATGCTTGCCTACCGGCGGCGGCGTGTCATCCCTGTTCAACTGCAGCCGCGTTCTGCCGGCGCCCGATGTCGTGCTGGCCCGGCCCCACCGTGATACCAGCCAGGGAAACACCACTCGAAGGACCAGCGGAATCAGCAGGAGGCCTCCAGCCAGCGTCGCCAGCAGCGCTCCGCGGACGAGCATGCGGCTGCCGAGATGCACGTTGTATCCGAGGAACCCTACCGCCCGGCGCTGGACACGCCGAGAGCGGCCCATGAACGCGTCAGCGTCCCGCTCGATCTCCGGTACGAAATGGTCGGGACGAATGACAACGGGGCACAGAGGCCGTGGATGCGCATCGGTGGCGCTCTGGTGATACATGGCGACGTTGAAGAACCCCGGTGCTCCGAAGGTTTCGACCGACGGGTCGACCTCCTCCAAATGGCGACGAAAGGACTCCTCTCGCTCGTCGATACAGAAGACCGCCTGAAACGACGGAGAAGCGGACCGTTCACGCGGCGTATGCTGAGTGAGCGCGTCGTACAGACGATTTCTGACCGTCCGCTCGTAGGCGCGATGCAGAATCCGCCGGCGCCGCACGCCATCGAGTTCGGTAAGCTCCGCTTCGATTTGATGAACGTCGCTCGCTGTCCAGCATTCCGCGATAGGCGTGTCGAGGCCGTGCAGCTGCGCAACGTGAAACAGCGGCCAGGCCCGTTCCTGGGTCGTCGGGCGAGCCGGGGTTGGCACGCTCGGTCGCAAGTGTTCACGAACTGACGCCGGCGAACCGTCGAAAGCGATTTGCCGAAGCGCGTGCTCGATCGCCGCGCGTTCGAACAACAGGCGTACGGCGAGGTATGCCGCGAGCGTGGAGGGGATCTCCCTTGCCGGCACGCGGTCCGGCCGCTCCTCGATCTGCCGTACCATCCCGGCCCAGCCGCGCAGCGCAAGTGACGTCGCGCTGAGAAATTCCAGTCGTTCCGCGTCGGCCACCCCCAGGGCCGCGAGCGAGTGTTCGATGGAGGCGAGTGCGTCGCGCCCCGTCTCGCGATCGTCGCGCACCAGTCGAGGCAGCGCGTGTGCCCACGGCGTGCAGAGTCCGCCCAGGGGTGTCTGGTAGAGATCCAGGAAGCAGCCATGAATCCCGCGATCCCGCGAGGGCATGGCCCAATAAGCGAGTCCCTGGTCGAGATATCCGGCCATGAACCGTATGAGAGGCGGATGCACCCACTGATCGGTGTCAATGCCGCAGACGGCGAGGAGCAGGTCGCGATGCCGCACGATCGGCGGTGCGACCATGGGCTGCGGCCGCCCGGCACGTGACGCCGCGGCAAGGCAGGCCTTCCACAAGCGCCTCACTGCGAGCGCTTCCGTCGCCCGGTCCTCTTCGAGATCGTTTAACGCCGTGAGTGCTGACTGGGCGTCGCGAGGCACATCCGTCCGAAAACGCGTGAGGGCGGTGGTCTCCTCCAGCAGCCACGATAAGGCGGGACCGCTGGCCGCGGGGATGCCATGAAGCACAACGCGGCGCCAGAGCTCGAAGCGTGTGCCGATGCCGGCAACCTGTTCGTCGCATCGCGCGCCCAGCTTTTCGGCGAGGAGCGCTTCGACATCTTTCGCGAGGATCCGCCCCGCAGCCACCTTCGCGCGGTACCGTTCTTCCGACAGGAACGGCTGGCACCGGAAACGCTCGCCCGCGCGCTCGACTGCATCCTCGAAAAAGAGATCTTCGAAAGCATGCAGCGTGTTGTGGTGGATAAAGATGCTGATTGGCCCTTGCGCAGGCAGCAGATGCGCCAATTGATCAATCAGTTGGCCGAGAGGAGGGCGCAGGGTGTCCTGCGGGCGGTTCCCGTGGAGCATCGAGGTTCGAGTGGGCGATATAGTCGATTATACGTCCCCTCGACGCGAAAACGGTGTGTTGGCTCGGTGATTCGCAGTATCGTGTATGCGATCCATGCTCGGATCAGTCTTTGGCAGGTCAGGCAAATGTTCCGCACTTTACTCGCTGCGCTCCTCGCGCTGCTGATTGTCTGCACGCCGTCGTCACGCGTCGATGCGCTCGACCAGGCCACTCCTGCGTCCGCGGCGCCGCAAATCCAGGCAGCCGCGCTGCGCTCGACACTACCCAACGACTCCGACTCCGTGAAGTTCCTGGTGATCGGCGATTCCGGAACAGGCGATCGTTCCCAGTATGAGGTGGCGGAGAAGATCGTCGAGGCCCGTGGGCGCTTCAAGTTCGAGTTCGCCATCATGCTCGGCGACAACATGTACGGCGGCGAGACGGCGATCGACTTCGTGAGAAAGTTCGAGACGCCGTACAAGCCGCTGCTCGATGACGGCGTGAAGTTCTATGCGTCGCTCGGCAACCACGACGACCCGAACCAGCGCTTCTATCAGAAGTTCAACATGGACGGGAAGCGCTACTACACCTTCCGCAAGAAAGACGTCGAGTTCTTCGTCCTCGACAGCACGTACATGTCGCCGGAGCAGATCAAGTGGCTCGCCGGCGAGCTCAAGCGCTCGGATGCGAAGTGGAAGATTCCCTACTTCCACCATCCGATCTATTCGTCGGGCGAACGCCACGGGTCCGAGCTCGATCTCCAGAAAGTCGTCGAACCGCTGTTCCTGACAAATGGCGTCGACGTCGTGTTCTCCGGTCACGAGCATTTCTACGAGCGCCTGAAACCGCAGAAGGGGATCGTCTACATCACGCAAGGAGGCGCGGCCAAGCTGCGTCGCGGCAATATCCGCGACAACTCGGCGATGACGGCAAAGGGCTTCGATACCGATCGATCGTTCACGCTCGTGGAAGTCGTCGGCGATCATCTGTTCTTTGAAACGATTTCACGTCTGGGGCAGATCGTCGATTCGGGGGAGTTCCCACGGCGCGAGGTCACACAGTCCTCCTCGACGCAGTGACGCGATCAGGCGGCGGCTGATTCCGATTCCGTCCAGTCGGCTTCGAAGGTGTCGCGGATCTGCCGCGCCACGGCGCCGTTGGTAATCAACACGCCAACCTCGCGGCGTTGATCGAGCTCGAGCCGGCGCAGGCTCTGACTGCCGACGAAGGCGCGCGCGCCGTCCCGGACCATCGCGCGAACGTGTAATCGCATCGACCGCAACGGGCGGACCGAGATGCCTTTGCACCCCTTGCACTTCCCGATCACTCGGACGTCGACGCCGGCCGAGGCCTGCTGTTCCAGCAGTTTGATGACCGTTCGATCCTGCACGTTGACATCGTAGATGAGCAGTTGTCGCCTCGCGCCCTTGATGAATGCGGTCAGCGCTTCGCGCGCATTCTCGGGGCTGACGACGAGGTGGGTCCGCTTGGGCACGAATGGTTGCCGGCTGCAATCGGCGTCGAAGAGCGCGAGCGCTTCACGCACGGCGCCTTTGTCCCTCGTGGACACGCCAAAGCTGCGACTCTTGATCGTGTCGACCTTGGTGAAATTGAACCCGAACAGATGCAGGGTGTCGTCGGCGACCATGAACTTCCCATGATAGCGAACGAAGTCATCGCCGGTACGCGTGACTGTCGCACCCGCCTCGAGCAGCCGTTGTTCCAGCTTGCGCAATCGATTCTCGCCACCGCTATTGGTGTGCGCAACGAGCACGCGCACCTTCACGCCGCGCTGAACCGCCGCGCCGAGTGCCTTCTCGATCTCCTCGCGGTCGGTCCGAAAGATGGCGATGTCGACGTTTCGCCTGGCCCGTTTGATCGCTCGCACGACCGGCGCCAGGCCGGCTTCCGGCTGGACGATGAGGTTCATTCCTGATCCTTCTCAGGGAGCGGACGCGCTTTCGTGTCCTCTTTCCACTCGATTTGTGCCTTGCCCTCGGGCACCAGGGCGCTCAGTGCGGCCGACAGGCGCTCGGTCTTGAGCGACGCGCCGGCGGTCACCAGGTACGACAACTCCTCGCCTGATGTCGTCCGCAGCTCGTACTGTGCGCCGGCTTTCTCGATGAGTTTCTCCACATCAGCCCGTCGCGCCGATGTGTTCTCACCGAGCTTCACGGTGAGCAGGAAGGTACGCACCCGCGTCTCGAACCCTTCGATGATCCAGAGCGTCACGGCGATGAACAGCGTCGAAGCGAGCGCGATGCCGAACAGCCCCACGCCCGACGCCAGGCCGACCGCCAGCGTGGACAGCATCACCACTGCGTCCTTCGGGTCCTCGATCTTCGCGCGGTAGCGAATCAGGTTCGCGGCGCCGGCGATGCCGAACGCGCGCGCGAGGCTGGCGCCGACGATCAGCATGATCGCCGCGCCGACGATGGCCAGCACGATCTGGGTTTCGATGACGGCCGGGTCGCGCGGCGGCGAGCCCGCGCGACGAGGCCGCAACGCGAGGGCGGCGCCGAACAGCGCCGCGAGCGGAAGACGAACCGCGGACTCCGCCAGTCCCGATCGCAGATCGCCAACCAGTTCACCCTGGTGAAGCGATAGGTTGTCTTCCGACTGAACGGGCGGCGCCTTCTCCGATTGAGCGGGCGCCGCCTGCTCCGGCTTTGCTGGGGCCGCCGGCTGGTGTTGCGCACTCGCGAGGCTGGTGCCCCACACGATCAACACCGCGACGGCACACATCCGCTTCACGCGGAGGACGCCGAATGAACGTCGCACATGCATGGTCATGGCTGTATCAACCTGGCCTCCCGAGACGCACGGAGTGCGAGCCCCTCCTGGATCTTGCTTCGCAACTTTGCGATATAGCGCTGGCGAATATCAGGCGCGTAGTCTGCCGCCTTGAACGCATCATCCAGTTGGCCATCGCTCAGTCGATTCAGCAGCTCGCACGCCCAGATCACGTCAGCGGGGGACAAACGCTCCAGGATGTTGGTAAACGGGCCCCGGTAGTCGAGTTGAACCTTCGAATCGCCCGCTTTCCTGATCAGATCGAGCGACTCGTAGTCGGTGATGTCATTGCGCGTGCCGCGAACGTACGGAAAACCGCGCGGTTTCCCGAGCGCGGATCCGACGTCCTGGACGACGAATCGTCGTACGGGCTCGGCTTTCTCGCCGCGCAGGCGATAGATGCGGTTGTTGCTGGTCTTGAGGTCGTGATTGTTCAACAGCAGGTTTATCGCGATCAGTCCCTGCAGCGGCCGCGTGCCGGCGAAGGGATTCTCGAGCCAGGCCCATTCCCCGTCGGTGTCATGATCGGACTCGAGGCGGAATCGCGCCGGCTCGCCTTCTGATTCCCACGACCCGGAAAGTTGCCAGCCGGTCACGTAATAGGTCTCCGGCTGGTAGTACCCGAGGGCCCAGAGAATGCGCGACAGCACGATTTCGGGTTGGACTTCCTTGCCCAGCTTGATGTCCCACTCGCGTCCATCGGGACCGACGACGTCGTAGCCCCTGCTGTATCCCGTCTTGTCGATACCGGTCACGGTGAACACATCGGTCTTCGATGGCGCGTGGTCCGCTCGGCTGGATCCCCAGCGCAGATCTCGTTGAGCAATGTCGTCCGGTTCGGTCCACAGGTCGAGCACGGCAACCTGGGGTGCCGGCTGCCGCACCGGCGACGCCAGCATGGGCCGTGTGCACGCCGCCGTGAGGTATGCAATGACGACACAAACCGAGAGAGGAATGCCGGTGCGAATCATGTACGTCTACATCCCTCAGCGAGAAGCTGGCTTGTCCTCGGCCGCGCGCTTGGGCTCCGCCGCGAGCTGCAGCGTCCCGGCGTCGACCGGCTTGCCGTTGCGCGACAGCACCTGAAAGCGCATGGCGTCCTTCCCGAGCTCCGCCAGCATGAAGGTGAAGTCGGTGTCGAATCCATTCGCCGTCAGCGGCCCGCCCTTGCGGATGTCGCCTTTGCGCAACTTCGCCGAGCCACCTTCGATGAAGTAGTAGATGCCGTTCTGTGGCTTGATGCGCTCGTAGAAGTGCTCGTGACCTGCGAATACGACGTCGACGCCGTACTTCATGAACAGCGGCTCCAGCTGCGTGCGCAGGTCGACCTCGGAGCCGTGCTTTTCCCCTGACGAGTACAGCGGATGATGGAAGTAGGCGATCTTCCAATGGTCGTTGGCGCGCGACAGCTGCTCCTCGAGCCATTTGATCTGCGTCGGATCCATGTAATTGCTGTCGAGCACGAAGAAGCGGGCGTTTCCTTTCGTGAAGGTGTAATAGCGCTCGCCGTTCATGTTGAACGGCTTGTAGTAGCGCTGAGTCGGGTCGTCGTGATTGCCGAGGGCCGCGTAGAAGGGCACCTTTGCATCGAGCAGGGTCTGATAGGGCTTCTCGAATTTGTTGACGAAGTCCTGCGGCCGCTCACTGCCGTAGATGTTGTCCCCGAGCATGATCACGAACTCGAACGGAAACGTCTGTCGTGCCTGTGTGAGCTGGGCGCCGATCTCGTATTGCGATGACGTGCCGGTTCCGGTGTCGCCGATGATGGCAAAACGTACCGAGTCCTTTTCGACTGGTGGTGCGACCTGGGTTGCCGGTGCTGGCGGCGCCGCCGATCGTTGAAGCGCGGTGACGGCCGATGGCATCGCCGGCGCGACGACGACCTCTGTCGCCGTGCCGCCGATAGAGGTCAGACCACCGACAGACGTCAGACCACCGAGAAGAGCGGCGGCCGACACGAGATACGGCACGCGCATGAGCATCACCGGTCTCGTTGCGGCAAGACGTTGGAGAGCACGTCGATCACGAGGTTGGCGTCGCGATCGCGCAGCAGCATGTACCGATCGATCAAGCGGTACTCGAGCGTTTCGGGAAGCATCGGCAGCATGGCGAGCAGGTTGGGGGGCACACTCACCAGCGGAAGCGTCGAGGGATACGCCTGGTTGATTCTGATCTGCACGCCTCTCGGAAGCTCGTTGAAGAGCGCCTTGCGATCAGCCGGACTCCGTGATTTCCAGTCCTCCGCGAGGATCTGCTTGAAGTAGCCAACCATGTCCGCCCCGAAGATGTCTCCGGGCTTGGCGTTCACTCGTGCAGTGGCGATCGCTTCGCCCACCGCTTTTTCGCGGGCGCTGATCTTCGCCGGATTACCCGTCTCCTTGACCTCGGGAACCTTTCTGGTGATCTCGTCACGCAGCTTCATGTACTCGCCGACACGGTGCTTGAAATCGACCATTGCCTGCGCGAACGGGTTGACGCCCTGCTGTTGCGGCGCCGCGGCAAGCGACATCAACGTGACCCCCACAACGAACAGCATGCGCGTCATGTATCCCTCCTCGAGCAGACGAGGCTGCATCGGAGGATTCAAGCGACATGCCACCGGTGGGTCAGCATTTAGCCCAGCCGGTTGGCGATCTTTTGAAATTCTTACCGCGCTCGGTCGAGGTTGTGTAACGCGAGGTCAGAACGACGGACCGGTTCCCACCACGATCCGATAGCCCTCGGAACTCGTGGCCCATTCCAGGCGTGCGAGCGTACGATGATCGGTCCTGAGCCGAACGGCAACGCCAGGCCCGACTTTCAATGAGTCGAACGTCAGGCGTGACAATGCCGGCGCCGCTTTACCCACATCCACGAACGGCGCGACTTCGACATACCGATGTACGCGCCAGCGGTACTCGGAGGTAAGCACGTAGAGCGCTTGGTCCTGAAACCGATGGGTGGGAAGACCTCTGATTGTGTCTCCGCCGCCGAGTGACTGCTGCAGATAGAACGGCGTCTGGCGCCCGCTGTCCGTGAAGTCGCTGGAGAGCAGCGCGCGCACGGCGATCACGCCTCGCGCCGTGATCGGCTGTGCGTAGGCGCGCATGTCGAACGTTATTCGAGTGAAGTCGAGATCGGCCGCCGCATCCGCGGTGAAGCGGCGAACTCCGAGCCCGATGAAGGTGCCATCGTCAGGAGCGCCCGGATGCAGGCGTGAGTCACGCACCAGCCCGGCTCCCAGCGTGATGAATCGCGGCTGTTCGAGTCCGCCGGGAATCGTCGCCGCGGCGAAGCGTTCCTCGAAATTGACGAGGGCGCTGTTGGTTCCTGTTCCGACGTGGAGATCCAGCAGGCCACCACGAACGCTGATGCCGAGCGATGAGTTGAACTGCCGCTGCCAGACGCCTTCAACGGACACGCCGGATAGCGAGTAATCGGCGCGATTCGTCTTCAGCGAAGTAAGCCCGCTGCCGTAGTAAATGCTTTGCGGATAATCGCGGTACCTCGCCTCGACGTAAAGGGCCGACCCTGGCGCTTTCTTCGATGAATCGTTGAACAGGGATCCGACTCTGCGGTCGGCGGTGTCGAGTTCGACAGTAGACGAACGGGCGTTCAAACGGCCAATCGCCGCGGAGTACTCCTGGTAGCGCCGGAATGACACCATTCCGCCGACTTCATAGCCAAGGCCGGGACCGAACGCGTTGAAGTGTTTGTAGCCGGCTCCGCCGGCGAGACCGGAGCCGGGTGTGACCGTGCCAAATAGCGGTGTGAGCCCCTTCTCGCGGTCGCTTGTTTCCGTGAAGGAACGAACGCGTTTATCGATCCAGCCCCTGAAGCCGCCCTCTTTTTGCTTTTTCGTCTCCGCAGTTTCGCGGCTCTCGCCGCGCTCGACGTCCTGCGCCACGAGAGTCGTCGTCAGCGCAAGAAGCATCGACGAGGCAAATGCCACCCATCGTGACCGCCGACCACCCCAGTGATGCCTCATATCATCCTCAACGCGTCAGTGGTCGGTCCCAAACATGGGGCGAGGTATTCCTTACTCAACGGACCGGGGCGGGAGGTCGATACGAACGCGGATGTCACGCTCGCGTCGGTTGATATGAGTTTGTCGAACGTCAATGTCAGTCACCCTGAGCACACTTGTGGTGCAACGGGTGTACCGGTTACCTTTCGCATCAGTTCGGCGAACGGCAATCGAGTGAAGTTGTTCTGCGCGAAGAGTTTTTATTGAAGGGGCTGGTTGACGAGGTTCGAAGCAGGACTTACCAGCCGTCGACTTCGTTCTGAGACCGTCGTCCGGATGCCGGGTCTAAAAAACAAGACCCGGCCTACGCGCGATTACTGTGCTTGTTCGGGCTGCGTCGGTGGCAACGAGTTCGGTGGTGACATAACCACGTTCCGAACGCGGGCGACTGTTCGCCCGACGGCGAGCGACGCATAGAAGATCTTTCCGACTGGGAGGCCGCCCTTGAGACGATGCCGTCCGATGGCCTCGAGACCGGCCGAAGCGATGCATCCACAGTTCTGGCAGTCAGGCTTTCCACCGAACTGGCATGGGCTGATCCTGCGTTCGAGATCGGAAGAGAAACACTCGGTGGTCTGCGCGAAGATACAGACCTCGGGTGATCGTGGCGGATCGGCGAAGACTTTCAACATGCCATCGAGCATCTGTAGCTTCGAGTAGCTCTTCCGCATCCGCGACAGGTCCGCGATCACCTTGTCGCGGTCTGCCTTCGTCAGCCGCTCCGTCGAGAGTTCGCCGATTTGCGGCGTGTACAGGCTGATCCAGATCAGACGCGTGCTGGGATTGCCTTGCCAGTAATCGAGGAACTCCTGCAGATACCCGTCACGACGGACCTGCTGTCGTGTGACCGTGCAATGCACGGTGACCTGATGGCCTTCAATGTGCTTGAGAATCCGTTCATACGTCGCCGGTGTCCGGCGAACATCGTGTTCCGGCTGGAGACCGTCGATCGACACGACAACCTGCAAGCGAGGTAGACCTCGCCACTCCGCCGGAATCGGACGTACGGCGCTCGTCACGAGCTGTGTGTGAATGCCACGCTCCGCCAGTTGCGGCAGGATGGCATTCAGCTCCCGGTACCTGACGAGCGGCTCGCCGCCCACGATTGACAGATGGAGCGGCCGATGGTGATCGATGAGCGCCATGAAGCGGCTGACGAGCTCATCACCCTTGTAATCGGAGAGCCCACGCAGCGTCACGTTGCCGCCCAGATGTTCATCGCCATATGCGTAACAACCAGGGCAGCGCAACGGACACTCTTTGGTGATTTCGATCGACAGGTTCGGGCGATAGCCAGCGAGAATTCGACCCCAGGCCTGCACGACTTCATAGACCCCGACGCCAGTTGCACTCATGTGTGGCGACTATTATGGTCTATTCTTTCTGAAACATGGTCGTGAATCGGAAACTGCCGCGCATCGCGCGGCGCAAGTCGAGGCTGCACGGGTGGGGCGTTTTTGCCCTCGAGCCGATCAACAAGAACACGCGCATCATTACCTACGACGGCGAACTCATCGATCACAAAGAGAGTTTCAAACGCGAGACGAAGTACCTCGAGCGCGGTGAGATCTGGTGTTTCACCGTCAATCGCCGATGGGTTCGTGATGCGACCGTAGGCGGCAACGTCGCCCGTTTCATCAATCACGCCTGCAAACCGAATTGCTACAGCCAAATCATCGGCAAGGAAATCTGGATCCGTGCAGGGCGGAAGATCGAGCCGGGCGAGGAGCTGACCTACGACTACTACACGGACGGCGAGAAGATAATCCAGTGCAACTGCCGCCCGGGTTGCAAACGAAGGCTGTGACGTGCGGATAGGTGTTGCCGCCGTTGTCGTCGGGCTTCTTGCAACGGCGTCTGTCCACTCTAGTCTACCTGCTCAAGCGGAAATCACAGACGAACAACTCGAGGCAGCCAGCCTCGGCCGCACCGTTGCCGTCGGTTCGCCATCGGGCGAGCGCCGGATCGTCCGGATTCCACTCGAGGTATACGTGGCCCGAGTGCTCGCGGGCGAGGGAGAGCCGAACGCGCCGGACGCGGCTCGCCAGGCACTGGCGGTTGCGATCCGGACTTACACGCTCGTGCAGATGGGGCGGCATCGTCGCGAAGGCTTCGATCTCTGCGACACCGTCCATTGCCAGGTGCTGCGGACGGCTAACGACAACTCGCGGCGCGCTGCCCTCGCCACGGCGCATCGGGTGTTGACCATCAATGGCGCTCCCGCCGAGGTGTTCTACTCCGCATCGTGTGGCGGCCGTTCCGAAGGGGCGGCGCAGGTATGGCCAGGCGCGACGTTTCCGTACATGCAGGTCGTCAAGGATGACGATGTGCACCAGGAAGATATGCCGTGGACGCTCGATCTGACGCTCGACGAGCTTCGTCAGGCGCTCGCGCGGGCGGGCTTCGGTGGCGGACCGCTTCGCGACATCAAAGTGGATCGCTACAACGCGTCGGGAAGGGTGGAGCGTCTCGGCATATCCGGCATGCGACCCGACGAAGTGACTGGACCA
>Ga0207679_10000961_pt1 | contig 18512 bp, 10 predicted proteins | sample KBSC73metaG_FD_184320 | JGI IMG/M metagenome (GOLD analysis project Ga0207679, IMG submission 184320) | Corn rhizosphere microbial communities from Kellogg Biological Station, Michigan, USA - KBS C7-3 metaG (SPAdes) (version 2) | ecosystem: Host-associated > Plants > Roots > Rhizosphere > Soil ... | reverse complement strand
CATCACGCGTGACGACCAGGTCATCGCGGGCACGCGCTCCACGCAGGAGGCGCTTCAGTCGGCAACGGTGACGTCGGGTACGTCGCAGATCAGCGGCAGCTTCCTCGGCTTCCTGTCGGACAACGGCACCGCCGCAAGCACCGTTGGCCTTCGCGGTCTGGGATCTTCGCGTACGCTCGTTCTGTTGAATGGTCGCCGCCTGGCGCCTGCCGGCGTCGGTCCGCAGCTTGTCGCGGCCGATCTCAACGTCCTTCCGACCTCGATCGTGCAGCGCGTCGAAGTCCTCCGCGAAGGCGCTTCGTCGATCTACGGTTCGGACGCGATCTCGGGCGTCATCAACATCATTACGGACACGTCGATCAACGGCATCACCGTTGATGCTTACGCCGATCATCCGATCTATGCTGGCGCAGGCGATACGCGCCGCGCTTCGATCACCGCCGGCAAGACGTTTTCGCGCGGGCACATCACCGGTGCATTCGAGGTCCGCGATGATGAAGGCATGACGCTTGGCGATCGCAAGGACACCAGCTGCCCGCGCGAATTGGCGTTCATCAACGGTGAGGAGGTCGGTCAGACCGTTCCCGGTGGCACGGCATTGCGCTGCTTTCCCTTTGCGCGCAACGGCGGCGGCGTCGCGGCAGGATACGGCTTCGCTGCCAGTTTTTCCCGGGCGGTTCCTCCCCGCATCACCTACCCCGGCTTCGCGACCGGCAACCCCGACATTTTCGGCATCCCGGTCGGCTTTACTACCCCCATGACGAACCAGCGACCGGAAAGCCCGCCGGTCCTGCTCGACCAGACGGTGATTAGCCCGATCCGGACGTATACCGGCTATGTGAACGGTTCTTATGAGCTGGGAGTGCTAGGCGATGCCGAGCTCTACGGCGAAGGCCTGTTCACCCGGCGGAAGTCGCGTCAGGACGGCATTGATCGCCCGGATTTCACCAATGGCGCCGATCCCTATAGCGCGCAGGTCTATGGCGGTGACTTTTTCGGCGTTCCCGTCGAGGAATATGGCTTTCCGGTGTCTCCGTTCTTTCCGGTCGCCTGGGCCAATGCCGGTATCAACTATTTCTCGCCTCTGATAATTCCGAACCAGACGCAGCGGAACAAGCAGAAGGTCGATTTTTGGCGCGCCAATGCCGGCCTTCGCGGCAATGTCGGGCTTGGCGATTGGCGCTATGATGCGAACGTCCAGATCTCGCGGACGAAGGGCCGCGACGATCGGCAAACGCCGCTCGCCCAAAGGCTCAGCGATATGTACGTCGCGGTTCTCGCGCCGAGCGGCACGCCGTCGCAATTTACGGTCACCGCAATTCCTGGGCAGGTCGGTGCGGGCAACACGTACACGTGCGCTGCGAACGTCAACGATGGCGGTGCGTACAACGGCAACACCTGCGTTCCGCTCAACTTCACGGATCCTGCGGTCCTGCTTTACGGCCAGGTTCCTCAGGCTCTGATGGATTATCTCTATCCGTACACGAATTACACGCGCACTAAGTATCGTCAGAATACCTTCAGCCTTGGTTTCGATGGTTCGCTGTTCGCGCTTCCGGGCGGCGACGCGAAGGCAGCATTCGGCGTCGAGCACCGCTACGACTGGATTGACGACATGCCGGGTCCAGGCCGCTTAAATGCGGACGATCCGAGTCAGGCGCTTGCCTATTATGGCAAGGCAAAAGAGACCAAAGGAAGTGACAAGGTCAATGAAGCCTATGCGGAAATCGATCTTCCGATTTTCCGCGATCGGCCCTTCTTCAACCTTCTCGAGCTCGAAGGTTCGGCCCGATACACGCACTACAAGTCGTATGGCTCCGGGTGGACCTATCACGTAAACGGCCAGTGGGCGCCAGTTGCGGCGATCCGCTTCCGCGGGAACTACGGTACCAACTTCCGCGCGCCCAACCTTTACGAGCAGTTTGTCGCGGACTCGGTCGGTTTCTATGGCGTCGAAGGCAACGATCCATGCGCTTTCTTCGCGTCTACCTTATCGCCGGGTAACACCGTCTATGAGAACTGCCTGACTGCGCTAACTCCGATCCTCGACAATCCGGCCACCCCCGAGAATGAGGCGCTTCTGTTCGAGCCGAATGGTGGCAACATCCAGGTCGTTACGAAGGGCGGCCGAGATAACATCAAGGCCGAGAAGGCGAAGACTTACGGTTTCGGTACTGTTTTCACGGCGCCAAAAAGCTTCGCCGACTTCTCGCTAGCGGTCGATTATTGGCACATCGCCGTGAAAGGCGAGGTCGGAGTCCTCAACAACCTGATCCTCAACTTCTGCTATGAGGCGGAGGACTTCCCGAACAACCCATATTGCGCCTTGATTGGTCCGCGCTCGCAGTTGGGGGACCCCGGGGTGAGACCGGACCAGGCGGGCAGCCTCACGACGTTCGACAACCCCTACTTGAACATCGCGCAGCAAGTCGCCGCCGGTATCGACTTCGATGCCCGTTTCGCGGCTCGCTTCTTCGGAGGCCGGTTCCAGACCCAGCTCCAGGCAACGCGCAACCTGAAGCAGAAGACGGAGTTTTTCCCAGGCCAGGGCTTGCAAGACTATAACGGAACGCTTGGCTATCCGGGCAACGGTTCCGGTCCGCACTGGGTCGGGACGCTGGACACGCGCTTCACGACTGCGAACAACATCACGTTCCGTTGGGGCGCCCAGTATGTTGGCCCATCGCAGTCGGAACCGGTGTCGCTGCATCTACGCACGCTTCCGGACGGGAATCTGACGCCTTGCACCGCCGGCACTGATGGCTGCAATGAGGTTGAATTCGACCTGAGGGCCGAGCGCTATTGGAGCCACGGCGCGTCGGTGCAGTTCCTGTGGCGCAACGTCGGGCAGTTCACGCTCGGCGTAAACAACATCTTCAACGCCAAGCCGCCGAGGATCAGCGACGACGGGCAGGGCTTCAATCGCATCGGTAACTTCTTCGCGAACGGTCCGTACGACTATCGCGGACGGTCGATCTTCGCGAACGTCACCCGCAGCTTCTGACGCGAGGCTCAGCTGAAGGACTGGGGGGCGGGAGTTTTCTCCCGCCCTTCTTTTTTGCGGGTCGCCGAGGCGATTAGCGCTTTGGCGGGTGCGCACTCATAAGCTATCCCACCTGTTGATGGGGTCTGGGGGACGAGAGGCGTGAGCGAGAGTGCGTTTGGCAGCTACGCCATCGTCGCGCTTGCGCTGCTGTGGCTTGCGGTCGCCGTCGCATTGTCGATGCTGGCGGCGCGCCGGCTGCGCCTTGCACAGGACGTTCTGGCGGCGGCTCGCTCCAACGCAACGCTCCTGGAATTGACCCCCGCGCGGCCCTTGCTGGTCCGCGCGGATCACCGCATCGAGATCGATCCACAGTTGCTTCGCGACCTTGGTATCAGCGGCCGCCCATCGCGCCTCGACGACCTTAGCGCGAGCGATGCCGGCATCGCCAGGGAAGACTTCGACCTGCTGACCGCGGATCTCGATGCGGCGCGCGCGTCCGCAGGACGTGTTGCCCGCAAGGTCCGCTCACAGGGCGTCGGCCGAGTGTTCGAGGTTCGCGGTGGTCCGGCCCCGGCGCCCGAAGCCCCGGGATCGATGCTCTTGTGGTTCTTCGACACGAGCGCGAGCGAAGAGGACAGGACCAAGATCGCGCTGCGCCTTCGGCAGACGGAAGGCGCGCTGAATTCGCTCACCCAGCTGATCGAGGCCGCTCCATTTCCGATGTGGTATCGCGGTCCGGATCTCAAGCTCGGACTGGTCAATAGCGCTTTCGTGGAGGCGGTGGAGGGGAACGACGCCGCCGAAGTTATCGAGCGTGGCGCCGAGCTGATTGACGCCGAGGGCGAGGACAGCGCCCTGGCCGCCGCGCGTCAGGCTGTCGAAAGTAGCCGAGTCCAGTCCCGTATGCAGCCCGCCATCATCCGGGGCGAGCGACGGATGCTGAAGATCGTCAACGTGCCGCTGCCAACGGGGGCCGTTGCCGGCTTCGCAGTCGACGTCCAGGATCTCGAAGACGCCCGCACGGAGCTTTCGCGTTACATCGAATCGCAGCGCGAACTTGCCGACCGCATGGCTGCCGGCACCGCTCAGTTTGACGCCGACCGCGCTTTGAGCTTCTTCAACCGGCCGTTCGCCGTGATGGCGCAACTGGATCCCGAATGGCTCCTCGAGGAGCCTGAGTTCGACCGCGTGCTCGATCGGATGCGCGACAACCAGCGCTTGCCGGAGACGCGCGATTTTCCAGTGTGGAAGGAAGAGCGGCGCAACTGGTTCACCAGCGCCGAAGAGGTCATCGAGGAAGAGTGGATGCTGCCGGACGGGGACCACATTCGCGTGGTTGCCCAGCCACTCCCGGATGGCGGGCTTCGCTTGTTCTTTGAGGACAGAACCGAGCAACTTCGCCTTGCATCCGCACGCGACACGCTGCTGCGGGTCCGCGCAGCGACCTTCGACAACCTCTATGAAGCGATCAGCGTCTTTGCGAGCGACGGCCGGCTGTACACTTGGAATCGTCGCTTCTGCGACAATTGGGAGCTTGAGGAGGGGTGGCTTTCGGAGCACCCCCGGGTCGACGAGCTCGTTCCGGCAATGGCGCGCAAACTCGTGAATCCGACAACAGCGGCGCAGATCCGCGAAATGGTGCGCCGGGCAACCAACGAGCGCCAGTCGGCCAATGGTCACATCGCGATGACCGACGGCCGTAATTATCAGTTCGCGGCGGTTCCGCTTCCGGACGGCAATGCGTTGTTGACGATGGTCGACGTAACCGATTCCAGCCGCATCGAGGCCGCGCTTCGCGAACGGGCCACGGCGCTCGAAGAGGCGGATCGGGTCAAGACGGATTTCGTCGCCAACATGAGCTACGAGCTGCGGACGCCACTGACCTCGATCGGCGGCTTCGCCGAGCTTCTTGCCGGCGGCTATGCGGGTGAGCTGAGCACGAAGGGCGAGGACTATGTGTCGGCGATCCTCGAATCGGTAGAGCGCTTGTCGAAGCTCATCAACGACGTGCTCGACCTCACGACCGGCGACGCCCGCGGCGTCGCGCTGGAGCGCGAGCGGGTGGATGTCGGCGGCTTGTGCCGCTCCGCCGTCGAGACTGCTCAGGCGCGAGCCGCGGAGAAGGCGCAGAAGCTCGAAGCCGAAATCTCCCCCGACGCCGGCTTCGTATTCGGCGACGCGCGGCGTCTCCGAGAGTCGATCGAGCATGTGCTCCACAATGCGATCGCCTATACGGACCGAAAGGGGCGGATCGAACTGAAGGCCACCGGTAATGAGACCGAGGCGGTCATAACGATCAGCGACAATGGCACGGGGATTGCCGCGAGGGATGTCCCGAGAGTCTTCAACCGCTTCGATCGCGTCGTGGAAGCTGGAGTGCGCGGCGAGGCTGCGCTCGGCCTGGGGCTCCCGCTCACGCGGCAATTCATCGAGGCGCATGGCGGGTGCGTCGATCTCACGTCGAAGAAGGGGAAGGGAACCACCGTCACCCTAACAGTCCCGCGCGGCGCGAAATGATCCTCGCCGATGAGGAGGCGACCGCGCGGCTCGGCGCGGCACTTGCGAGGGTTGCGAAAGCCGGCGACGTAATCGTTCTCTCAGGGCCTCTCGGCGTCGGAAAGACGGCGCTGGCGCGCGGCTTCATCGCAGCCTTGGGGCACAGCGACGAAGTGCCTAGCCCGAGCTTCGCCCTAGTTCAGCCCTACGAAGAGCTCGACCCGCCGGTCTGGCACGTCGATCTCTATCGCGTCGAGAAGGCGTCCGAAATCGATGAGCTGGGACTGGATTCGGCAGCCGAGGCAGTGCTCCTCATCGAATGGCCCGAGCGCGCAGGGGAAGGCTCGTGGCCCGAAGCTCTCCGATTGTCGCTCGCATTCGGACCGGATGGCGCGAGGAACTTGACAGCCCAAGTCCCCCCGGCATGGGAGGGCCGATGGCCTCCGCAATGATTCCGCCGGCGCATGCCCCTGAATTCCTTGCCTCTTGCGGCTGGCAGGGTGCCGAAGTGATGCCTCTCGCGGGCGATGCTTCGTTTCGCCGCTATTTCCGTGTCGTTCAGGGGGATCGAAGCGCGGTGCTTATGGACGCGCCGCCGCCTCACGAAGACCCGCGGCCCTTCGTCGCCGTCGCCGAGTGGCTTGCATCGGTGGGACTGAGCGCGCCCGAAATCATTGCCCGCGACCTCGATAAGGGCCTGCTCTTGCTCGGCGATTTCGGCGACTGGAGACTTCGCGAGTGGCTCGACGACAATCCCGACGGCGAGCGGGAGCTGTATCGGGTGGCGACTGACGTCCTTGTGCATCTCCATCGCCACGAGCCAATGCCGGATCTTCCTAAGCACGGCCTCGAGCAATGGCTCGAGGAGCTGAAGCTGTTCACCGACTGGTATTGTCCGGCGGTAGGCCTTGAGGTCGACGAAGCCGGCTATCAGCTTGCGTGGACGCAAGTCCTCGAGCCCGTCGCAACGGATGGTCTCGGACCTGTTACCGTACTTCGCGACTATCATGCGGAAAACATCATGCTGGTCGCCGGCCGGGGCGGGGTCGAGCATTTCGGCCTCCTCGATTTCCAGGACGCGCTTGCCGGTCACCCGGCGTACGACCTGGCTTCCGTGCTGGAGGATGCACGGCGCGACGTGCCGCCCGAACTTGAGCGCGAGATGATCGATCATTACGTCGCCGCGACTGGGAATGGTCAAGCGTTCGAGCGAGGCTATTGGGCGTTGGCCGCGCAACGCAACACGCGAATTCTCGGCGTCTTCACGCGGCTGTGGAAGCGCGACAACAAGCCGCATTACCGCCGTTTCCAGCCGCGCATGTGGGGCCTGCTCGAGCGCGACCTGGCACAACCTGGCCTGGAGTCCGTGCGCGAGTGGTTCGACACCAATCTGGCGCCACAGCATCGCCGCGACCCCTGGCGCGATGCCGCATGAGCCAGGCCCGGCAAGCACTGCGCCTGCGCGCGGAAGTTCCGGCGGAAGTTCCGCACACCGCGATGATCATGGCTGCCGGTCTCGGCAAACGCATGCGGCCTCTCACCGCATCGCGTCCCAAGCCGCTGATCGAGGTTGGCGGCAAGGCGCTCCTCGATCATGTGCTCGAGAAGCTCCACACTGCGGGCGTGCGCAAAGTCGTCGTCAACGTCCATTACCTCGCCGATGCGCTGGAGGCCCATTTGGCAAGCAGGGCGCATGGGCTCGAGGTCGTGATTTCCGACGAGCGCGACCTCCTCATGGAGACCGGCGGCGGACTGATGCAGGCCGCGCCGCTTATCGATTGCGACCCGTTCCTGTCGCTGAACAGCGACAACCTGTGGGTCGACGGTCCGGCAGATACGATCAAACTTCTCACATCGCACTGGGACGACGCGAAGATGGACGCGCTGTTGCTGCTAGTGCCGCTCGCGCGCGCGCTCAATCACAAAGGCATGGGCGACTTCCACATGACGCGAACCGGGCGCTTGCGCCGACGTCAGCGAAGCCATGTCGCTCCGTTCGTCTTCACCGGAATCCAGATGCTCTCGAAGCGTATTCTGCGGGATGCGCCTGAAGGGCCCTTCTCTACGAATATCTTCTGGGACCGGGCGATCGAAGAAGGCCGTTGCTTCGGCGCCGTCCACCAAGGCCTGTGGTTCGACGTCGGAACGCCCAAGTCCATCCAGCTGACGGAAGCGGCACTGCAGAATGTCTGACCGCGTCGCGGTCTTCACCATCCCTTCGCACCGATCGTTCGCCGACGCGCTCGCGGCCGGCCTGATCGAGCGTTTCGGCAAGACGCCGCTCGGGCTGGCCGAGGGCCGTATCCTCCTTCCCAATAATCGCGCCGTGCGAGCGGTCACCGATGCGTTCGTCAGAGCGAGTGGCAGCGGATTGATTCTCCCGCGGCTGATTCCAGTCGGCGATCCAGAGCTCGACGAACGGATCGGCGGCCCGCTCGAAGCTAGCGATCAAGGCGATAAGGTGCCGCCGGCGATCGAGCCGCTGGAGCGGACGCTGCGGTTGGCATCGCTAGTGAAAGCGGAAGAGGCACCGGAAGACCTGCGAATGGCGGCCGACCTCGCCCGAACCCTCGACGCGCTGCTGATCGAGGGCATTGCCCCGACGAAATTGCGCGAAGCGGTCGCCGAAACCGGCGATTTGGCGCGCCATTGGGCGAAATCGCTCGCGAAACTGCAGTTAATCTACGAAAATTGGCCTCAAATCCTGGCTAGTCAGGGCGTGGTCGATCTCGTCGAACGCCGGAACCGGTTGCTGGAAGCGACGGCTCGGCGCTGGAAAGACGAGCCGCCCGGCGGTTTCACCGTGGCGGCGGGCATCACGACCGCCGCGCCGGTGATAGCTGCGCTCCTTTCCCGGATCGCGCGAATGCCGGAAGGTATGGTCGTGCTTCCCGGCCTGTGGCTGGCCGATATTTTTCCTGACGAGGAGTGGGATGCGCTTGGGCCTGACGATGAAGGCCGGGGCGAGGCCACTCACCCGCAATTCCATTTGAAGCTGCTTCTCGAGCGCCTCGGGGTCGCCCGGGAGGAGGTCCAGTTGTGGCGGCGGTCCGGCGGATTTGCGTCGTCGCCCGCACGCGGGCGAGCGGTCGCCAATGCAATGGCCGCTGCAAATTTCTCTCACAAATGGGAGACCTTGCCACCGGCCGAGCGCCGCATCGGTGGCATTCGGCTGGCGGAGCTGCCCGATCCGGCCGCAGAGGCACAAGCCATTGCGCTAGCCCTTCGCGGCGCACTCGAGACGCCGGGGAAGACGGCAGCGCTGGTCACGCCCGATCGCCAGCTCGCGATGCGCGTCTCGGCGCTTCTCGCGCGCTGGGAAATCGAGGCCGACGACAGTGCCGGAAAGACCTTGTCCGCAACGCCCGTCGGGACGTTGCTGCTCGGCATCGCCAGCGCCGCAGCAGAAGAACTTGCGCCCGTCGCCTTGCTGGCCGTGATGAAGCATCCCTTGGTCGGCGGAGATGGCGAGGACCGGATCAAGTGGCTGGACGCGGTGCGCGCGCTGGACCTCAAGTTGCGAGGCCCCCGGCCTGCGCCGGGGCTCGCGGGTCTCGACGAGAGGTTTGGTGACACTCGCGAGTGGCGGATCGTCCGACGGCGTCTCGAACCGCTCGACGGAATGCTTCGAGATCGGGCGACTTTGGCCGATCTCGCGCGACGCCTTGCGGCAGCAACGAACATCTTCGCCGGCGACGCCGCCTGGCGCGGACCAGCGGGCCGGCAGGCCGCCGAACTGATTGCCGAACTTGAAAGCTCGACGGCCGCGGAGGGGTTGGGACTGAATGCGGACGATGCCGTGCCGCTGCTTCGCCAGCTCCTCGACCAATATTCGGTTCGCCCGCCCTATGGCGGCCACCCGCGGATCTTCATTTGGGGCCTGCTCGAAGCACGGCTCCAGCGCGCGGACCTCGTCGTACTCGGCGGGCTAAATGAAGGCGCCTGGCCAGCCCTCCCGTCGCCGGACCCCTGGCTCCCGCCCAAGATCAGATCGACTCTCGGAATGTCGACGCTCGATAGCCGCATCGGCCTTGCCGCGCATGATTTTGCCAGCGCGCTTGGGGCGCCGGAGGTCCTGATCACGCGAGCCCGGCGCGACGCCAAGGCGCCGACCGTCGCCTCGCGCTTCTTGCTCAGGCTCAATGCGATCAGCGGTGGCCTGCCGCGCGATCACGTCCTCGAACGCCTCACCCGGGCACTCGACGACGCTGGTCCCGCCCAGCCGGTCGACAGGCCGGCGCCGTCACCACCGGCCGAACAACGTCCTCAGAAAATCCATGTGACCGCTGTCGACCGACTGATGGCGGACCCTTTCGCCTTCTACGCACAGGCAATTCTCAACCTTCGCAAGCGCGATCCGGTCGACGACGATCATACGGCTCGCTGGAAGGGAATCGCGGTCCACCGGGTATTGCAGGACTGGCAGCAGCAGGACGAGTGCGATCCGGACCGATTGCGTCCGCGGGCCGAGCGCCTTCTTCAGGACGGAGCAATTCATCCGATGCTGCGCGCTTTGTGGGCGCCGCGGCTGCTCGAGGCAATCGACTGGATCGCGGACATGGAGCGGGAAAATCAGGAACAGGGGCGGCGGCCGTTGAAGGCCGAGATCGAAGGCCACACGCCGCTTGGTGGTATCGTCGTGCAAGGACGAGCCGACCGCATCGACCGCCTTCCGGACGGCTCCCTGGCGATCATCGATTACAAGACGGGACAGCCGCCTTCACAGAAGTCGGTCCGGGAGGGCTTTTCGCTTCAGTTGGGATTGTTGGGTCTGATTGGACGGGCTGGCGGCTTCGACGGCGCCCCGGGCGACCCCGAAGCTTTCGAATATTGGTCGCTCGCCCGCTACCGCGGGAAGTTCGGTCGGCTGATGCGACCGGACAAGGACATGCAGCCCGGCGAGTTCCTCGATCACGCCTACCGCAATTTCAAGGAGGCGGCGGAACGGTGGCTAACCGGCGACGACGCTTTCACCGCAAAGCTCAATCCGGCCTACGCGCCCTATGGCGATTATGACCAGCTCATGCGGCTGGAAGAATGGTACGGCCGCGAGTGACAAAATCAGCGTTTCGGCTTCTTTTTCACCTTGGATGCATAGAGCAGCGCGGCGACGATCGCTGCCGAGCCTATCCCCACGGCGACGCCGGCCTTGACCAGCTTGGCGCGGCGTTCTTCGTTCGCTTTTTCGTTTTCGTCGTCGGTCATCGCCGGTTTTGTATGGCCTACTGGCAGACTTGGAAAGCCGCATGAGCGCGCGCTTCAAGACCTTTCCCCCTTTGATGAATCAGCAGGCGCTTGCTGCCGATCCGGCTGCGCATGCTTCGCTGTCAGCGTCGGCCGGGACGGGCAAGACGCAGGTCCTGACCGCCCGGGTCCTTCGACTGTTGCTCAATGGCGCGCGGCCGGAGTCGATCCTCTGCCTGACGTTCACCAAGGCCGCTGCCGCGGAGATGGCCAATCGGATCGGTGCTCGGCTGGCTGCCTGGGTGCGGATCAAACGCACCGAGCTCTGGAGCGATCTCGAAGCTCTTGGTGAAAGACCCAACGACCGGCTGGTCGAACGGGCGAGGCAGCTGTTCGCGCGGGTGCTCGATTGCCCTGGAGGCCTAAAAATCCAGACCATTCACGCTTTCGCCCAATCACTGCTCGCAGCATTTCCGGCGGAAGCCGGGATTGTCCCCGGGTTTCAGCCGATCGAAGGCCGCGCCGAACAGGAGCTGGTGAGGCGCACGCTTGCCGCGCTGATGGTCGACGCCGAAGAGCGGGGGGACGCCGGCCTAATCCGCGACGTCCAGGTTCTGAGCCGACGGCTCGGCGAGAATAACGCCATCGAATATCTCCAAGCCTGTGCGCGGCGGTCCTCCGCCATGAACGCGCTCGGGCCTGCGGGATGGATTGAAGCCAAGGTCCGTAAGCTCATGGATCTGCCCGAAGAGTCCGTTGAGGATTATATTTCCGCGCGGTGCGGCGATGAAGGTTTCGATTGCGACCTGCTTCGTGCGGTAGCCGATGCAAACCGCAAATGGGGAACATCGACGGGGCTCAGTCACGCCGAAACAATCGACGCGTGGCTGGCGCTAACACCGATCGAGCGAGCCGCCTCGCTTAATGATCTCCGTAAGGTCGTTCTGACCGAAAAGGGTACGCCAAAGGTCTCGACCGGCCAGACGAGAGCCGAGCCACAGTATGAGGAGCAGGCGGGCCGGATCGCCAACCTGATCGGAGAACTGCTCGAGCTCCAGAACGGCATCAGGCTCACCGCCGAGATGGCGGCGGGACTGCGTGCAGGGCAGGCCTTCGCGAACGCCTATACGCAGGCCAAGCGCGCCGCCGGGGTCGCCGACTTCAACGATCTGATTGAATGGACCCGCTACTTGCTCAGTCAGGACGGGATGGGCGAGTGGGTCCGGTACAAGCTCGACCGCCAGGTCGACCATGTTCTGGTCGACGAAGCCCAGGACACCAACGCCGCCCAGTGGGATATCATCGAGCAGCTGGTCGAGGAATATTTCAGCGGATCGAGCGAGGCGGAGCAGCGCGTCAGAACACTGTTCATGGTCGGCGATTTCAAACAGGCGATCTACGGCTTCCAGGGCACCGATCCTTCGCGGTTCCGCGAGGCGCGCGAGACGTTCAAGCGGCGGGCGGCCGCGATGGCGACCGGGGACGACCTCTTCAGCTATCGCCAGCAGGCGCAGGAATTTCGCGACCTTTCCGTCGGGGCCAGTTTCCGCTCAGGCCAAGCGGTCCTTGACGTTGTCGACGCCGTGATCGGCGCGCTCGGTCCCGCGGCCATGGGCCTTGACGAGCTGCCGCCACCGCACCGCGCTCATCATCACCGCCGAGCCGGTTCGGTGGAACTGTGGCATCCGTTCGCCATCGAGGAATCCCCGGACGACAGCGACGAGGGCGAGGAGCGATGGATCAGCATTCGCGACCGCAAATATGCCGACGCACTGGCGGACAGGATCAAGCGGATGATCGCCGATGCACCGGTGCTCGCGTCGACGGAGCGGCCCCTCCGGCCGGGCGACATCCTGATCCTGGTCCGCAGCCGCGGCGAACTTGCGTCGCTGATCGTTGCCCGGCTGTTTTCGGCCGGGGTTCCCGTAGCGGGCGTCGACCGGCTTCATCTGCACGAGCCGCTTGCGGTTCAGGATCTGCTCGCGGCGGTGAAATTCGCGGTTCAGCCGGACGACGACCTCAGTCTGGCCTGTTTGCTCGTGTCGCCGCTGATCGGCTGGGACCAGGAGCGATTGCGGGAACTGGCCTACGGCCGCGCCGGAAGCTTGTGGCGCGCGCTCCGCGAACGCGCGGGCGAATTTCCGGACGCACATGCTCCGCTCGCCGAATTGTTGCGGGTCGCGGATTTCACGACGCCGTCGCGGTTCCTCGAAGAAATCTTGACCGGTCCGATGCAGGGACGCCGCAAGCTTTATTCACGGCTCGGAATGGCGGCGCGTGACCCGATCGACGAGTTGGTGAACAGCGCGCTCGAGTTCGAGCGCAAGGAGACCGCCTCGCTCGAGCGCTTCGTCTCGTGGTTTTCGCGCGGGACCGTCGATGTCCAGCGCGACCCCGGGCAGCCAGCCAACGAAGTGCGCGTGATGACCGTGCATGGGGCCAAGGGCCTGGAAGCGCCGGTCGTGATCCTCGCCGACGCGACCGCCGATCCCGCGCGCCTCGGACGTGCACCCCTGACCGTCGACGTTCCGCTGGAAGGCGTGGTCGCGCCGCTGCTGCGCCCGAAAAAGGACGAGCGCCGCCCGCCATTCGAGGAGATCATCGTCAAGGACGAGCAACGCGATCTCGAGGAGCATTGGCGGCTGCTCTACGTCGCGCTCACGCGTGCGGCGGATCGGCTCATCGTCAGCGGCGTGCGACCAAAAGGGCGCAAGGACGGAGCCGACCCTCGGCCGCCGAATTGCTGGCACCGCATCGTCGAGCAGGCGATGACGCCGATCGCCGTTCCGGGCATCGGCCATGTCATGCTTGGCTATGCTTGCGGCGAGCTGCCGGCAGCCCGACGGATCAAAAGCAAGACCGAGGTTCCTGCTTCCGTTGTCCCCGCATGGGCGCAAAGGCCTGCTCCGCCCGAAGCGCGCCCGCCGCGTCCGCTCGCACCCTCGGCGATCGGCGTCGACGACGAAGCATCCCCGCCGCCCAGCGAAGCCATGTGCGCCGCTGCCCGTCGAGGAACGTTGATTCACCGGCTGCTGGAGCGCCTCGTGGAAGTCGATCATGAGCGTCAGCGTGATGTCGCGCTCGATTGGCTCGAAAGCTCGGCCGGCGTCGAGGACCCAAAGCTTCGAAACGAGATCGCGAAGCAGGTTTGCGACATTCTCTGCGACCCGCGGTTTGGCGATTTGTTCGGGCCTGGCTCGCTTGGGGAGGCGCCGCTCGCTGCCACCTTGCCCGACGGGCGGGTCATTGCCGGCACTGCAGACAGGCTGCTGGTCGAAGAGGCCAAAATTTCCGTCATCGATTTCAAAACTGGGAGGGTCCCCGCAAGCGAGACCGATATTCCGGCGGGTCACCGCAGGCAGATGAGTGCCTATGCGGAGGCGCTTCGAGTGATTTTCCCCGGCCGGGAAGTTCGTGCCGCCTTGCTGTACACGGCTGGCCCCAAGCTGATCGAACTCATGCCTTGAGAGGCGGCGGACGAGCGCCCATATGGCCGTTAACTTTTTAAGAGATGGGAGATTCGCTCGCCATGGCCACCAAAACCGTCACCGACCAGAGCTTTGCCAATGACGTATTGGGCGCCGAGGGGCCTGTGCTTGTCGATTTTTGGGCGGAATGGTGCGGGCCATGCCGCATGATCGCGCCGGCGCTCGAAGAGATCGCCAACGATCTTGGCGAGAAGGTCACGGTTGCCAAGCTCAACATCGACGAGAATCCGGATGTCCCGGGCCGCTACGGCGTGCGCGGTATCCCGACGATGTTGCTGTTCAAGGGCGGCCAGCCGGTCGCGCAGAAGGTCGGCGCGGCTCCGCGCAGCCAGATTCAACAGTGGCTTGAGGGCAACCTCTAGGCGGGAGGCTCGGTCCCTTCGAGGCCGCGCGTATCGGGCCGGAATTTCTCGTGCCGCGGCAAATGATCGCCGGGGTCGAACCAGTCGATTTTGCTTCCCCAGAAGATATGGAATCCCGGCGCAATCGCTTCCGGGTGGTCGAGCGTCGCAACGCTGAAGTCGGCCGTTTCAGGCTGGTGGTCCACCTCCATCAGAAAAGGTGTGCCACATTCGCCGCAAAAGCATCGGTGGCCGAAGCTGGACGAGGAAACTTTCCGTACCTTTTCAGCACCTTGCGTCCAGATTAGGTCACCATTCCTGACGCTTGCGAAAACCATCGCCGGGGCGCCGCTATTGAGCTGGCAGGTCCGACAATGGCACCAGCCGCAATCGAAAGGTTCGCTCTTCAGCTCGTAGCGAACGGCTCCGCACATGCAGCCTCCGGTCAATGCCACAGCGGCCTCCGGTTAATTGACTATAGAAGGGGTGCTCCTTACATCGCCGGGCGCAGTTTCCCAGAGCGTCGGCGAGAGAATTTCCTGTCTCCCGAATGCGCGGGTTTTTAAGGGAATTCCATGTTCGCCTCAGTGGCAAAAAGCATCTTCGGATCGGCCAATGATCGCTATGTCCGGGGCCTCGGCAAATATGTGGATGCGGTCAACAACCTCGAGGCGCAGATTAGCGCCTACGACGACGACCAGCTACGCGGGCAGACCGACCTGTTCCGCGAACGCCTCGCGAACGGGGAGAAGCTCGACAGCCTGCTCGCTGAGGCCTTCGCTACCGTGCGTGAGGCCGCCAAGCGCACGCTCGGACAGCGCCATTACGATGTTCAGCTGATCGGCGGTATCGCCCTTCATCGCGGCGAGATCGCCGAGATGAAGACGGGCGAAGGAAAGACGCTGGTCGCCACGCTGGCGGTCTATCTGAACGCGCTCGAGGGCAAGGGCGTCCACGTCGTCACCGTAAACGACTATCTCGCCCGTCGCGACGCCGACTGGATGGGCCAGATCTACCGCTTTCTGGGCATGACGGTCGGTGTGATCGTTCCCAACCTCACGGACCAAGAGCGGCGCGACGCCTACAACGCCGACATCACCTACGCGACGAACAACGAACTCGGCTTCGATTACCTCCGCGACAATATGAAATATTCGCGGGATCAGATGGTCCAGCGGCCGTTCCACTACGCCATCGTGGACGAAGTGGACTCGATCCTCGTCGACGAGGCCCGCACGCCGCTCATTATCTCCGGTCCTACCGACGACAAGTCGGACCTGTACATCTCGGTCGACAAGATCGTGAAGACGCTCGCCGAAGCGGATTACGAAAAGGACGAGAAGCAAAAGAGCGTCGTTCTCACCGAGGACGGGACGGAGAAGGCCGAGCGCCTGCTCGAGGAAGGCGGACTGATCGAGGGCCGCAACCTCTACGACATCGCGAACACCCAGGTCGTCCACCACCTGAACCAGGCCCTCAAGGCCAACGTCATGTTCAAGAAGGACATCGACTATATCGTGAAGGACGGGAAGGTCGTCATCATCGACGAATTCACCGGCCGAATGATGGATGGACGGCGCTGGTCCGACGGGCTTCACCAGGCGGTGGAGGCGAAGGAAGGCGTGCTCATCGAGCCCGAGAACCAGACGCTCGCCTCGATCACCTTCCAGAATTACTTCCGCATGTACCCGAAATTGTCGGGGATGACCGGCACGGCGATGACCGAGGCGCCGGAATTCTTCGACATCTACAAGATGAACGTGGTCGCGATTCCGACCAACATGCCCGTCCTCCGGCAGGACGATGACGACGTCTTCTACAAGACGATTCAGGAGAAGTTCGCGGCCATCACCGACGAACTCAAGGCGAAGCAGGAACTCGGCCAGCCCGTCCTCGTCGGCACGGTTTCCATCGAAAAATCGGAGATGCTTTCGGAATATCTGGAGAAGCGGGGCGTCCGTCACTCGGTGCTCAATGCTCGCTTCCACGAACAAGAAGCCCACATCGTCGCCCAGGCGGGCCGCATCGGCGCGGTGACCATTGCGACCAACATGGCGGGCCGCGGGACCGACATTCAGCTCGGCGGCAACCTCGAATTCCGGATGCAGGACGAATTTCCCGACCTGGTTGCCGGCACTCCCGAATATGACGCCAAGGCCGAATCCATTCGCGCCGAGATCGCGACCGAGAAGCAACGCGTGCTGGAGCTTGGCGGCCTGTTCGTGCTCGGCACGGAGCGGCATGAAAGCCGCCGCATCGACAACCAGCTGCGCGGCCGTTCAGGCCGTCAGGGCGACCCCGGCCTGTCGCGCTTCTATTTGAGCCTCGACGACGATCTGCTGCGGATTTTCGGACCGCAGACCATGTTCTCGCGGCTGATGAACAAGAACCTCGAGGATGGTGAAGCGATCGTCAGTCCGTGGATCTCCAAGGCTATCGAGACGGCGCAGAAGAAGGTCGAGGCGCGCAACTACGATATCCGCAAGCAGGTCGTCGAATTTGATGACGTCATGAACGACCAGCGCAAGGTCATCTACGAGCAGCGCGCGGACATCATGGACGCGGAGACCGTCAGCGATGTCATCGCGGACATGCGCGTAGAGACGGCGGCGGCCCTGGTCGCCGTCCATTGTCCGCCCGGCACCTATCCCGAACAGTGGGACGTCGAGGGGTTCAAGGAAAGCGTCGACGCCGTTTTCGGCCTCCAGCCGCCGATCGACGAATGGTTGGAGGAAGAGGCAGTCGAACAGGAAATGATCGTCGAGCGGCTTCGCGATGCCGCCGACGCTTCGATGTCAGCCAAGCTCGAAGGCGTGGAGTCTGAACGTTGGGGCGACATCGAGAAGCAGATCCTGATCCAGACCCTCGATCATCACTGGAAGGAGCATCTGGCGACGCTCGATGCGCTGCGGCAGGTCATCCACTTGCGGAGCTATGCCCAGAAGAAGCCGATCGACGAGTATAAGCAGGAGGCCTTCCTGCTGTTTGAGCGCCTGCTCGTTTCGATTCGCGAGGAAGTGACCCGCGTCTTGATGCGTGCACAGGTTCAGCTGGAGGAACCGCCGCCGCCTATGCTGCCCGATTTTATCACGCAGCATATTGATCCGTTCTCGGGTGACGACGACACGGCGGACATCGACGCTGCCACTGGCGCCGTTCTCTCGAACTTGCCGCCGCTCAACATCCCGCAGCCGCAAATGCCGGCGTCGCAGCCGGGCGGAGACACAGTGGAAGCACCGGTAAGCCGCAACGCGCCGTGCCCGTGCGGCTCCGGACGGAAATACAAGCATTGCCACGGCCAGCTGGCCTAGTTGAGTCGCCTGCGAAGGCGGCCGCCCGAGTCTTCGCGCCCGTGGATCGGACGGCGCTCAGGCGCGCCTACCGACCCGACGAAGCTGAAGTCGTTGCGGAAAGGCTGACCCAGGCCCGGCTTGAGCCCGGTGCGCTTGGGGAAGCGACCGCCACCGCCCGCGCCCTCGTCAAAGGCATGCGTGCCCACAAGCCCGCGGGGATCGACGCATTCCTCCACGCCTACGACCTCGGCAGCGACGAAGGCATCGCGATGATGTGCCTGGCCGAAGCTCTCCTTCGCATTCCCGATGCGCATACCGCCGACGAACTGATCGCGGACAAGCTGGCCGGGCCGGACTGGTCGGAGAAACTGGGCGCTTCGGATTCGTCCTTCGTCAATGCGGCGACCTTCTCGCTCCTGCTGACCGGCAAGGTGCTTGAGGGCGCGAATGATCGGTCAGACAATTGGCGCGCCGCGCTCGGGAGAGCGGTAGGCCGCCTTGGCGAGCCCGTCGTTCGCACTGCCGTTCGCGAGGCGATGAAGATCCTCGGCCGCAATTTCGTGTTCGGCCGCACCATCGACGAAGCGATGAAGCGCGCCGCGCCAGAGCGGCGGCAGGGTCTCAGCCACAGCTTCGACATGCTTGGCGAAGCCGCGAAGACGTTCGAGGACGCCGAGCGTTATGCCCAGTCCTATTCCTCCGCGCTCGCCCGCATCGCGCGTGA
>Ga0207679_10000960_pt1 | contig 18515 bp, 19 predicted proteins | sample KBSC73metaG_FD_184320 | JGI IMG/M metagenome (GOLD analysis project Ga0207679, IMG submission 184320) | Corn rhizosphere microbial communities from Kellogg Biological Station, Michigan, USA - KBS C7-3 metaG (SPAdes) (version 2) | ecosystem: Host-associated > Plants > Roots > Rhizosphere > Soil ... | reverse complement strand
GTCAGACGGGACATCGCATCGAGCAATCGAGCGAGTATTTCCGTCAGACCCATCTTCGCAGAACGGTTGTGGGCTATGAATTCGATCAGGAGGGCAACTGGATCAAGGAAACGGTCCGGCGATGGACGCAAAAGAACGGCTCGATTGCGCTGACTGAGACTGTGGTCAGCCGCGAACGCGTGATTACCTATTATTGACGCTCAATCGGTTTTAGCCTAGCTGGTAATTGCGCCCTCGGAGGCGGAGGACACGTGGCGTGCATACTTCGCCATGACGCCGGACGTGTAGCGGGGTACCGGCAGCTTGACCTTCTTCAGCCGCGCCTTGATCTCCTTCGCCGACAGCTCGACGTTCAACTGGCGCTTGGCAATGTCGAACACGATGGTGTCGCCGTTTTTAACCGCCCCGATGGGCCCGCCTCTGACCGCTTCGGGGGCGACGTGGCCCGCCATCAGGCCGTGCGTCGCGCCTGAAAACCGGCCGTCGGTCAAGAGCGCGACTGAGTCGCCCAATCCTGCGCCGACGATCGCCGCCGTCACACCCAACATTTCCCGCATGCCCGGCCCGCCGGAGGGTCCCTCATAGCGGATCACGACCACGTCGCCGGCCTTGATCTGTCCCGCCTTGACGGCAATGAACGCATCCTCTTCCCGGTCGAAGACCTTTGCCGGTCCGCGGAACTGCATCATGGAATGGCCTGCGACTTTGACGACGCAGCCCTCCGGTGCCAGATTCCCCTTGAGAATGACCAGGCCGCCGGTGGCTTTCATGGGATTCGCAAGGGACCGCAACACTTGTTGCCCGGGGGTCTCGACGGCGTCTTTCGCCTCTTCGCCGATGGTTCGCCCGGTCACGGTCGGTTGATTTCCGTGCAGGAGACCGGCATCGAGCAACCGTTTGGCCACGAGGGTTGTTCCGCCTGCCGCGTACAGATCTGCAGCGGCGAAGCGGCCGCCTGGCTTTAAGTCGGCAAGAAGGGGAACCTTGCGATTGATCTTGTCGAAATCGTCCATGTTCAGCTTGATGCCCGCTTCGTAGGCGATGGCAAGCAGATGGAGCACGGCGTTGGTCGAGCCGCCGGTCGTGGCGACGGCTGCGATGGCGTTCTCCAGCGACTTTCGCGTAATGATCTGCCGGGGGCGAAGATCCTGCTTCAAGAGGTCCATGACCAGCTTGCCGGATTCGAAGGCCACGTCGTCCTTGCGTGTGTCCATGGCGGGGACACCGTTGCGTCCCATCGGCGACATCCCCAGAAATTCGAATGCGATGGCCATCGTATTGGCCGTGAACTGTCCGCCGCAGGCGCCGGGCCCTGGACAGGCATGATCTTCGAGATCCTTCAATTCGGCGTTGGTCATCTTGCCCGACGCGTGACGGCCAACGGCTTCGAACACGTCCTGAATGGTCACGTCATGCCCCTGGAACTGCCCCGGCATGATCGACCCGCCGTACAGCATCAGCGATGGGACATTCAAGCGGGCCAGTGCCATGACCGTGCCGGGAATGGTTTTGTCGCAGCCGGACAAGGCCACCACGCCGTCAAAGAGGTGCCCCCGCGCCACGAGCTCGATCGAATCAGCGATCACCTCGCGGCTGATCAGCGAGGCCTTCATGCCTTCCGTGCCCATGGAAATGCCGTCGGAGACGGCGATCGTGTTGTATTCGATGGGGGTGCCCCCTGCGGCCTTGATGCCGGCTTTCACCCGCTCCGACAACCGACGCAGATGAAAATTGCAGGGCATGACCTCGATCCACGTATTGGCGACGCCGATCAATGGACGAGTAAGATCCTCGTCCGTGAATCCGACGGCCTTCAGCATGGCCCGGGCGGGCGCCCGGCCGGGACCGACGAGGAGATCGTGACTCTTCAGCTTGATTTCTTTCGGCATGACATTCTTACTTCTTCTTTTTCTTGTCTTCGTGTTTTTCTTTCTTCGCTTCCGTGTCGATGACCGTCCCTGTCGCGGCATCGATATGGACTTCGGTCACCTTGCCGTCCGCGCCCAGGATCTCGACTTCCCAGACGGTCTTGCCGTGCTTCTTTTCGAGTTCAGCCTCGACCACGGTACCGGGGACCTTTTCCATAGCGGTTTTGATGGCCTGCTCCGCCGTCACTTTCGCGTCCTTTACGAGATCGGCGATGTTGCCTTCCTTATCATCGCTCCAGGCGGTGGTCCCGAAACCCAGAAGCAGGCTGCCCGCCAGTAGACCGCTGATTACAAGTGCACGCATGGGTCCTCCTTTCGGTCGGAATGCGTTACTGCGCCTTCATATTCGCAGGCGGCATCGGAGCGGCGCCTCCCTGGTGTGGATTGCCCTGCACCGAGCCGTGCGGATTTGTCATGCCGCCGCCGTATCCCTTGCCGCCCTCTTTGTGCTGCTCCATGACCTTCGCGTGCTCGGCCTTCTCCTTGGCGCGTTGCTCGGGCGTCAACAGCGCCATGACGTCTCGCCGTGTCTTGATGGAGGTCATACGCAAGGCCACCTGCATGTCTTCGCTCTGCTTCAGCTTCGCCTCGATCGCTTTGAGATCGGACTTCTCATCATCGGTCAGCGCCTTGAGTTCGCGTTCTGCCACCTGGATATCCGCTTCCGATTTGATCCGGGTCTTATCGAGGTTCAACTGGATGTCCTTGAGCTTCGTGACCTGGTCGGGGGTGAGGCCGATTTCTTGTTCATGCTTGAGCAGATGGCGAATCAGATGGCCGGTGCTGCTGTGCATCATGCCCATGCCGCCCATCATGCCGTGGCCGCGCCCTCCATATCCGTCTTTCCCGCCCCCATGACCGTAACCCGGTTCGTTGGCTGATACGCCGGAGGCTCCCATGGCGAATGTGAAGACTGCCGCCATGACCAGCGCCGACATTCTTTGTGTTCCGTTCCTCATGCGAAACCTCCTTGTGTTGACGTCCTTCATGCGAGTGATCACAGAACATTATCGCACAAACAAACCGCCCTCGCCCTTCAGTCCGTTGAACAGGAACTGAACGGCCAAGGCGGCGAGCAGCAAGCCCATGAGGCGCGTGATGATTTTTTCCGCCAGGGGGCTCATCCACTTGGCTCCGGATGTCCCCAGAGCCAGGATGCCGTAGCTTGCCAGACCGACCAGGCCAACGCAAGCCAGCAGAATACCTCGATAGAGCCACGACGACGCCTGCGCGTCCAGCAGGATGATGGTGGAGATGGCGGCGGGTCCCGCCAGCATCGGTACGGCGAGCGGTGTGATCGCGATGTCGTCTTTCGCCGCGCCTTCCGCTGTCTCCGCAGCGGTTTCCTGCACGGGCGAACGCTGGGCACGCAGCATGTCCAAGGCAACGAGCAACAGCACGAGCGCTCCGGCGACCTGAACGGCGGCCAGTGAAATGCCCAGGAGGGAGAACAACCATTGGCCGGCGAGCGCGAAGCCGCTCAAGATCATGAAGGCGACGAGACAGGCGACGCGCGCCATCCGCAATCGTTGCGCGAGCGTATAGCGGGAGGTCATGGCGAGGAACGCGGGAACGGTCGCGATGGGATCGACAATCACGAAGAGGGAGCTGAAGGCCAGCACCCCGTATTCGATCGGAGTCATGCGGTCATCGCGTTCGGGTTTGCCGCAACAGCTCCGCACGCGGGTCGGGGTGCGTGCCTTTGGCCAATCGCTGGAAGAGTCCTCGTTCGTCTTCCGTCACGGTCGGAGGAACCACAATGTGCAGATTCAAGAAGAGATCTCCATATCCTCCCCCGGCCGACGGGAGACCCTTATCTTTGAGCCGGAGCTTGCCCTCCGCCTTGCTGCCGGGGGGCACCTTCACCTTGACCGGCTCGGCCAATGTCGGGGCCATCACTTCCGCGCCCAGGACCGCCTCCCACGGATACACCGGCAGGGTGACGTGAATGTCGCTACCCTGGCGGCGAAAGATGGGATCGGGTTTGATCGTGACATGGAGGTAGAGGTCCCCGCGCTTTCCGCCGCTCGATCCCGGCTGTCCCTTGCCCCCAACGCGCACGCGTGTGCCTTCCTGGACGCCGGCCGGGATTTTGACCTCGATTGTCTTCAATTCCGTCGTCGAACCGGATCCATAACACGTGGGGCACGTCTGCCCGCGCAGGGTGCCGCTGCCCTGGCAGGTGGGGCAGGGGATCGGTTCCCGGAGGCTGACCCGTTTGGTGACGCCGCTCAACACCTCCCGTAGCGTGAGTTCGACCTCCGCCTCGAGATCTTCGCCGGGCACAGAAAAACCGCGGGCCCCTCCGGCGGTCCGACCCCCGCCGCGAAAGAGGTTTTCAAAGATGTCCGAAAAGGCTTCGTTATTGAAGTCCGCTCCGCCTCGTCCTGCCTGTTCCCAGCGGAATCCCTGAGCCCCGGCCCCGGCTTGTTGCCGCGCCTTTTCGAAGGCTTCAGCCTGCTCCCATTGGGCGCCGTATTGGTCGTATTTCTTGCGCTTGTCCGGATCGGAGAGGACTTCGTTGGCTTCGTTGAGTTCCTTGAACTTTTTCTCCATTTCGGTCTTCTTCGACCCGGAATGGAGGTCGGGATGGTATTGGCGGGCCAGTCGACGATAGGCCTTCTTGATGTCGTCGGCCGAGGCCGTTCGAGAAAGACCGAGCACCTGATAGAAATCGCGTGGGGTCGTGGCCATGGTGAAGAAATAACGACGATTTCGCCTAGATCAACCTTCCGGCCTCTTAGCCCGGCACTTCACGCTTGGCGCGCGCCATCAGCTTACAATACGAGCATGTTTCTGCCGTCGTCGGTTGCCCGCACGTAGCGCAGGGATGAAGGAGGGCCTGATCTTTTGCCGCCATCGTGTCCGGTGCCGGCCGCAGTTTCCGCTGCTTCTCCAGAAAACCCCAATAGAAGTACTGTTTGGTGCCCGGCGATTCAGTTTCCAGCCGGTTGAGCACCTCCTTATAGAGCAGGGTGCGTGCGCCCTGCGCCATCGGACATTCGTCCACGATGTATTCAATCTTATTGAGGATGCAATACGCGGCAAGTTCCCGCTCGGACAGGCGGTAGAGCGGTTTGACTTTTTTCGCGAACCCATCCACCGAAGCGGGCAAGGTCGGTCCTTGCTTCTCCAAATAGTCTTCCTGCCAGTGCAGGACATTACCGAGCAATCGGGCGGCTTCGTCGTCCAGATTGTGGCCGGTCGCCATCACGGCATACTCTTGCTCGATGGCTGCGCGATTGAATTGATAACGTTTGATGGTCCCGCACGTGGAGCAGGTAGGACGATGAGCCAACTGAGCGAGTTCTTTGATGCCTGCCCCTTCCTCCTGTTCCACCGTATGCGTGTGCAAGGCCGCACCAAGCGGGGCGGCGATCACCTCGGCAAACCGGCGAACCATTGTATGAGACCGTTCGGAGTAGGTGCCGATGCCCAGGTGGACATAGAACCCGTCCGCTTTGTAACCGAGTTTGAGGAGCATATCCCACAGCGCCAGACTGTCCTTCCCGCCTGAGACGGCCACGAGAATGCGATCATCTTTGCCGAACATCTTTTCGGACTTGATCGCCCGCGCCACCTGGTCATGCATGAAACTCGTAAAGCAACCCTTGCAGAAGGCCGCATGGTGCCTGGGGATCTTGATGACCGCCTTGGTTTTACATTTCGTGCAGTTCATGTCACTTCGATGATACGGGCAGCCTAAGGGGGATTGCAATTGGCAAGAGCTCTGTCGGGGCGCCTGGCAGACAGACTTGCACAGATAACGAGGTTCATTGCCTTCTCGATATGAAAAGGTATCCTTAAGCTGCTGAATGGTGTTGACTGGAGAGCCTTGATATCAACGTTAAGGGCCTCATGGCTGTTCCTCGTCAAAACACAATCATTGCAGGCATTTGGTTGCTGACACTCGCCGATGCTGTCCGTCAAGGCATCTATTTCCCTGGCGTTATGGCCGAAGGCATTGAGAGATCGGTTCCTGTTCATACATTTGTCTGGGAAATAGTCGTGTTTGGGCTATTGGGTCCGCCATTCCTCATTCTGATGCGAAGTTTGTTAGTAAAGTACGTTCCAAAGCTTCGTCGGAGACGTGGCGGCTTGTTTACTCGCTGGATGGATAGACGATGGGGGGCAGGCTCTGTTGAGCTATTTGTTCAAAACCTCCGTCCAATGGCGCTCATGGCATTGACAGGTGTCGTTCTAGGATTGGTGGCTTTGCTCTCGTGCCTCTATTTCGAAGCATCCCCCGTCGCATTCAGTTTTGCTTCGTTCTTTCTATCCTCCGGTATTGGTTTTTGGATCGCACGAGGCCTTGCCGCGCAAGTCAGTCCAGATGGGGCTATGGCCTGGTAGTACGGATGCGCCATACAAAGACCATTCAGCGCCTCAATTCCCCTGATTTCTTTACAAGTTAGCCCCATTTGCTACAGTTCAACAGAGCTGGCTGACATGCCGTATGCAATGTCCGAACTGTCACAACGATCTCGTCGAGATTCCGACGCTTGAAGGGCCGCAGCTCGACGTCTGTCCCGACCAACATGGTCTCTGGCTGGATAGAGGAGAAGTCAACCTGTTCGTGGAGAACTACCGCGCGCTGGGAGAGACGTCGTCCAGGATGGTCACCGGGGCCATCGCCGTGCAAACGACGAGCTGCCCGAGATGTCAGGGGGCTCTGGATGAAGAAACGGTGCTTACCACGGCCCTCTTTGAGTGCCGTACCTGTCGGGGGTGGTGGCTTCCCAAAGGCAGCCTCACGCAACTGAATACGACGGCCCGCGGCGGCGCCGCTCAGATCCTTCTTGATGAGGCGGATTTTTACCGTCGAGCCGGGAAGCGAGCGTTGCATTCGCAGACGAAGCGGCCAGGAGGCGTTCCTCAGCCTTGCCAGGAGCCCCGCACTCAACACGTATGGTTCTGGACGCTGTTCTTGTTGGCCGCTTTGTTCGTCGCCGGAGCCGTTCTTGCGGCCGGCATCCGGAAGACCGCCGCGCTGGGCCAGTGGGTTGTCCCGCCAGACACGACGGGGGTGTTCCTGGCCTTAGGGGCGCTCGCGGGCATGGGACTTACGCTGTATGGGTTCGTGATCAACAACCGCAAGCGACTGATTGAAAGCATTCCCACTTCTCCCGTTCGCTCATTGGCAGTCGGTCTGGTGGAAGTGAGCGGCCGTGCTCAGGCTGAACGTGCGCTGTTACGTGCCCCGTTCAGTGGAATGCCCTGCGTGCTCTTTTCCTACAGCGTCGAGGAGCGGCGGACATCCGGAAAGGAAACCAGGTGGGAAACAATTGCAAAGGGTACGTCCGAGGAACCTTTCTACGTGCGGGATGAGACGGGCAAGGTGCTCGTCGTCCCGTTTGATGCCCAGTTGATGCTGCCCGACACGAGGACGACTCGGACCAATTGGTCGGGCACGCTACCCGAAGCCACCATCGTAGGACTCTTGAAGTTGGGCATCGCGGTCGACGGATGGTTTGGGGATAAGACCATCCGCTGCAGCGAAACGTTCATTTTGCCTGAGGAGCGCATCTACGTGATGGGGACTGCGCAGGAACACAAAGGCGCAATCGACAGCGCAGAAAATGCCGCACGACTGTATATCGGTAGCAGCCGGGACAACGAATTCATCATCTCTGATCAGAGCGAGAAGGAGTTGCTCTCTCGCTTGCAATGGCAAGTATGGGCGTCCATCGGCGGAGGGCCTGTGTTGGCAATGCTCTGCCTGCTGTTGATGTTCAAGCTGTACGGCACGGTGCACTAGTCATTCACCAGGAGTGAGATATGAACGGGACATTATTGGTCGGCCTTGGACTCACCTTCGTCGTGGTCAGTCTCATCGTGTATGTCGTGGGCCTTTACAACACGTTGGTTCGGCTCTCCAACAACGTTGATAAAGCATGGTCGAATATTGACGTCATTCTCAAACAGCGTCGCGATGAACTCCCGAAACTCGTGCAGGTATGCAACAGCTATATGAGGCATGAACGGGAGACACTGGAAAGCGTCACGAACGCCCGAAGTGCCTACGGTCGAAGCACGAGCGTAAACGACAAGGCGAAGGCGGAAAATCAGCTCACGAGTGCTCTTGGCAGGCTGTTCGCCGTCGCCGAACAGTACCCGGATCTCAAGGCGAACCAGCAGTTTCTCATTGCCCAGCAGCGGATCTCTGCTCTGGAAAACACGATTGCAGACCGGCGCGAGTTTTATAACGACTCGGTCAATCTCTACAACATCAGCATCGAGCAGATCCCCGCGGTATGGGTGGCGCACCAGATCGGTTACCCGGCAAGACCCTTATTGGCGGTGGCGCAGTCGGAGCGAGCCGACGTCGAGCTGGCCTTCGCCAACCGCGCGGCATGACGATCCTAGGCTATTTCCCATAACGCGGTCGTCCATCGAGCTGGCGGCCAACCGGGCGCAATCCCGTGAAGGTCGCTTCGGTGGTACGACCGCATGAGCTCCAGGCAGTCGACCAGCCGGCCATCGTTCGCATTGTCCAACATTAGATAGCCACCTTTTTTTATCTTCGGTACTGCTCGTTTCATGCAGGCAAGTCGTGCCCGGCCATCCACAAGGACCAGGTCGAACGTTTCAACTGGGTGAATATCGATGGCGGCAATATAGGAGTCGAAATGTACTCCTGGATTTTCCCGTTCGCTTGGATCGGCGATGAGCGTTCGTACACGATCGCCGGAGGACGTGGAAGGTCCTTCCTGATCGAATGAAGGCTCCCGAAGCTGGTAGACGCAATTGGTGATGTCGCGTTGTTGCAGCGCTTCTGAGACCACTGCATGCCACAGCTTATCGTGCTCCACCGTGAAGACCTCTCCGGCCCGTTGTGCCATGAAAATGGTGGAGGCTCCAGAGCCATATTCAAACACTTTCATGTCGGGTCGAAGATACGTCCTCAGCCAGTTGGTGGCGACAAACGGCAGCCAAGGGGTCGGCTTTTTCAAAAACGAATAGCCCGGACGAAATGACGCAACCCAATCTGGATAAGATTTCCATGATTTCACGTCATCGACGAAGAGGTAGACAAAATGTGCTGGGTGAAACAACGGGCTCAGGAGGGTAATGATGGTCGACTTGCACTGTGGTGTCATAGGCCCGCAATTGAAGTTTGCACAGTCCAACTGGATGCTCACCACGAGATTCCGGCTTACGCTCCGCCGAGGTGTGAGTCAAATGCTTTCCCGGTATTCGATTCTCTTGATCAAGACTCTCCACAATTGACCCAGCCATCTGGGTTGTTAAGCGTAGTAAGCTGGAACAATAAAAAAAGGGCCCGCGCCATTGCTGGAGCGAGCCCTTTCCCTCTTTGGATTTGGCAATGTTTCCATTGCCGTTTTCTAAAGATGCCTCATCTTACCGTAGCCTCTTCAGGGAACACGCTGGGAAAGCGCCCAGTACGCCCGCCAAAACTTCCTAGCCGGCAGGAGCAGTGGAGAGCAGGCGCACCTCATGCTGAGGATAAGGAATATCAATATGGGATGATCGAAAGCGTTCAACGAGAGCCTGGTTTAACTCGCCCTGCACTCTTCCGAAATCCGCCACCGAGACCCAGGGATCGACAGAGATCGTAATTCCCGAATCGCCCAGTTGGGAGATGCCAACCGCCGGCCCTGGCTCTTTGAGCACACCGGGATTCGAAGCCAGGATAGAACGGACGAGTGCGAGCGCCTCGGTCAGGTCGGTAGCATAGGAGACCGTGACCGCGAGATGGAGTTGCCGGATGGTGCTGAAATTGTGAAGGATCTCTCCGACGATTTTTTTGTTGGGAATGACCACACGCGAGCGGTCTGGGTGCAGGAGCGTGGTGGAGAAGAGGTTGATGGTCAGGACATCGCCCTGGACCCCGAGCAGCGAGATGTGTTCGCCGACTCGATAGGGCTTGGTAAAGATGATGGAGAGTCCGGCGATGACGTTGCTCAACACGCCTTGGAGGGCCAATCCGACGCCCAGGCCGGCGACACCGATCCCGGCCAATAACGGCGCAATTTGCACGCCCAACTGGCCCAACGCGGCCATCGCCGTAAACACCAATATCAAGACCTGAATCACTTTGACGAGCAGCATGCGAATCGGCGGCTCCATGTCCTGACGCTCGAGCCACTGCTTCGCAAGCCTGCCGGTCCACCGGGCGACCAGCGCACCGATGGCAAAGACCAGGGCTGCGCCAAGGACTTGAAACCCATAACGAATGACGTATTCCATGATCAGATCCATTGTCGGCATGAAAACACCTCCTTGATCCACGTTAGTTTTGCTCGAAAAAGTACTTGAAGCTGATGTTCGGATAAATCGCCCTGATGTCGTCCTGCCCCGCCACGGTGAACATCACGCCAATGGCTCCGACGAGCTTCGCGCCGGACTCGTACCGTGCAAAGGTGTACTCGAGACCCGGTTGAATGCCGACGAGCCAAAACGTGGTGGGAGTCGTATTGACGGCATGCCCGTCGAGCCTGCTGTTGAACTGTTGGAGTGTCGCCATCTCCACGAGATAGCCGAATCCCGTGTGCTCGTTGAGAACGTGCTCGAACGCCAGGTGTGTGCTTAACAAGTCGCCTCCATAGACGGTGACCCCCGGTTCGGACCCCGATCCGGGGAAATTGTACGAATAGTACACATTGCCGGTGATCCGGAACGGTTCCAGGTTTTTCCGGACGAGGATGCCCTCCGTGACGGCAACCGCGCCGAAGCGGCTGGAGGGTACACGCGAGAGCGGCGTGAATCCACCCGGAATCTCCGGTGTGCCGAACCACTTGTTGGTCGGGAGAGACAAGCGGCTATAGATCGAAACCGAGGGTTTCCAAGAATCGGGGTCCTGCACGATCGGCCGGTATTTGAGAATCATATTGGTCGTGCCGATTCCCGCCCCGGACGTTCGCCCGTCCGGCTCAGGCGTGCTGGAACTCCAATAGACCGCAGAGACGCCAAGACCTGCCATCACATGGCGGGTGAGGCCGTAGTACACGGTCACCGCCGGCATGACGGCATCCGGGCTGAACGGAGCGGCAACGGTCTGCGAAGTCGAGCCGCGTTGCGTTTCACCGGATCCGATCATGCCTTGCACATACCCCCGCACGAACCACTGCCCCTGACGAGGCACGTCGGCGCTTGAGGTAAACGAGGTGCCGTGAGTCGGTGGATTCCAGCTTTTACGGTACTTGGCCAGTTCCTCCTCGGTCGGAACCCAGTCGAGCGCAAAGGCTGATATCCAATGGACGAAGGTCAACAACATCAGCAGGGCGCACCGGGCGAGCGTGTATCCCGGACGTCTTAGAGCCGCCGGGTTTCCAGACACGCTGGAGAAGCAGGGCGAATTGAAATGCAGGGGAAAGAAAGAATGGCGCATGTTGGCGTGTGAGAACTTATCGACTCTTGTCCACAAGAGCAAAAAAATAATAGCGATGCCGAGTGTACTCTGAGAGAAAACCAACCGTCTAATCTGTTCGCGCTCGTCCGTATCCGTCTCCATACAGGCATACAATCCACACATCGTGATCAAGATCTCATCCTTCGAAAAATCACCTAGTTGTGAACGCTCGCCAATCAAGAAGGTCGGCATGCAGATTGCCGCTGTTACTCATTTGGACAACTGCGTCTGTCAGTCTAAACCTGAACGGTTGAACCATATGCAACTGACGTCGATTACGCTGCCGCTGAAGGAAGCCCTGCTTGGCAAAGGTCCGCAAGGGCGAAAATATTTGATTGGTTCCCTTATGGTGCTTGCGGCGCTTGCCATCCGCATGCTCCTTGCTCAACGAAAAGAAACCGAAGTGGAACTGAGGGCCATTGCCTGGCTGTTGCGGGAGGGAAGAAAGCCTTTCAGAGTGCCCAAACCCCAACCGTACGGGGATTTGACTGAACTCAACACCGAGCAGACCATTCTTCGGACTGTTGGGAAGGATCTTCTCATCAACGTGGCCGGCGATGCGTTGCATCTCATCGGGACCTCTGGTGCGGTGTGCGAAAAGAACGGAGACCACGCGTCATGTCTTGTCGCCTCCGACTGGTGCAGGTTTCTGGATCAGGCCTCGCGTGTGCGATGTGGGACAAGCGACAATAAGGAGGCCCTGGCGAGCGGCGAATGGCACTGTCGTCAATCGGGCAGGGAGGCTTCGATTCGCGCGATGGAAACAGGCAAGCCGGTCGATATGCCCTGCAGGGGGGGAATCAATCTGTATGCCGCACCGATCAAAGTCGGCGGAGAACCCGCCGGCACTATTACCATAGGATACGGGGATCCTCCGAAGGACGACCAGCGGCTGGCTGAAGTGGCGGAGCGGTACGGCGTGCCGCTGGAGAAGCTGCGTGAACTGAGCGCCAACATGCCGTCACGGCCGCAATTTATCGTAGCGGTTGCGAAAGCGCGGGTGCGGAGCGAGGCGGTCTTGCTGGGGGAAATTATCAAGCGCAAACGTGCCGAGGAAGCCCTGGCTGATCTGACGAAAAACCTCGAGGAGCGAATCACCCAGCGCACCCAACAGCTCCGGACGATGGCGACTGACCTGAATCTCGCCGAGCAGCAGGAGCGCAAGCGGCTGGCTGCGGAATTGCACGATCATCTGCAGCATCTTCTCGTGCTGGGAAAGATCAAGATCGGACAGGGGAAGCGGCACGCCCCGCCGATTCCTGTACTCACTGATGCGATGAAACAGGTCGACGAAGTCTTGTCCGATGCGCTCCGCTACACCCGGACCCTGGTCGCCGAACTCAGTCCTGCGGTGTTGAGGGATCTGGGACTCCCTGCCGCACTCAAATGGCTGGCGGAGTACATGCAGAAACTCGCCATGACCGTGACGGTGAGTGTGCCGGAACAACCTCAGCTCCCTCTGCCGGAGGATCAAGCGGTGCTGCTATTTCAGTCCGTGCGCGAACTCCTCATCAACGCCTCGAAGTATGCGGGGACCGGCGCAGCCTCCGTGACGCTCGACTGCCGGGAGGACCAATTACGCATACAAGTGCGCGATGAAGGCGCCGGTTTCGATGTGACGGCCGCCGCCGCGGCAGCCGGGACTGCCACAGGCGGGACATCATCGAAATTCGGGCTGTTCAGCATCCGTGAGCGGATGACCGCATTGGGAGGTTCGTTCGACCTGGAATCTGCCCCGGGGCAAGGCACCACGGCGACGCTGACATTGCCGCTTTTGGCAGCGCAGTAATTCTGCTACGATACCGGCACCCATGCGCCTGCGGCTACCATTATATGGGATCGTTCTGGCGGCCGTAGCGGCGGGCTGCAGTGCTCCGAAGATCGGGTACGACTACGACCGCGGGACGAACTTCGGCCAGTATCGCACGTACGCATGGGGTTCAGGCGCACAGGTGGCGACCGGCGACCGCCGCGTAGACAGTGCCCTTGTCGATGTCCGAATTCGCACCGCAATCGACTCCCAACTGCGTGCGAAAGGCTATATCGCATCCTCCAACGGTAGCCCGGATTTCTTCGTCACCTATCATGCCGGCCTGAAGGATATGATGAAGGGGGCGTCGACTCAGAACTATATCGGCGATCGGGCGCATGGGACATTTACGACGATTAGCGATGTCCAGTCGTATAACGAAGGCACGTTGCTCATCGACATCGTCGATGCCAAATCTCACCAACTGGTCTGGCAGGCTTCAGCGAAGGCCGATGTTGACCAAAGTCTCGATCCGAAAGAACGGGATGCTCGGGTCAACGGCGTCGTGCACGCCATGCTGGCACACTTTCCACCTCAGTGAAGGCATGATGGTGCTACGGTCTCCCTTGCTGGTGCTTCTGTGCGTGGTTGCCGCCTGTGCACCAGCACCGAAGGTCGGCTACGACTTTGATCGCAGCGCCGATTTCACCGGGTACCACTCCTATGCCTGGCTCTCGGGTGATCAGGAGAAGACGGGCGACAGGCGCGCCGACAGCAGCGCGGTGGACATGCGAATTCGGATCGCCGTCGCAACTCAGTTGCGCCTCAAAGGGTATCAGGCGCAGCCAGACGGGAAGCCGGATTTCTACGTGGCGTATCATATTGGCCTGAAGGACAGTTCTCCGAGCCTCTCCACCCAATACTATTCCGACGGGATGGCAGGGCATGCCTTTTCGCATTCGGCGGATTCCCGAACCGCGGGAAAGCCTGCTCCGGCTACCGCCGAGCCCCCTTCCTTGCTCACGGGATCGCTGCTCATCGACGTCATCGACGCTGCGTCACAGAAACTGGTGTGGCGTGGGACTGCCGCCGGCGAAGTCGATCCGGGGCTGACCTCGAAGCAACGGGACGAGCGTACCAAGGTCATTGTTCAAAGCATCCTGTCGCATTTCCCGCCAAAATAATCGTCGTCGGCCGGACGAAGCCCATCTCCGAATCGTCGGAAGCGACTCATCGTTGCGATGTGGGGAGCGGGGAGGGGCGCTAGAAGGAACCGCCTGAGATGACCGGCCTAATTTCGATCTGATCTTTGTCGTGGAGCATTTCGTCTTCGGTGACCAACTCATCGCCGCGGATGACCAGGTGGGCTTCGACGACGAGATTGAGTTCGCGCAAGACGTCCTTGGCGCGTTTAGGACCTTTGATGTCCACGGTTCTTGGGGGGTGGCTCAATTGGATCTGCATTGCGCATCATAGGCCGGCAGGTCGCGCGGGAGCAAGGCAGAAAGGTCTAGATGGCCGCTTCGCGCAAAGATTTGGCCGCTTCTTCCGGCGATACGGGATTGATATAGAACCCGGTGCCCCATTCGAAGCCGGCCACCTGCGTGAGTTTGGGAATGATCTCGATGTGCCAGTGATAGAAGTCGCCCGTTTTCTCATGCAGCGGTGAGCTGTGCAGGACGAAATTGTAGGCCGGTCTCGACAGGACCTTGTCCATGCGTCGGAGCGATTCCGAGAGGATCGGCGCGAGAAACTCAAACTGCTGCTTCTGGCTCTCCTCGAAGTACCCCGCATGGCGTTTGGGCAGAATCCACATTTCAAACGGAAAGCGCGGGGCAAACGGCGTGACGCAGAGAAACTCCGGATTGTCGGCCACGATGCGATCACCGTCCGACACGTCCTGCCTGAGAATGTCGCAGTAGATGCACCGTTCCTTGTGCTGGTAATGGGTACGGCAGCCTTCAATTTCGTTCATGACGCTGGTGGGAATCACCGGTAAGGCGATCAGCTGCGAGTGACTGTGCTCGAGCGTGGCACCCGCCGCCGCGCCATGGTTCTTGAAGATCAAAATGTAGCGCAGACGTACGTCTTTCTTCAGGTCGATGACACGGTCGCGATAGGCCCAGAGCACATCCTCGATCCGTCTCGTCGGCATGTCGGCAAGGCTCTCCTTGTGGCCGGGACTCTCAATGATGACTTCATGCGCGCCGATGCCGTTCATCCGATCGTAGAGGCCCAAACCCTCACGGCCCAGTTCTCCTTCGACTTGTAACGCGGGAAACTTGTTCGGCACGACCCGGACCGTCCAATTGGGCACATCGGCCTCGGCCGGCTGCGGACGGTAGGCCATGATTTCCTTCGGCGTGAGCCGTTCCTGGCCCGGGCAGAAGGGGCAGAGCGCGGTTGAGATTGGCCGGATCTGCTGCATCTGCGCAAAGTCGTGCGGCCGGCCGTTTCGATCCGTGGAAATAATCACCCAACGACCGACGATGGGATCGCGACGTAAGTCAGGCATGGTGTTCTACGAGATGTCCACGCGGTTCATACCCTCCAGACCGCGGCTTCGAACTCCGGCCCAGGGACGGTCAACGCCACCGGATGATGACGGGGATATCGGGCTATCTCCAGGCCGTTGCTGAGGATGAGCAACGTCATCTGCAGGGGCTGCCCCTGTTCGACGTGAACTTCCTTGAAGGGAAGTGCCAGCTCCAACACCTGGTTCCAGGCGATCTGTCCGGAGCGGCTGATCTCCTCCCAACTGCCGTCGTGACGACGTTGTGCCAGCACATAGTGGTCGGGAGCGGAAGGAGAGATTGCGAGTCGATAGCTCTGGGCAGGCGTCTGAAGACAGCATTCAATGCGGAGGTCGGCCTTCTGGCTCAGCAGCGACGCGTCAGGGTCGAGCCGGACATACAGGTGTTCAAAATCGAAGCCGAAACAGATGGCCGTAAAGAGTCCTTCGGCTTTCCACATCGCACCCAGCGGAGGATTGGGATCGATCGTTCCGGCCCCCCGCCATTCGAAAAAGTCCGTCACGAGTCCGTCGAGCGTCGGACGCAGCAGCGAGAGCGGCTGTGTGATCTGATCACGGCCGAATCGGCGCACTTCACAGACCGGTTGATTCAAAAGGTCTGGCGGCGCCAGACCGGCCAACGTCCAGACATTGCGAAGATGGGTGCGGAACAGCCGGTCGAACTCTTCTTTATACGCGGTATCGAAATCGTCGCCGTACCACCAGAACCAGTCACTTCCCTCGGCGGCGTACAACTCATGCCAAGCGGCCTTGGCCCGATCGGGCGGCAGGCTCGGGCTGATCTCGAGCAGACGGGACCGCGTGTGGCTCAACAGGTCCCATCCGCGATTGTCTTCCGCATGGCCGATCCAGATCTTGTAGTCCTGATTAATCCAGGAACCCGAATGCAGATGGGGCAGATGCGGCATCTCCGGCGTGGCGGCGAGCGCCTCCAACATCGTGGCGGTGGTAACGCGGAAACAGCCGCCTTCGTCCAATCCGCCATGAGACAGCGCCCGATACAGATGCGAGAGGAATTGCTCGCCTCCCTCGTGATAATGTTCCCAGGGATTTTCGCCGTCTAAAATGATGGGCAGCAGCACGTGGTCCTGTGGCGTATCGAGCGCGACCTGTTTGATGCGGCGCAGCACGTCGTCGGCCGCCGTGTCGGCCGTCGTCTTGTGATACAGAAAGCCGAAACCGTCGGACAGATCGCGGTCGCGAAAGACGATCGCCGCCTCTTCTCCGGCCGGTCCCACCCGGTACGGACGATACAGCTGGGAGTGCCGGTGCCACGGCGTCTGCGAACCCTCGAGCGAGCGCGCGAGGATGCCCTCATCGGTGGCCAGCCACCGGAGCCCGACGCGGTGGAGCAGAGGGATCAATTCAGGGCACACGGAGCCTTCCGAGGGCCACAACCCTGAGGGCGGCGTGCCGAACGTGGCCGTATGATACTCCACGGCCTGACGCAGCTGGGCCTCGGCATCCTCCGGCGCGCGAAGCCGCGAAGGCAGCGGCAGGTCAGGTCTGGCCCGTCGTGTATGCTCGGTGTCGATGACGAGCGGAAGGATCGGGTGGTAAAAGGGCGTGGTTGTCAATTCGATCTGGCCGCGGTCGGCCAGCAGGCGGTACATCGGCACGATATCCCGCACGGTCTGTTGTTGCAGCGCCAGGACTTCCTGCTTGTCGTCTTCCGTGAATCCCCGATTCTTCGTGCGTAACGCTGCGAGCCGCGGGTAACGCTGGACCGCTCCGTAGCCGAACCAGGCCAGATTGAACCAGACTTGAAGATCCAACAAGTCTTGAGCGCTGAACTGGCGCGCGAGCCGCTGGAGATCCTGTCCGTCGATGTCCAAGCCGCGCTTGACCAGCAGCTCGTGGTACCGGAGATGGGGTCGAATCATGGTGGCCCAATTGATCGAGAAGTAATGGCGAATGAGGAACGCCTGCTCCTCCTGGCTCAGATCGACGGCGCGTCGCTGGGCGTGCTCAAGAAAAAGATCTTTGACCGTCCCCTCACCGATCTCCTTGAGTTGGAGCAGCAGCGAAGGGGTAAAGTTGAATGTGGCATGGACGAGCGGGAACCGCTCAAGGAGAAAGGCCATATCGAAGTAGGCCTTGGTCGCATGAAGACGGACCCAGGGCATGCTCGCGGACCCCGAGACGGGATCGGTGTAGTAGGGCTGGTGCATGTGCCAAAGAAAGCAGACGCGAACAGTTTTCATAGGCAGGTCGAACGCCTGTTGCGGACGTACAGGGAGTATGTCATAGGGATACCCACCATGCAATCAACGGAGCAAAATGGAAAAGGCTTTCGCAGAGACGAGTGAGAGCCCTGCCGGCCACCGGATGCGCGCATGGCTTCCGGTGGCGGCCTTCATGGCGTTGATCTTCTATCTGTCGTCGCTGCCTCATCCCGATGAAGATCTGCCGAAATTTCTCTTCGAAACACTGGGCGATAAATTCTTGCACGTTGTTGAGTATGCCGTGCTGGCCGTCCTCTGCTATCGCGCGTTCCGCCGGGCGGCGGGACCATCCGCGCGCGAGTACGCCGTCGCACTCGCCATCGTCGCGGCATCACTTTACGGCGCGACGGATGAAGTGCATCAGGCGTTCGTCCCATTTCGTACCGCCGCCTGGTCGGATTGGGTGGCGGATACCGCCGGTGCTGCGTTCGGCGCCGTCATCGCTGCACGATTCATGGAACGTGCCGTGAAGGACGGCATCTCGTGACAAGTTTTTCGTCTGCCAGTATAATGCCGCGCTGATGGCCACGATCGATCCCGCTACCACCAAACGGCCGCTGGCTCCTCCGGATCGAGCGCTCGTTGCCGAGACGACCCACACCCGGTTGCCGGTTGGGGGAACCTTCAAGAAGCTCCTTCCGCTCGCCGGTGATGCGTCTAACCGGAGGTATTTCCGAATCGAAGTCGGTGATGCCGCAGCGGATCG
>Ga0207679_10000954_pt1 | contig 18553 bp, 17 predicted proteins | sample KBSC73metaG_FD_184320 | JGI IMG/M metagenome (GOLD analysis project Ga0207679, IMG submission 184320) | Corn rhizosphere microbial communities from Kellogg Biological Station, Michigan, USA - KBS C7-3 metaG (SPAdes) (version 2) | ecosystem: Host-associated > Plants > Roots > Rhizosphere > Soil ... | reverse complement strand
TCCGGAGGCCAGCGTCCCGAGCTCGGCCAACAGCTCGGTCCGACGCAGCTGTTCTTCGATCCGTTTGCGGTCGGTGATATCCACGACAGATGCGAGCACGCGCATGCCGGCTGGCGTGCGGATCGGATTTAAGCCGATTTCCACTGAAATCAACTGACCGTCTTTGCGTACTCCGAAGAGCTCACGTCCCGCTCCCATCTGACGGGGCTCAGGCTCTTCAGAGAACTTATCGCGGTGAGCCTGGTGCGCGGCTCGTGAGGTTTGAGGCACCAGGACCTCTACGGATTTGCCGAGCAGCTCCTCTCTGGAATACCCAAATTGTCTCTCGATTTGGGCGTTCACGAGCAGAATCGTCCCACGTTGGTCGACCATGAGCATGCCGTGGGGAGCGCCTTCCACCGCCACACGGAACTGCTCCTCAGCCCTTCTTCGCTCCGTGATGTCCACGACCGATGCCAAGACCCGCAATCCGGCGTCCGTTTGAATGGGGTTGAGGCCGATTTCGACCGGGAACTCAACGCCGTCCTTCCGCAGGCCGAACAATTCTCGGCCTTCTCCCATGCGACGAGGCTCAGGCCGGGCAAAGAAGTCGGCGCGGTGCATCTTGTGTTTTTCCCGTACACCGTGGGGGAGCAGCATTTCGACCGGCTTTCCAATCAGTTCAGTACGGGAATAGCCGAACTCTTTTTCGACTTGGGCGTTGACCATCAAGATCATACCCGACGCGTCGACCATGAGCATGCCGTTTGGCGACGCTTCGACGGCAACCCGGAACTCTTCTTCCGCGCGCTTGCGTTGCGTGATGTCCACTACGGAAGCCAAGACCACGGTGCCTTCATCCGTCTGGACCGGGTTCAGTCCGATTTCGATCGGGAATTCCGAGCCGTCCTTCCGTAAGCCATAGAGCTCCCTTCCTTTCCCCATTGGTCTGGCGCTGGCGAGCTTCATGTAGCGTTCCCGGTCGTCGATATGCACAGGACGAAATCTAGGCGGAACCAGGACCTCGATTGACTGGCCGATGAGCTGATTGCGATGGTAGCCGAACTGCTGTTCAAGCTGGCGGTTCACCAATACGATGGTCCCATGGCGGTCCACCATCAGCATGCCGCTGGGGGAGAATTCGACGGCGAGGCGGAAAGGCTCTTCTGGCAAGCGGAAGTCTGTCACGGCTGCACCGATGTCAGTCGTTGATCGTCTCTTCGGTGTGACGGCCTTCCATTTCGGCAAGCTTACGATAGAGGGTCTTCCGGTCGATGCCCAGAGTTTGGGCAGCCTGATATTTATTGCCGCCCGTTTTCTCGAGGATTTTTTTGATGTATTCCCATTCGACTTCCTGCAAAGGCAGGGTCCGCTCGGCCGCATCGTCCAGCACCTTGCGGTCGCCCCGGGACCCTTGCACAGCCGACGGGAGATCCTCCGGCATGATCTTTTCTCCTCGGGCCAATGTCACGGCGCGTTCAATGACATTTTCGAGCTCGCGCACGTTCCCGGGCCAGGGATAGTCAATCAACAGCGCGAGCGCGGATTCGCTGATGCCTTCCAGCGGTTTTCGGTTGGCCTTTGCACATTTGCGCAAAAAACTGTCGACAAGGAGGGGAATATCGTCGCGACGCTCTCGCAACGGCGGCAGTCGAATCTCAATCACGTTCAGCCGGTAAAACAGGTCTTCCCGAAAGTGCTTGTCTTTGACCTCCTCGGCCAGGTTCAGGTTGGTTGCCGCGATGATACGGACGTCGACGGTAACAGATTTCGTAGAGCCGACGCGGCGGATTTCGCGCTCCTGAATGGCACGCAAGAGTTTCGCCTGCAGCATCAGCGGCAGTTCGCTGATTTCGTCGAGGAAGAGGGTACCCTTTTGGGCCTCTTCGAACAGGCCGAGCCGGTCGGCCTTGGCATCGGTAAAGGCGCCACGCACGTGGCCAAACAACTCGCTCTCCAACAACTGTTCCGGGATGGCTGCACAGTTGATCGGCACGAATGGGCTCTCCCGTCGGTCGCTGTTGTAGTGAATCGCTTTCGCAACGAGTTCCTTCCCGGTTCCGCTTGCGCCGGTGATCAACACATTGCTGGGGCTGTCGGCCACCCGGCGAATTAAGTCGAACACCTCCTGCATCGGCCGGCTTTTTCCCAGGATGTGATGGAAACTGTATTCTTTGTAGACCTCACGGCGGAGATGCGTCACTTCGCGTCGCAACTGGACTTCCCGCACCGCTCGTCCGACGACTCGAAGAACGTCCTCCGTCTTGACCGGCTTGATGAGGTAATCTGTGGCGCCGCCCTTGATCGCCTCGATCGCCGTCTCGATCGTGCCGAAGGCGGTCATCAGAATGACACCTACATCGGGATACCGATGTTTGATCTCGCTGAGGAGGGTGGTTCCGAGCATGCCCTTCATGCGAAGATCGCTCAGCACCAGATCGTATTGCTCATGGGCAAGGACCTCGAGAGCCTTTTCCCCGCTCTCCGCCGTGCCGACTCGATAGCCTTCACTTTCCAGGACATCTGACAGCAAGTCGCGCATGTCGGCTTGGTCGTCCACCACGAGGATCTTGCCGGTCTCACTGCTCGTCGTCATCACACCACCGCAAAAGGTCCGGGCAACAGCGACTCAGAAAGCACCAAGGAGTACGCTTCTTATTGAGGAAAAGCAACTTCCTTTCGGGCGGTAAACGTGTGGCGTCCCGGCAGCGACACCGCGATGAGCGCTTCCGCGACGTGCGTCGTTGCGCGTGATGCGCATGTGCCGTTCAAAAGTGACGCATTTGTCCTCAGACCACCTCCGCCGCTGAAGCCGAATGCGACACTCGGAGGCGCCCGGGAAGCCACGATAAGAGGTTGCCATGTCTTGGCCGTTGGAATATGGTTTGCTTCCTGAGCGACCATGCCCGCCCTTAAGAAACAATCCCTCGAAGCCTACCTGCGAAGCCGATTTGGCCCAAACACGACGCTGCTCTCCTATGGACCGATCGGTAAGGAGAGCTCGAAGGGCATGTATAAGCAGTATGGTTATGGCTCGCCGGTCAAACTCACGTTTCAAGTAGGTCGTATCCGCCGCTCGACGGTGCTGGAGACGATGAGTCCGGGCCCCTTCGGGCACGAACACATGGCAGATCGAGCGCAGGCCATCTTATGGGATTACGAGTCGTATGGCCGTCTGCCTCGGCATGTCCACGCGCTCGACGTCGGAGCATTTACCTCGCGGCAGGAGCTGTTTTCCGTTGCGAGAGCGCGCGAATTTTTCGTGCTCACCCAATGGGTGGAAGGAGGCAGCTATTACGACGATCTGCGTCGTCTGGTGGACGGCGCCTCGCTGAACACGCTCGATCGGCGACGCACGAAACGGCTGGCCGGTTATTTGGCCACGATCCATCGGCGGAAGCGCCGTGATCCTGATCTCTATCGCCGCCGGCTCCGCGAATTGATTGGCCATGGCGAGTGCATCATGGGACTGACGGACAGCTATCCGCTGCCGTTCGGCTTCATCACCGAGGAGCGTCTTCGTGCCATTGAGGACGCGTGCAACCAATGGCGATGGCGGCTCCATAATCAGGCACACAGGCTGTCTCAGGTCCATGGGGACTTTCATCCGTGGAATGTGCTCTTCCGCAAGGGAACAGATTTTTCCGTCCTTGATCGGTCCCGTGGGGAGTGGGGAGAGCCGGCTGATGATGTGACCTCAATGACGATTAATTATCTGTTTTGGTCTCTGTGCCGCCATCGCCGCCTTAAGGGCGTCTTCGAGGTGCTGTTCCGGCTGTTCTGGGACACCTATCTCGAGCACAGTGGAGACAAAGATGTCACCGCGGCGGCGGCGCCGTTTTTTGCGTTCAGAGGGCTGGTGATTGCCAGCCCCGTCTGGTATCCCAAGATTCCGATGGAGGTCCGGCGACGCCTCTTCCAGTTTATGGAGAACGTGCTTGGGGCGCCGCGCTTTGATCCTGCTCGGGTGAATGAGTATTGCGGCTTGTGACCGATTGATCGGACCCTCGATGAATCAACGTCCAGGATTCGGCATTTGGCTTACGGGATTACCGGCCTCCGGCAAAAGCACGATCGTCTCGGCCTTGCGGCCTCAGCTCGAAGCTCTGGGATTGACCGTGGAGGTGCTGGAATCCGATGAAGTCAGGCGGTTGCTCACGCCGCAAGCCACCTACTCGGACGCGGAACGCGATCTGTTCTATCGAGCTCTCGCCTTTGCCGGGCAGCGGCTTATTGCGCACGGCGTGACCGTCGTGTTTGACGCGACTGCCAGCCGGCAAGCCTACCGCGATCTGGCGCGCGGCATGATTCCCCGCTTCCTTGAGGTGGCGGTCGAATGCCCTCTCGACGTTTGCATGCAGCGGGATCGCAAAGGGACCTATCAAAAAGGAGTACGGGGCGAATCGTCGAATGTTCCCGGTTTGCAAACTCCTTATGAGTCGCCGGCCAATCCCGAATTGCGCATAGACACCACCAAGCTCGCACCTCAGGAAGCCGCGCAACAAATTTGCGATTTGGTTCGAAGGTGTCTCTAATGGTGACTAAAAATGAATCTTCAGGGGCCGGCTCCTGTGTCGGGATTGCAGCCTGGACCGGGGTGAGCGAAGTGCTGTTGAACCCATTTCAAGGCATACTCAGCCTTTTCCGTCGTTATGATTGAGCAATGACCACGCGTCGTCTTCTTGCAATTCTGGCTGTGATCGCACTCCTTGGTGGAGGCTATTTCGTCTTTGCTGCCGCGTTGTGGAACCGAGGCTTGCCGGAAGGGCTGATTCAGGCCAATGGGCGTATTGAAGGGGATCACGTGACCGTTGCGAGCAAGTTTCCTGGGCGTATCCAAGAAATGCTCGCGCGCGAAGGAGACAGCGTTACCAAGGGCCAGGTCATGATTCGCCTCGATGATATACAGACGCGCAGCAAAGTTGATCAAGCCAGGCACGCATGGGACATGACGGAGGCGCAAGTACAGTCAGCGCATACGACGCTCGCGGTGCTCAACCTCGAAGTGCCCTTGGCCATCGAATCAGCCCAATCCCGCGTTGACGAGGCCAAGGCTGTCTTGGAGAAAGCCAAGGCTGTTGAGCAAGAAGCCCGAGTGGACGAGCAGCGGATTCGCAGCTTGCTCCCCGAGGAAGCGGTTGCGCAACAGCAGTATGATCAAGCGCTGGCCCGATGGCACGTGGCAAAGAGCGAGGTGCAGGTCGCCCGGTCGACCATTGTGAAGACTCAGAAGGAGCTCGCCCAAGCGGAATTGGGATGGAAGCGGATTCATGCCAAGGAAGACGAGGTTGCCGCATTGGAGAGCCAGCGAGACCAGCTCGAGGCGGCGTTGAATGAAGCGCAGAGCGTGCTCGATGACTTTACGATTCGTGCACCGGCGGCCGGTACCATTACGGCGCGCATGGTGGATGTCGGTGAGGTCGTCACTGCAGGCGCGCCGTTGCTCGAGCTGGTGGACCTCGACCGGCTCTATTTACAAGTATATGTGCCGGAAGTCCAAATCGGCAGAGTCCGGCTGGAGTTGCCGGCGCGGATCTATACGGATGCTTTTCCCGACCAGCCGTTCCAGGCGACTGTTCGGTACATCGCCTCCAAAGCTGAATTCACACCCAAGGAAGTCCAGACTCCGGACGAACGAGTGAAGCTGATCTATGCGGTGCGTTTGTACTTAACAGACAATTCCGATCACCGGCTGACGCCGGGGTTGCCCGCCGATGCGATAATTCGCTGGAAGGACGGTGTCGCCTGGGCAAAACCACGATAAAAAGACAGAACCCGAACCCTCAAGCCTACTCCTGCAAATTGAGTATTTGATGACCCAACCTGCTCCTACTTTACCTGAGGTCGGTTCGCAGCAGTCTCGGCAAGCCATCATCAGGGTGTCCCGTTTCGTCAAGCGCTACAAGAAGCACATCGCCGTCGACGGCCTGGATCTCACCGTCAATAAGGGGGAGATCTACGGTCTTATCGGCCCCGATGGAGCGGGCAAGAGCAGCCTGATGAAAGGCATTGCCGGCGTCCTGACGTACGATGAGGGTTCTGCGGAAGTGTTCGGCACCGTCGTGGATTCCGAACGGGCCGCAGAGCAGGTGAAAAAGCGGATCGGATTTCTTCCACAAGGATTGGGACTCAACCTTTACCCGGATCTTTCTATCGAGGAGAACATCGATTTCTTCGCTCGCATTCGTCTCGTCCCGGAAGCTGAACTCCACGAGCGCAAGGCACGGCTGCTAGAGATGACCCGCCTGGCCCCATTCAGAAGCCGGCTCATGAAACAACTCTCCGGCGGCATGAAGCAGAAGTTGGGATTGATCTGCACCCTGATTCACGCGCCGGAGCTGGCCATCCTTGACGAGCCGACGACCGGTGTTGACCCCGTCTCTCGGCGTGACTTCTGGGCGATCCTCGCTGAATGGCAAAGGGTCAATTGCATGACCGCACTGGTGTCGACCGCTTACATGGACGAAGCGGCCCGCTTTCACCGCCTTTCCTTTCTGTCTCAGGGGCGAGTGCTGGCGTCCGGACGTCCTGGAGACATCCAAACGCTGGTCCCCGGGACTGTCGTTAGTTTCGAATCGACCCCGCAGCTCGAAGCGGTTGCGCGTCTGAAGCGGCGATATGCGCAGGTGAGATCGTTGGGCTCTGTGCTTCACGTCTTCACACACGAAAAAGAGGCTTCCACGGCTGTCGAAGGGATTCGAGAGGTGCTGGGGAATTTGCCTCTGAAACGGGTGCAAACTGATGAACCCGAACTGGAAGATGTCGTGGTAGCCCTTTTACTCAAAGAACGGCCCGACCAGATTGAGACGCCGACTGAATCGAACAGACGGAGTGCCGCCGTCGGGACGCACCAGTTCGAAGGGCTTGCCGTTGAAGCCAAGGAACTCGTTCGTGACTTTGGATCATTCCGAGCCGTCGATCGGGTGAGTTTCGAGATCGTGCAAGGCGAAATATTCGGGTTGCTGGGGGCCAACGGCGCTGGCAAAACGACCGTCATCAAAATGTTGACTGGAATCTTGCCTCCCACCGGAGGAGAAGGTCGGGTTGCCGGCGCCGATATGCGAACGGCGGGCAGTGCCATCAAGGAGCGCATTGGCTACATGTCTCAGGCCTTCTCCCTCTATTTGGACCTGACCGTGATTGAGAACATTCAGCTTTTTGCCGGTATCTACGGATTGACTCGCCAGCAGGCGAAACAACGAATGGCATGGATTGTGGAGATGGCGGGCCTTCGAGGCTATGAGGATAATCGAACCGCGCGCCTCCCCATGGGCGTGCGCCAGCGGCTGGCGCTGGGTTGTGCGCTCGTCCACAGCCCGCGCGTCTTGTTTCTCGATGAGCCGACGTCCGGAGTTGACCCGGTCGGTCGCCGGCGATTCTGGGAGCTGCTGTCTTGGCTGGCCCGCGAAGAGCGCGTCGCGATTCTGATCACCACTCATTACCTCAATGAAGCAGAGCATTGTGACCGACTCGCCCTCATGTATGCCGGGCGGGTGGTCGCAGAGGGAACTCCAGCGGCATTGAAGAGCCAGGCCGAACGGGAGACGGGGCGATTATTGGAGTTTGTCACTGAGAAACCGGGATCCGCGCTTGCACATGTGGCCGCGGCCGGCTACGCCAATGCGGCACTCTTTGGCACGAAGATCCATGTCTTCTCTCGTGACCTACAGCGGGATGAGTCGCAAATTTGCGAGGTCTTGAGTCGAGCCGGTATCTCAGTCGGATCGGTTCGGACGCGGACGCCCAACTTGGAAGACGTCTTTGTGTCACGCGTCATGGCGCTGGAACAGGCGGCGCGGAAGGAAAAGTAAGCTTGTGATGAATGTCCGCGTCATCAAAGCCGTGGCGTTTAAAGAATGGAAAGAAACCACCAGAGACCGACTGTTTCTGCTATTGGCTTTTCTCCTGCCGGTGTTGTGGCTTGTCGTGTTCGGTTATGGACTGAACCTTGATGTGGAGGAGATTCCGTTCGCCGTTGTCGATCGCGATCACAGTGCCCTGAGCCGTGATTATCTCTATCGCTTCATGCAGTCACGGTATTTCTCGTTTCGGGGCTATGCGGAGGACGAGCGTGCCCTTGATCGGCTGCTAACCGAGACAAAGATCCGGGCGGCGATCGTCGTGCCCCAGCGTTTCGAGGAGCAACTCGCTGCAGGGCAACCGGTGACCGTGCAAACATTGCTCGACGGGACCTTCCCTCTCCATACGGATATCGCGAAAGGCTATGTGATCGCCATCAACCAAGTGTTTACCGAAGAACGCCTTATTGATTTTCTCCGCCAAACCCGTGGGCTTACGGAGGAGCAAGCCAGCCGGCTGGTCCGTCCGCTGAAAGTCGAGGTCCGGTATCTGTACAATGAGGAAGTCCGCAGCACCTGGTCCATGGTGCCGGCGCTGGTCATGTTTACGCTCATGCTCGCGTCCCCGCTGTTGACGGCGCTCGGTGTCGTGCGGGAGAAAGAAACGGGTTCGATCTACAACATCTATAGTTCTACAGTGAGCCGCGCGGAGTTTCTCGCTGGCAAGTTGCTCCCCTATATCGCTATCTCCATCGTCAACATCTGTGTCTTATGGGTCTTGGCCGTCGGCCTGTTTCACGTGCCGTTCAAGGGCAGTTTCGTCTTTTTCTTTTTGGCTTCGGTCGTGTTTATTCTTTGTACGACCGGAATCGGCCTGCTGATTTCTCTTCTCGTGCAGACTCAGATGGCGGCACTGATTATCACAATGGTCGTGGCCATGATCCCGACGATCCTGTTTTCCGGGCTCCTGGTTCCCGTATCGTCGTTGACTCGGGGCGCGAAGGTGCAGGCGCATCTCTATCCCGCGATGTACTACACCACTATCGTACGAGGAAGCTTTCTCAAGGGAGTGGGTGCCGGAGTTCTTTGGATCGATCTGTTGGCGCTGGTAGTCTTTGCCACAGCGATGGGCGGGATTACCTATCATCTGTTCACGAAAAGACCGAAGACATAATGGTGGACACATGACTGCTCGACAGCGCGCAGCCAGGTGGGGACGCCGTCTTGCGGCGCTGACATGGAAGGAGGTGTTGCAACTGTCGCGGGATCTACCGCTCTTGTTGTTTCTCCTCTATTCCTTTTCGCTCTCAGTGCTCGTCAGCGGAGCAGGCATCACGATGCAGCTGCACAACGCTGAACTGTTCGTGCACGATGCGGACCACAGCCGCTCTTCTCGCGAGCTAATCCACCGCTTTCAGCCGCCGTATTTCACCCTCAAGGGAGAAATCGCCGATGCCCGGCAAGGGCTGCGGGAACTCGACGAGGGTAGGGCAATGATGCTGCTGGATATTCCTCCACGATTTCACGAGGCGCTCATGGGCGGAGAAGGGACAGCGGTACAAGTTCTGGTCGATACGACCAATGCGCCCCAGGGTCTTTCGGCAGCCGGTTACACCGTCCGGATTGCCGGCGCGTTCGGCACCGATATGGGCCTGGCCTCGGTTGGGCTGAGCGGGACGAAGGCAACTGTCCCAGTGGTCGAAAGCGCACACCGCGTGTGGTTCAATCCGAACCAGGACGAGACATGGTACCAGTCCATTTCACACGTGTTGCGCATGATCACGCTGTTTGGAGTGTTGTTGCCTGCCTCGGCGCTGGTCCGCGAAAAAGAACGAGGCACGGTGGAGCAATTGTTGGTTTCACCGGTGACTCCGTTTCAGATCATGTGGTCGAAGGTGCTCGCGATGTCCGCGGTCATCCTGATCGTTACCGGGTTGGCCGTATACGGTGTCTTGCGTCCTGTCTTCCACGTGCCAATGAAAGGATCTGCCCTGCTGTATTTTCTCTTGACCGCTCTGCATACATTCACCACGGCCGGATTGGGTTTGGTGGCCGCCACTCTTGCAAGGAACCAGGCTCAAGTGGGCATGATGGCGCTCTTCTTCGTGGGGCCGATGCTATTGCTCTCCGGTATCACGGCGCCATTTGAGTCGATGCCCAGATGGGTGCAGACGATCATGACACTGTCTCCTCTCCGCTACTACATCGATATCACGTACGGCGTGATGCTGAAGGGAGCAGGGATGGATGTGCTCTGGAAGTCCGTCGGCGCGATGGTGTTGCTGGGCGGTGGATTATTTGCCTTCGGGATGTGGCGGTTCCGGCGGCAGTTTGAATAGAAACCAAGATGAATAAGAAGATTTCAAGAATGGTCCAAGATGCTCTTGGCGCACGAGGTGATGACCGGGCCTGAAAGACCCACCTCGAAGCGAAACCGATGGGCTCACTGGTGCGTGTCGCCAGACCATTCGATGCCGAAACGCCTGCGGAAGAGTTTTAGCAGGAAAGGAGTCCCTATGAAGGTGTCCCGTGGGGTGATGATTGCAGGAGCCGTGCTGGCGCTCGTGGGACTGACGTCGTTCCCTCGCCTGTTGCTCGGCAGCGAGCCGTCCCGGGCGAAGGAGTTGATCCAGCAAGCTTGCGTGCAATGTCACCGGCTGGAAGGGCATGCGGAATCACGCTTCAAACTACGAGCTCCTGATCTCATGTGGGCGGGAAGCAAATACCAGCGTCCATGGCTGATCCGCTGGCTGACGGGCCAGGAGGCGCCGCTCTATGCCAAAGGCTATCGTTGGGATCTCAGCGAAGGACCCGTGAAACATCCCGTGCTCAGTGAAGCCGATGCAAACATCCTTGCCGATTATTTTGAGCAGCACAACAAGGACCCCCGGGTGAAGGTCGGCGCCTTCGATGCGACGAAGGTGACGAAGTTTCAGGCCGCATTTGGCGGCATGGCGTATAAGGCGCACGCCTGCCTGGGCTGCCATACGATCGAGGAGAACGGCAAGATGATCGGCGGTCAGCAGAGTACGTCTCTGGTGACCGCCGGTCAGCGCTACGATAAGGATTGGCTCTTCCGATTCGGCCAAAATCCCCAGGACTTCGTGCCCCACAGCGGAGAGTTTCTCGCCGATGCCACAGAGCCGCAGCTGCGGGCGGTCATCGGCTATTTGATGGTGCAAGGTGTTTCCGATTTCAAGTATTACGAACCCTGGACGGGGCCGGAATTCGGTCATGCCAGCGTGGGTCGAGGAAAGGTGATCTACAAAGAGTACTGCATGCAGTGCCATGGGGCCACCGGCAGAGGCGATGGACCGGGGGCGGCCACGCTGGAGCCGAAGCCCGCCATCCACACGAACATTGCATTCGACCAAGTGCCGGCTGAGTATGTGTATAACATCATCAATCACGGCGGAGCGGCGATGGGAAAATCCGCCAACATGCCTTATTGGGGGCTGACGATCGGGCAGCAAGGCGTTGCCGATGTGATGGCCTATCTGAAAGCCACCTTCAAAGGTCCTCAGTAAGAACGCAGGAGTACCGTGCCATTTCAAGCGGACAGACGGGTTTCTCAACGGGTGACGGTTGGATTCGTTCTGTGCTCGCTTTTAGCTGGTGGAAGCCTGTCGGTCTCCGGAGCGATGGAGCAATACATCATGCAGCCGCGAGTCCCAGTCGACAAGCTGGCTGAGGCCAGAGCCTTGACGAGTCCCTTTCCGCCGTCCGCTGAGGTCCAGGCCAAAGGAAAAGCGCTTTATGAAGGCAAGGGAACGTGCATGACCTGTCATGGTCAAAGCGGGGCAGGCGATGGACCGCTTGCGACCTCGTTGAGTCCGGGCCCCAGAAATTTTCATCATCATGGGTTTTGGCACCATCGGAGCGAAGGTGAAGTGTTCTGGGTGATCAAGTATGGGGTTCCCGGGACGGCTATGATCGGATTCGGCGATCAGCTCACGGACGAAGAGATCTGGACGATCATCCAATACGAACGGAGTTTTTCAGCCGGGCATCGGCACCAGGGGAGGATGGGTCCCCGGCATCAGGGCGGGCGATCCGAAGCCAATGACTGCTGTGCTGGGCCAGAGCCGAACCGGTAAGTGCCGTCGGCACTGTCGCCTTTTGCGTCAAACCATTCGAGCTATCGGGGCAGGAATGCCCCATGCGCGCCATCATCGTATGTACTGAGCCCCTAACAATCCCGCCAAACGCAGAGGTTTGTGCTTGTCAGTCGATCATTGCTTCTGGCACGAACCTCGCTTTTCTTTGTCAATATAATCTCTCACCAGGAGGACGAGCATGGACAACCAGCATAGTAGGTGCTCCGGACAAGCCCTGTTCTTCGCTTTTCTCGGAGGAGCCGCAGCCGGCGCTCTCGCCGGGATTCTTTTCGCGCCGAAGGCCGGAGAACAAACGCGGCGAGAGTTGAAAGCCTATGCCAGGAAGACGGAAGAAGACCTGATCGAGAAAGCCAAAGAAGCGCGCGCGGCGCTCGATGGGGCGATCGAACGCGGCAAGAACATCGTTGCTGAAAAGCGGGCCGACGTCGAAGCGGCCGTCAAAGCCGGCAGGCCATGAACGAACGAATGGCGTCGCTTTCGACATCCTTTCGAGCCGACGGTACAGCGGGATGTGATCGCGCACATCCAGCAGTCGGTGGATGCCTACCGGGCGCAGGTGAGCAAGGTTGAGCGGTCAACATGATCGTAGAACCTCGGTATCCTGCATGAGACACAGACTCATTAGGTTTGCACTCTTGGCCATCCCTCTGATCTCCGTTCACAGCGTCGTTCACTCCGGCGAGGTGTCACCAGGCCTTGCTCCAGGTATACGGGGCGAAAGGGAGGCAAAGCCTTCTCCTGGAGACGGCAAGCGAGGCGAAGAGCTGTACAACGCGAGCTGCGTTGTCTGTCATGGTTCCCGCGCAATGGGTGGCATTGGTCCAAAGCTCGCCGGCAATCCCGTGCTCGCGAACGATCGTGAATTTTGGAAAATCATGCATGAGGGACGGCACGTCATGCCGCCGTTGAAGGGGATGATAACCGATCAGCAGTTGAACGATATTCGGGCCTGGATACGGACGTTGCCGTGAAGCGTGACGATTGGGAAAACGCTTACCCTCTTGTCTCCAGGCGGATACGTGCGTCCACGATCCGGCAGCCTTGGCCAGGCGGTAGGGCGAAGATCGGGTTCAAATCGAGGTCACTGATATTTGGAATTTCTTCGACGAGTCGAGAGATGCGGAGCAGCACGTCTTCAATTGCCTCTATGTCTGCCGCAGGATGGCCACGATAGCCGCTCAATAAGCGATAGCCTTTGATTCCGCGGATCATCCCCGCCGCATCGTGATCCGTCAGGGGGGTGATACGAAACTGCACGTCGCCGAGAATCTCGACATGGATGCCTCCGAGGCCGACGGCAATCAGAGGGCCGAACAGCGGATCGTGCGTCACCCCGACCATCACCTCTACACCGCCGCGTACCATCGGCTGCACGAGCACCCCCTCCATAGCCTCCAATTGACCAGTCTCACCTAGACGCGCTCTCATCGATTCGAAGGCATGACGAACCGCTCGTTCATCCATGAGTTGCAAGTGAACGCCGCCGATCTCGGTCTTGTGTACGATCCGGTGTGAAGCTAGTTTGAGAGCGATGGGGTACCCGATCTTCTCGGCTAACGCCACGGCGTCGTCGGATGTGTGCGCAATCCCGCCTGGTTGAACCGGAAGCTTCATCGCGTTCAAGATGCCCCTCGTCTCCTCCGTGGTGAGCCAACCGGTCCCTCGTTGCGAGAGCGCGGAAGCACAGATCGTCCGTACAAGAGAGAGGTCCAGGTCGTCGAAGTCTGGAACCATCCCGCTGGGGTCTTGCTGCCACTCTGCATAGGCCGACGCATTGCTCAGGACGAACGCGGGACTTTCGGGCACGGAATAGACAGGGATAGTTTCTGTGAGAGAGGAGAACGTGCGGTCCGAATCACCTTCCGCCATCCACCCGATGAGCACGGGTTTCGTCTTGGCGCCAGACCTTCGTCCGTTTGCGATTCCTTCCTGGATGCCCTGAGCGATTCCCGCTGTGTCGACCGCGGTCACAGACGTATAGAGGATGATCAGCGCGTCGATCTCATCCGCCGCGAGCATGATCTCGATCGTTTTACAGTATTGCTCAGGTGTGGCAGAGGCGATGAGATCCACGGGATTGTTCAGGGCAGCCGTAGATGGAAGAAAGGCTGCCAGTGTTGACTTTGTTCTGGCAGACAGCTCCGGAAGCGCTAATCCGCCGGTCTCGCAGGCGTCGGCACAGAGAATGGCGGGTCCTCCCGCATTCGTGATAATCCCGACCCGCCGCCCGGCCGGCAATGGCTGAGCGGCCAGACCACTGGCCAGTGCCAACATCTGTTCGAGCGTCTCGGCTCGGATCACTCCCGTCTGGTGAAACAGGGCGTCTACGGCCACATCGCTCGCGGCGAGCGCCGCGGTGTGAGAGCCGGCCGCCCGCCGTCCAGACGTCGTTCGTCCGGCTTTGAGGGCAATAATCGGTTTGCGGCGGCTCACACGACGCGCGATGCGGGCAAAGCGGCGAGGATTGCCGAATGATTCGAGGTACAGGAGAATTACGTCCGTCGAGGGGTCTTCTTCCCAATACTGGAGGAGATCGTTGGTGGAGACATCGGCCTTGTTTCCTACGCTAACGAAGGACGAGATGCCAAGATGGAAACGTCGTGCTCCTGTGAGAGCGGCAATGCCTAACGCACCGCTTTGCGAGGACATCGACACCCGTCCAGGAGCAGGAAACCGAGAGCTGAACGTCCCGTTCAGCCGTATGTCCGGATCCGTGTTCAAAATCCCGAAGCAGTTCGGACCGATCATGCGCATGCCATGCTGGCGAACTCTTTCTGACAGTTGTTGTTGGAGGGCCGCGCCGTCTGCTCCCACTTCTGCGAAGCCGGCCGTGATGACGACCAGCGCAAGCGCACCTTTCGCCGCGCACTCGTCCACCACCGACAACACCGAATCGCGAGGTACGGCAATCAGGGCCAGATCGATCGGTCCAGGGACCGATCGCACAGATGGATGGACCTGGATTCCCATGATCTCCGAGGCCTTCGGATTCACCGGGTAGAGAGATCCGCGGAAATGATTCGTCGTCAGCGCCTCGAGGAGCCGAAATCCGATGCTCTTCGGATCTCGTGAGGCTCCGATAAGAGCCACGGACTGCGGGTGAAAAAAAGGTCGCAGCGAGGCGGTGGTCGCGAGACGCTCACGTGTCTCCACGCGTGCGACAGTCGCTGCCGTGGGAATCAGGGAGAGCTCGACTTCCATGTCGTCGCCCTCATAGGCTTCATGCGCGGTGAATCCGGATTCCCGGAACACTTCACGCATAGCGAGATTCTCTGCGTGGGTCACCGCCCACAAACGGGTAAACCCGTGACGGATGGCGAGCAAGGCGAGCCGTTCCAGCAGGAGCGTGCCCAATCCTTTTCCATGAAACCCGTCATCGACGGCCATTGCCACTTCGGCCATACGCGCGTCCTTCGCCCAGTACGAGCCCGCTCCAATAATGCGCAGGGTGCCTTCCCAAATCCTGGTCACGATCAGCGTCAGCTGCCGACGAGGGTCGGACGAATCACACAGGGCTGCGATCGCGTCTGCGCGCGGCGCGCTTTCTGAGAAAAACCGGTGCCGTCTCGAAGTGGGCGACAAGCGGTCAACGAATTGTTGCATGGCCGCCGCATCGGTCGGCTCGGACGGCCGAATCGCTGCGGTCGTTCCGTCCCTCAGGATGAGGGACCCAGACTCGACACGATCGGACCTGAGGGAAGGGATATAAAGAGGGCGGACATGTTTCATGTTGAGCGACCCTGCACGCCTCGCCTGTCGCTCGATGCTGCCGAGTGGACGGCCTACAGTGACCGCATCCACTTCACAGGAAGGCTTCACGTCAAATTCCGGCTATCCTATCGCTTGACCAGACCGCCAGGCGAGGGAGGTCAGTGCCCCTAACTCATCGCCTCGAACGGGACGACGGACCGAATGTACGAAATAACGTCAAGCATTTGGTCGTCGGTCAATTTGCCGCGGTAACTGTGCATCGGGGTGAACAAGACGCCGTTGGCCAGGGGAACCAAAAGTTCCCAATCGGATTTCGTTCGTGAGCGATTGGCAGTCAAATCAGCGGGTCGGACGATCAAATCCCGCGCCTCCGGGCCGTTCCCATCCAATTTCTCGCCATGACAGCGCAGACAATGTTGCTTGTAAATAGCTTCCCCGGCTTTCGGATTTCCGCGGGCGGTTTGAGCGGCCTCGATCGACGTTGCAACGAGGATGAGGACGATGGCACAGACGAAGAACGATTTCATGTTCTGATCCTGTTGAGTTAGGACGTAATGTGGAAAGGTGCTGACCTCTGGCGATTAGTCTAGGCTGAGTGATCCGAGGTGTCCAGGCTGCACAATATGTACCCGCCTGCCCGCCAAGGATTTTCATCAAAATGACTGTGAGAGTAGCGTTTTGCCGCAGTTGCCTGTGCCTCAGTGGGGAATGAGGCATCATTTGGCCATGATTGAGTCACTCAAGAAGAGACATCAGGCGGCCGATCGTCGATCGTGAGGGTGGCATCAGCATTGCCTGATTTCAAGATCATGCAACACGGCAGCGCATATGGAATCATGTTCCTACTGGCCGGAATGATGTTCGTCAGCCGGTGCCATCATCCGGTTCCCTCCTCGGCGGGTGTGGAAATCGCGTCAGGAGTTGCTGACGCTGATCGGACGGTCGCCCAGGAACTCGCGGCGGCATTCGATCGGGCAGAGATGGCCGTCCAGCGCGCCGATCTCGATTCACTGATGCTGTTCTACGAGAACGGCTACAACTATCACGGGCTGAAGCGATCGGATGTGCACCGTGTCTGGGCCGAAGTCTTCAGCCACTATAGAGAGATCAATTCCATGCATCTCTTCACGGAACTCAAGATCGTCCACGCCGGATCTGTGACAAAAGCCTTTGTCACCTGCACCGGCGGGCTCTATGGTACCGACAAGGAGTCAGGGAAACCGGTGACGATCGACAGTTGGGTTGGCGAGGTGCATTACCTTGTCAAAGAAGGGACGACTTGGAAATTTCTCGGTAACGTGGGAGGAGCGTTGCCAGAGGTCCCCGCAACGAGTGCGCCACACCATCCGTTATTCTAAGGCTACTACTTCTCTCGCGACGTCGATGTCTGGCACGTATTCACACCAAAAAGTGTCCAAAGGGGACAGTATTCGATGATGCCGGTCACCAGCGCTATAGTTCCGAGTATCAGTGCGATTGCCGTTCCGATCAGCGTCAAGTTTGCAAATGCGCCTATCCCGAGCATCAGGATCCCCAACAGGATGCGGATTGGCCGTTCGATTCCACCCGTGTTGCACGTCATAAGGCTCCTCCCTCTGATGAACAACGATCCTCGATAGACTCTTGGCCACGTGCCTCTCTGTTACGGCTTCTACGTGATAGCAGTGCAGGAGCGGTGCCAGTGTTCAGTAGGCATGTCGCACTCATGCCGTAGACCTTTGCGACAAGTCTCTTTTGTCTCTTGGCGCAAAAGGCGACAGTGGTTTTGATTCGAAGATCCAGATGATCGTTGCTCAATTCGACCTAAGGAGGCCGATTTGACAGATATATGCGCAAAAACACTTGTGCGGCACGACCAAAGTGCGGCTCATCTCAATCGAGGCACTCGCATTGCACTCAGGGGTGTTGCGGGACGGGCTGAAAGGAATTTAGAAGAAGTACAACCATTACACACTACACAAGGGAGGTTTTGTATGAAGGTCGAGGTCGGGGCATTCAAGGCATGCGTAGTCGCATTGGGAATGGGAGCAATTGCACTAATGTCGGCGTCCGCAACACGGGCCGCTGATGCGGAGGCGAAGGTCGAAATCACGATCTCCGATAAGGGATATGACGTGAAAGGCCAGACGACTCCCGGTGCATTAACAGCAATCGTGGTTCGCAATCAGGGGACGATGACTCATGGCATCAGCTCGCCACTGTTCAAGGCAGGAGTCGTCAAGAAGGAAGGGGATGGGGTGGAGATCAGGGGTCCGAAGGGTAAAGGTTTCAGAGCGTATCATCTTGAACCCGGGCAGACGATGACCTTGTATTTCAGCAAACCATCAGCGAGCGACCCAGCAACAGGTATCAGCGAGACGTCACAGGTTCCCTTCTGGTGTGACATTCACACGCATATGAAGGGGGAGTTTTTGGTCGTGGAAACCAGGGGCGAGATCGGCGGCGGCTGATCGAACGGTCTGGGATCTGACTGTTTCTGAAGGGGTCACACAGTGTTGACAGCCTGTGTGACCTCTCGTTGTTTGTAGGCATCTTCCCCTCAACAACGGTTCGCATACACCACCCTTCGGTGATCCGCTTTGCCGCAGCACACTGTGGCATCCTGCGACACTTCGGCGAAGGTACACTGTAGTCTTTATCGCCAATGTTGTGCTGACCGCCCTGATCCACGGGTCGTTCATAAGCCAAAAGCTTCGTTCCCGATACCGACAGCGGCGGCATGTCCTTTGCGATTGCATGGAACACATGGACGTATTCCCAGGAACAATCACCATGGCAACACACAGGAAAGCAGTGATGCTCATTGTCGAAGACGATCGGGACATGCGCAGTCTGTTGTGCGATGAATTCTGCGGCGCCGGTTATCAGTTACGTGAGGCCGAGGACGGGCACCAAGCCTTTCTGGCTGTTCTGGAGGCCGTGCCGGACCTTATTCTCACCGATCTT
>Ga0207679_10000943_pt1 | contig 18628 bp, 13 predicted proteins | sample KBSC73metaG_FD_184320 | JGI IMG/M metagenome (GOLD analysis project Ga0207679, IMG submission 184320) | Corn rhizosphere microbial communities from Kellogg Biological Station, Michigan, USA - KBS C7-3 metaG (SPAdes) (version 2) | ecosystem: Host-associated > Plants > Roots > Rhizosphere > Soil ... | reverse complement strand
ATTGAATTTCGCCGTAGCCGAGGCCGTGGCCGAACGGATACAAGGCTTCGTGCGGACTGTCGAGGTAGTGCGTATAGAACGAATCGGGTGGTGACACCGGCACCGGTCGCCCGGTGGGCGGATGGGCATGGTAGTAGGGCACCTGGCCCGGTTCGCGCGGGAAACTCACCGGCAGTCGGCCGCTCGGGCTCACGTCGCCGAACAGCACGTCGGCCACGGCGTGGCCGGTCTCACCGCCGAGGAACCAGGTCACGAGCAAGGCGGGCGCATCGCGCACCGCGCCCTTGAGCGCAAGCGCGCGGCCGTTGCGCAGCAGCACGACCATCGGCTTGCCGGTGGCGGCAACTGCCTTGGCGAGGGCCTGCTGGGCTGGCGGCAGCGAGATGTCCGTGCGCGATCGGGCTTCGCCCGACATGGTCTCGCTTTCCCCCACCGCCAGCAGCACCACATCGGCCGCGCGGGCCGCACGCACTGCGGCGGCAAGTCCGCCGCGCACAGGGGCGTCGATGTCGCTGCCGCGCACGACGGTGAGCCGGGAGGGATCCGCCATCGCCGCGCGCACGCCTTCTTCGATGGAGACCGGCTGTCGCGACCCGGGGAACATCGTCCACGGTCCGCGCAGGTCGCCTTCACCGGCGAGCGGGCCGATCAAGGCAATCCGCCGGCCCGCTTTCGGCAGCGGCAGCAGCGCCCCCTCGTTCCTGAGCATCACGATGGAGCGCCTCGCCGCTTCGCGGGCGAGCGCGCGGTGCTCGGGCCAGTCCAGGCGCTCCTTGCCGTCGAGCCCACGCATGGGCGCATCGAACAGGCCCAGCCGCTGCTTCAGCTGCAGCACCCGCCGCACCGCTTCATCCAGCCGCGCCATGGGCACCGCGCCGTTCGCGATGAGCGCAGGCAGGTGATCGCGGTACAGGCCGCTTTGCATGCTGATGTCCGTGCCGGCGAGGAAGGACAGGCGCGCTGCATCGCGCGCGTCGGCGGCGATGCCATGCGCGATGAGCTCGCTGTCGGCGGTGTAGTCGGACACCACGATGCCGTCGAACCCCCATTCGCGGCGCAGCACGGTGTCGAGCAGCCATGGGTTGGCATTCGATGGCACGCCTGCGATGTCGTTGAACGATGTCATCACCGCGCCCGCACCGGCGCCCAGGGCCGCCTGGAAGGGGGGCAGGTAGACCTCTCTCAGCTGGCGCTCCGACAGGTCCACCGTGTTGTAGTCGAGGCCCCCTTCGGCGGCACCGTAGGCGGCGAAGTGCTTGGCGGTGGCGAGCAGGGAGTCGCCCTGGGCGAGGTTCCCGCCCTGGAACCCTCGCACCCGCGCTGCGGCGAACTGCCGGCCGAGAAACACGTCCTCGCCGCTGCCTTCGACGCCCCGGCCCCAGCGGGCATCGCGGGCGACGTCCACCATCGGCGCGAACGTCCAGCGAAAGCCGTCGGCGGAGGCCTCCACCGCCGAGGCCCGGGCCGTGCGTTCGGCCAACGCCGGATCCCAGCTTGCGGCCTCGGCCAGCGGCACCGGGAACACGGTGCGAAACCCGTGGATCACATCGGCCGCGAAGAGCAGCGGGATGCCCAGGCGCGATTCGTTCACCGCGATGCGCTGCGCCTCGCGCTTGGCCTCGAGGCCCTGGCCGTTGAAGAAGCCGGTGATGCGGCCGGCACGAAGGTCCGCGCGCTGTTCGTCGGCACTGGGCAGGCGCATCGTGGGGTTGCCGACCGTGCCGGCCGCCACCGGCGCGAAGAGGCTCAACTGCCCCACCTTCTCCTCGACCGTCATGCGCGAGAGGAGCGTGTCAATCGACGGCGGGGCGGCTTGGGCGGAAGACAAGACCAGGGCCAGCACGGCAAGGGGCGTGAATCGCATCGGCCCGATTCTGGCCGCGCCCCGTTTTCCCTATGCCGCGCCCGGACTCGCACCCGCCTCGTGGATCGCCTGCGACAGCAAGCGCGCGACGTCCTCGATCGAGTAGGGTTTCGCGATGGTGTGCACCGGCAGGCTGGTATCGAGGACCGCCGCATAGCCGCTCACGAGGATCACCGGCAGCCCGGGCCGCTGGTGGCGAAGGGCATGCACCAGGTCCACGCCGCTCATGCCACCGGGCATCACCACGTCCGACAGCACGGCATGGATGTCGTGGCGGGACGCGGCGATGGCGAGCGCATCGGGCGCGCTCGATGCCACGAGCACCGAGAAGCCGCAGTCTTCCAGCGCTTGGGCCGTGAGGCCGCGCACCAGCGAGTCGTCCTCCACCAGCAACACCGTGCCGCTGTGCGCGCGGACGGGCGAGGCCTGCTGGACCGGGACGGTCGCCGCAGGCGCCCGGCTGGACACGGGCAGGAACAAGGTCACCGTGGTGCCGCGCCCGGGTTCGCTGCGCACCGTGGCCACGCCGCCTGTCTGGGTGGCAAAGGCATACACCTGGGCCAGTCCGAGGCCGGTGCCTTCGCCGACGGGCTTGGTGGTGAAGAACGGTTCGAACACGCGCGCCTGCAATTCGGCCGGGATGCCGTGGCCGGTGTCGGAAACCCCGACGGCCACGTACGCCCCGGCGGCCAGGCCGGCGATTTCGTCGTCGTTGATTCGCCGGTTGAAGGCATGCACGGCGATCGTGCCGCCACGGCCTTTCATCGCGTCCCGCGCATTGAGCACGAGGTTGAGCACGGCGAGCTCCAACTGGACGGGGTCGAGCAGGACCGGTGACGTGCCATGCTCCGCATGGATCTCGACCGTGATCCCTTCGCGCACCGCCCCGCGCAGCAGTTCCCCAAGCCCTTCGAACTGGCGAGCCAGGTCGACCACCTCGCGGTGGCCGGGTTGGGCACGGCCGAAGCTCATCAGCTGGCGCGTGAGCTTCACCGCCTTTCCGACGGCCCGATCACAGGCGCCGAGGGCCTTGGTGGCACGGGGGTCCGTCGCCAGCTTGCGTGCCAGCTGCACACCGGAGGCCATGGTCTGCAGCAGGTTGTTGAAATCGTGTGCGATGCCACCGGTGAGGCGGCCGAGCGCTTCGAGCTTTTGCGTGCTCAGCGCCGCACGCTGCGCGCGCTCGGCCTCGGCCACCGCGGATTTGACCCGCTTTTGCAGGTTCGCCTCGGCATCGCGCAGGTCTCGGCTTGCATTGGCGAGCAGTTGCTGGACCACATCCGTTTCGGCCAGGCCCGTGGGCTTGGGCCGCACGACATTGCCAGCGCCCAGCGCCTCCGCATCGGATTGCAGCAGCGCCACGGGGCCCTCGATCGACCGCCCGAGCCAGATCGCCGCGAGCGCCGCGAGTCCCCACATGGCCAGAGAGATCAGCAGCATCGTGCGCAGGGCATCGAGCGCCGGCCGGCTGAGTTCGTCGCGCGGCAGGTCGATCAGCACGGTCCAGCCTGAATCGGGGGCGCGGTTGAATGCGGTGAACACCGGCCGGCCGTCGGCTGCCGCGCTCTCGTTCACGCCCCGTGTGTCGAGCTCGATGCGCGCCAGCACGTCCGGGGTGACGGTGCGGCCCGTCATCTGGTCGGCATCGGCGCTGCGTGCAAGGATGCGGCCCTTGGCGTCCAGGAGCGTGCCGGTCCAGCCGCTGGGAAGCTGCTGCTGATCGAAAATGCGTTGCAGCTGCGATGCGATGCTGTCCATCGACACATGCAGGCGAACCACGCCGTCGCGGATCACCGGCACCCACACGGCGAAGCTGTTCTGACTGACGAGCGGCGACATGTACAGGTCGGACACCACCGGCCGGCCATCGATCCTGCTCAACTCGGGCGGCGCGCTCGTGGCTGCGGGAGGCACAGACAACACTGAAAACGGCGCACGCGTGTTGATCAGCGTGCGGCCCCCGAGGTCCGTCAGCATCACGGCGTTGTCGGCACCCGGTGACACGGCCTTGGCCTGCTCGTAGAACGCCCGCATGTCACCGCGGTCCAGCGCGGGCGAGGCGGCGAGCGTCTTGAGGATGCCGGCGCGGTAGGCTACCTCCCGATCGGCCACGAGGCTCAGCGCCCGGGCGGTCTCGGATGCGGCGGAAGTCAGCGATTTGCGGGCCTCGATGTGGATCGTGTAGGCCGCATAGAGCGAAATGCCGCTCGTGGGCAGCAGCACACCGAGGGTCAGCAGCATCAGCCTGCGACGCACCGACGGTGAGTGGCTCCTCCGACGGGGGAACGTGGACACGGAATCAGGCCCCTGGGATCGCATGGCCGGATTCTAGATAGAACCCATGCACCGCCCCGAACCGAGGCGATGCAGGTGCGCTGCACGAAGGGTCAGGCGAACTGGCCCAGCCGGAAGGCCCGTACCGCCGTGCCCAGGCGGAGCGCCTGTTCCTTGAGGCTTTCGGTGGCCGCCGCGCTCTGTTCGACCAGCGCGGCGTTCTGCTGCGTCATGGTGTCGAGATGGACCACCTCGCCGCCGACCGTTTCGATGCCGTCGCGCTGGGCCTGGCTCGATGCGTTGATGCTGCTCATGATGTCGGACACGCGCCGGATCGATGTGACGATCTCGCGCATCGTCGCGCCGGCATCGGTCACGAGACGCGAGCCCGACTCGACCCGCTCGCCCGAGGCCCCGATCAAGGCCTTGATCTCACGCGCGGCATCGGCGCTGCGCTGCGCGAGCTGGCGCACCTCGCTGGCCACCACCGCGAAGCCGCGGCCTTGCTCGCCGGCCCGGGCCGCCTCGACGGCGGCGTTCAGCGCGAGGATGTTCGTCTGGAACGCGATGCCGTCGATCACGCCGATGATGTCGCCGATGCGTTGCGAGCTTGTCGCGATGTCGGCCATCGTCGACACAACCTGGTCCACCAGCTCGCCGCCGCGCGATGCGATGTCCGAGGCCGACCGGGCCAGTTCGTCGGCTTGAAGTGCCGATGAGGCGTTTTCCCGCACCGTGCTCGTCAGTTCGACGATGTTGGCCGTGGTTTTCTGCAGGCTGGCGGCCTGATGTTCCGTGCGCTGGCTCAGGTCCATGTTCCCAGACGCGATCTCGGTCGACGCCGTCGTGATGGATTCCGCCGAATGCCGGATGTCGCCCACGAGCGCGCGCAGTCTGTCTTGCATGCCGCTGATGGCCAGCAGCAGCCGGCCGAGTTCATCGCGGCGGTCGGTGGTCACGGCGGTCGAGAGGTCTCCTCCGGCGATCAGTTCGGCCACCCCGATCGCATGGGCCACTGGCTGGACGACGCTTCGGCTCAGCCGCCACGCCAGCAACCCACCGGCCACCAGGGCCAGCGCGCTGACCGCGGCCAGCGCGATGGTGGCCACGCGTTCCGTATGGCGGGCCGTCGCATAGGCCTGCGCGTTGAGGTCGGCCTGAAGCTTGGCAAACGCCGCGGCCAGGTCTCGCCACTCTTGTTCGACCGGCCGGACTTCCTTCATCAGCACGATCGTCGCCTCCGGCGTGGCGCCATCGCTGCCCAACTGGGCGGCTTTCGCGATCAATGGCAGCGTGCGCTCACGCATGTTCATGATCTTCGACAGCTGTTCGCGCTCAGCCACGCTGGCGTTGTTCTCCGCCAAGGCCTTGGCCAGCTCGTTCTCCGTCTCCAGGTACGCCGCCTTCTTCTTTTCCAGCAGATCGACCTGTGCATCGATGTCCTTCACCTCCGTGAGCAGCGTCAGCGTGCGCAGTGTGATCGCCATGTCGCTGACCTGCGCGATCATCGTGTTGGCCAGCGCGATCTGTTCGTTGTTCACCTCCACGATGCCCCGCATCCGAGAAGACAGCGTCGACAGCAGGAACTGGCTCACGCCACCGATCAGGACGAGAAGGGCGAGGATGGCGGCGAAGCTCAGTGCGAAACGCCGGCCCAGCGACGGCGCCGGACGGCTGAAGGACAGCGGGGACTTCATTGGGGCTCCTGTACAAAGGGGCGGCCGGCATGTCGCATGCGCTGCAAACCGGCGTCGAATCTTGTATCGGCAACTCGCGCCACGGCTAAAGCGTTCTTTTGAGGGGTGATCCGGGCCCTGTTCTGGCGCCGGGGGCTCGGAGACAATGGGGCGGTCATGAAAATTGCGCGCTGGAAGTGGTGGTTGGCGGCCGTGGGCGTCCTGGCCGTGTCGGTGTTCCTGGTATGGCATGTGGCGGTTCGTCAGCTTCGCGCGGGCATCGAGCAGGCGCTCGGGCCAAGAGCGTCGGTCGGGGCGCTCGAGGTCAGCTGGTCGGGTGTCGTGCTGAGCGACCTGCGCGTGCGTGCCGAACGGCCCGCATGGCCGGCCGACGATGAATTGCGCGCAGACCGCGTGCGCGTGGTGCCGGAGCTGTCGAGCGTGTTCTCTGGCGCATGGCGAGTGCGCCTCGTGCGGGTCGAAGGTGCCTATGTGTCGGTGCTGCGCCGCCGGGATGGCGCGCTGCAAGTGGTGCCGGGGCTGGTGCGACCTGCGGCCAAGCCGGCTGCCACGGGCCGGCCGGTGCACATCGGCCGCATCGAACTGGCCGATGCCGCCGTGGCGTTCTATGACGCGAGCGTGCGCCAGCCCGCCCACCGCATGCGGCTCGAGCAACTCGATGCCGAACTCGAAGACATCCGCCTGCCCACCCTGGACCGCCCGATCGCCGTCGCCCTGCAGGCCGTGTTCAAGGGACCCAAGCGCGATGGCAACATCACCATCGGAGGACACATCACACCGGCCACCCGCGACGCCGACATCGCGGCCGGGCTCACGAATGTGGACCTGATTGCGCTCGAACCCTACCTGCTCAAGGTGCACGAGGCGGGCGTGCGGCGCGGCACGCTCGACCTGCAACTCGACGCCAAGGTGGTGCGGCAACACCTGCACGCGCCGGGCCTGCTCGTGCTGAAGGACCTCGAACTCGGTGCAGGCGGTGGCATGTTCGCCACGTTCGCCGGCGTGCCGCGCAACGCCGTCATTGCAAGCCTGAACCGCAACGGCCGCATCGACCTGAAATTCACGCTCGAAGGCCGCCTGGACGACCCTCGGTTCTCCCTCAATGAAGCCCTCTCATTGCGCATCGCCGCTGGCCTTGCCGAATCGCTCGGCGTGAGCATCGGTGGCGTGGTCGAAGGCGTGGGCGGGGTGATCAAAGGGCTGCTGGGCCGCTGATTGCCAGTGGGCTCAGGGTTTACCCGCGGGGGATTGACATCATGCCGGCTGAAATGCATGACTGCCATAAAGCGATGTTGCGCCGAATCCATCGCGCCATGTTGGTGCATAAAAGCATCAGGGGAGCTGCGTGAACACCCATGGGTGTGCAGTCGGAGGTATCGTTGCGGGGACAATCTTGTCTGAGGACCCGAGATGATCTCCGAACCTTCCGTCCCCCTGTCATTCGTCAGCGACTCCCCCGAAAGCCCGTGGGCCACATACCTGTCCCAAGTGGACCGTGTGATTCCCTACCTGGGCCCCTACGCCCGTTGGGCTGAAACCCTCAAGCGGCCCAAGCGCGCCCTGATCGTCGACGTGCCGATCGAAATGGACGACGGCACCGTGCGCCACTTCGAGGGCTACCGTGTGCAGCACAACATGTCCCGCGGCCCCGGCAAAGGCGGTGTGCGGTACCACCCCGACGTCACGCTGGAAGAGGTGATGGCCCTGTCCGCATGGATGACCGTCAAGACCGCTGCCGTCGGGCTGCCGTACGGCGGCGCGAAGGGCGGCATCCGCCTCGATCCGAAGGAACTCTCGCGCAAGGAACTCGAGCGCGTGACCCGCCGCTACACGAGCGAAATCGGCATCATCATCGGCCCGCAGCGTGACATTCCCGCGCCCGACGTGAACACCAACGGCCAGATCATGGCCTGGATGATGGACACGTACTCGATGAACACCGGCGCCACCTCCACAGGTGTCGTGACCGGCAAGCCGATCCACCTTGGCGGGTCCCTGGGCCGCGTCAAGGCCACCGGCCGCGGCGTGTTCGTGACCGGGCGTGAAGCCGCCCGCCGCATGGGCATGTCCCTCGAAGGCGCCCGCATTGCCGTGCAGGGCATGGGCAACGTGGGCGGCACGGCAGCCGAACTCTTCGTGCAAGCCGGCGCCAAGCTCGTCGCGATGCAAGACCACACCGGCACCGTCATCAACAACGATGGCTTCGACATCCAGTCGACGCTCGACTACGTCAAGCGTGCAGGCGGTGTGGCCGGCATCGCCAAGGGCGAGAAGATCGACAACGAATCGTTCTGGGACGTGGACTGCGACATCCTCATCCCCGCGGCCCTCGAAGGACAGATCACCGCTGCCCGTGCGAAACGCATCAACGCCAAACTCGTGCTCGAAGGCGCCAACGGCCCGACGCTGCCCGAAGCCGACGACGTGTTCCGCGACCGCGACATCCTCGTCGTGCCTGACGTGATCTGCAACGCCGGTGGCGTCACCGTCAGCTACTTCGAATGGGTCCAGGACTTCAGCAGCTTCTTCTGGACCGAAGATGAAATCAACGTGCGGCTCGACAAGATCATGGTCGACGCGTTGAACCACATCTGGGAGACGGCGGACCGGCACAAGATCACCTTGCGCACCGGCACCTTTGCCGTAGCTTGCGAGCGCATTCTCATTGCTCGCGAAGAACGCGGTTTGTATCCCTGAGGCTTGACTGTTTGCCTCGGCGCCGTCGGGATGGCGGTTGCCGGGGTGACATTGGCCCTTGTCACTGGGGCTGGTTGCCTGCCGGATGCTTGTTTGCTTGGCGGGAGCCTGTTCTCTGGCGAGGCCGCGCCGGGTCTCGGCCCGGCAGCCGACTTCCCTTTCTTGGCGCGCCAAGAAAGGGAAGCCAAAGAAGGCGCTGGAACACCAGCTTCCGCGCATTTTGCTCAGGCGCTTCGGCTACGAATCCCCCGCACGACCACTGTCTCCAGCTCCACCGTGACCGTACGAGACACGGACCGTGCCCGTGCGCCTCAGCTCGCTTCGCATCGGCCCAGGCTACCACCTCGTCGTCCCGACGAAAGTCGGGACCCACCGTCCCGGTGGGCACCGGCTTGCGCCGGTGTGACAGGGGGGGCGAGCGAGCAAAGCGAGCAATGCCCACAGTGCCCGCGACAGGCAGGCAAGCGAAGCGAGGCCGCAGATCAAGCCGGCCAGGGACCCACCGCCCCGGTGGGCACCGGCTTGCGCCGGTGTGACAGAGGGGGCGAGCAAGCAAAGCGAGCAAAGCCCCGCATCGCCTGCGACAGGCAGGCGAGCGGAGCGAAGCCGCAGATCAAGCCACACGCGAGCCCGGCTTGGCCGGGCGACCCGTGGCTCCCCCTCGGGGGGACCGGCGCGAGAGCGCCGTAGGGGGCTTTAATACTCCCAGAACATCCGCTGCAGTTCAGCCGACGATGTGGTCTTCGTCAGCGCGAGCGCTGCGAGGATCTTCGCCTTCTGCGGGTTCAGGTCGTGTGCAACCACCCAGTCGTACTTGTCGTCGGGCTGTTCGCCGTTGCGCAACACGAAGCCGTCGGCGATGCGCGAGGACCGGATGATCTGGATGCCTGCTGCGCGGGCGGCCTTGAGGCCTTCGACGCCATAGTCGGGCACCGAGCCGTTGCCGGTGCCGGCGTGGACGATGGCCTTCACGCCCGATTTGACGGCGGCCTGCACGGCGGTCGTGCCCATGTTGCCGGATCCGTAAACGATGGCCACCTCAGGCAGTGACGTGATGGTGTCGATGTCGAACTCGGACTTCGTCGTCTGGCGCTTGACGGGCGCACGGAACCAGTACGCCTTGCGTTCGACCACCATGCCGAGCGGGCCCCATTGGCTGCCGAAAGCGTTGGTCTTGATGTTGACGCGCTTGGCGGCGTCACGCCCGGACAGGATTTCGTCGTTCATCATGACGAACACGCCCTTGCCGCGTGCGGACGGCGTGGCGGCCAGGACGACGGCGTCGTAGAGGTTCAGCGCGCCGTCGGCCGACATCGCGGTGCCCGGGCGCATGGACCCGACCACGACGACGGGCTTGTCGGAGTGGATGACGAGGTTGAGGAAGAACGACGTTTCTTCGAGCGTGTCGGTGCCGTGGGTGATGACGACGCCGTCGACCGACGGGTCTTTCACGAGCGCGGAGACGGTCTTGCCAAGGCTCAGGAGCTTCTCGTTGGTGAAGCTTTCCGAGGCGATCTGGAAGGCTTGCTGGCCACGCACTTCAGCCACATCGGCCAGCTCGGGCAGGCCGGCGAGCAGCTTGTCGACGGGCACTTTCGCCGCCTGGTAGATGGCGCTGTTGGCCGTCGATGCACCGGCCCCCGCAATGGTGCCCCCGGTGGCGACCACGACGACGACGGGCTTCTTGGCCGCCGCAGCGGGGGCTGCGGGGGCGGCAGGAGCCTGGGCGCACGCGACCGTGAACGGGGCAAGAACGGCCGCCATCAACAGGCTGCCGACGGAGCGGCGCAGCATCGGAATCGACAATTGCATGAAAAAAATCTCCAAATGTGAGGGACGTGAAGTGTGCTTTATTCGCTCGTTTCCTCTATTCCGGTGAAACCCTTGCGTGCCTGAACGGTCGCATTTTTCATGAAAGTGGGTCTTCAGCGCTCCTGGCGTCGCCGTTGAAAGGCCAGCAGTTCGCCGACGATGCCCTTGCGGAAAGCGATCACGCACACCACGAAGATGGCGCCGATGATCACGGTGATCCAGGAGCCGACCCGGTCGGCCAGGAAGTTCTGGAGACCGATGATGGTGAAGGCGCCGGTCACGGGGCCCGCGAAGGTGCCCATGCCGCCCAGGAGGGTCATCAACACGACTTCGCCGGACAGCGACCAGTGCACGTCGGACAAGGTGGCGAAGCCAAGCACCAGGGTTTTCAAGGATCCGGCGAGACCTGCGATGGCGGTGGAAAGCACAAAGGCGAGCAGCTTGTACCGGTCGACGTCGTAGCCCAGGGAGACGGCACGCGGCTCGTTCTCGCGGATGGCCTTGAGCACTTGGCCGTACGGCGAATGAACGATGCGCACGATGGCGAGGAATACCGCCGCGAACACCGCGAGCACGACGAAGTACATGGTCAGGTCGTCGCCCAGCGGGATGAGGCCGAAGAGCTTGCCGCGCGGCACGCCCTGGAGGCCGTCCTCGCCGCCGGTGAAAGGTGCTTGCAGGCAGACGAAGTACACCATCTGGGCCATCGCGAGCGTGATCATCGCGAAGTAAATGCCTTGGCGGCGGATCGCGATGAGGCCGACCACCAGCCCCAGCGCCGCGCCCACAGCCAGGCCGGCAAGCAGGCCCAGCTCCGGGCCCCAGCCGGCATTGCGCACGAGCCAGCCCGTGGCGTAGGCGGCCGAGCCCATGAAGGCGGCGTGACCGAACGACAAGAGCCCGGTGAAGCCGAGCAACAGATTGAATGCGCACGCGAAGATGGCAAAACACATCGCCTTCATCATGAAGACGGGGTAGAGCCCGATGAACGGGGCGACCAGCAGCAGCACGAACATGGCGATCCAGACGCGTGGACCGGTGAGCATCGACAGGTTCGTTCTCATGGCGTGCGTGGGTGTGGAGGAGGGGCGGGTGGTGGCCAGGGGCATGTCACTTCTCCTTGCCGAACAGGCCGGCCGGGCGAATCATCAGCACGATGGCCATGATGACGAACACGACGATGTTCGACGCTTCGGGGTAGAACACCTTGGTCAGGCCTTCGATGACACCGAGCATGAGGCCCGTCAGGATGGAGCCGAGGATGGAGCCCATGCCGCCGATCACGACCACGGCGAACACGACGATGATCAGGTTCGAGCCCATCAGCGGGGTGATCTGGATCACCGGGGCGGCCAGCACCCCGGCCAGCGCGGCCAGTGCGGCGCCGGCGGCATAGGTGAGCGTCACCATCACCGGCACGTTGATGCCGAAGGCCTGCACGAGCGCCGGGTTCTCGGTGCCGGCACGCAGGGTGGAGCCGAGCCGCGTCTTCTCGACGAGGAACCATGTGCCGAGGCATACCGCCAGCGAGGCCCCGACGACCCATGCCCGGTAGTTGGGCAGCACCATGAACCCGAGGTCGGTTGCGCCCTGCAGCAGTTCGGGCACAGCGTATTGCTGGCCGGAGACGCCGAATTGTTCGCGGAACACGCCTTCGGCGATCAGTGCCAGGCCGAAGGTGAGAAGCAGCCCGTAGAGCGGATCGAGCCGGTAGAGGCGGTGCAGCAGCGTGCGTTCGATCAGCACGCCGAGGGCGCCCACGATGAGTGGCGACAACACAAGCGCCAGCCAGTAGTTGAGGCCGAATTTCTCGAGGCTCAGCCAGGCGACGTACGCGCCGATCATGTACAGCGCCCCGTGGGCGAAGTTCACGATGCCGAGCAGGCCGAAGATCACGGCCAGGCCGAGGCTCAGCATGGCGTAGAAGGAGCCGTTGACGAGCCCGAGGAGCAGTTGCCCCAAGAGGGCCTGAACGGGAATGCCGAAGATGTCGTCCATGGGCGCTCCGCGCAAGAGGGGAAGGGGACCGCTGGTGCGCGACCCGTCTGGCCGCGCACCGGCGATGTCAGCGGATCACTTCCAGAGTTCGCACTTCGATTCGGCCTTGGTGGTCCATGCCGCGTCGCCCTTGATGGTCTCGACGACGTTGTAGTAGTCCCACGGCTCCTTCGATTGCTCGGGTGTCTTGACCTGCATCAGGTACATGTCGTGCACCATGCGGCCGTCGGGGCGGATGGTGCCGTTCTTGGCGAAGATGTCATTGACGGGCGTCTTGCGCATTTGCGCGAGCACCTTGTCGCCGTCGTCAGACCCGATGGCTTTGACGGCCTTCAGGTAGCTGGCCGCCACGGAATAATCGGCCGCCTGCAGCGACGAGGGCATGCGCTTGAATTTGTCGAAGAACTTGCGGCTCCAGGCGCGGGTCTCGGCGTTCTGGTTCCAGTACCAGCTGTCGGTCAGGTACATGCCCTGCGCGGCCTTCAGGCCGATGGAGTGCACGTCGTTGATGAACATCAGCAGGCCCGCGAGCTTCATCTTCTTCGTGATGCCGAATTCGTTGGCCGCCTTGATCGCGTTGATGGTGTCGCCACCGGCATTCGCCAGGCCCAGGATTTGCGCCTTGCTCGACTGCGCCTGCAGCAAGAAGGAGGAGAAGTCGCTGGCCGACAGCGGATGGCGCACCGATCCCACCACCGTGCCGCCGGATGCCTTCACGACGTTGGCCGTGTCGTTCTGCAGCGCTGCGCCGAAGGCGTAGTCGGCCGTCAGGAAGAACCAGCTCTTGCCGCCGGCCTTCACGACGGCGCCGCCGGTGCCCTTGGCGAGCGCCACGGTGTCGTAGGCCCAGTGCACCGTGTACGGCGTGCAGCGTTCGTTCGTCAGGGCCGACCCCCCGGCCCCGACGGCGATGAACGGCTTCTTCTTCTCGGCCGCGACGCCCGCCATCGCGAGGCTTGCGCCGGTGTTGGTGCCGCCGATCAGCAGGTCGAGGCCTTGCTGGTCGAACCATTCGCGCGCCTTGGAGGCGGCCACGTCAGGCTTGTTCTGGTGGTCGGCGAACAGCACCTCGATCTTCTTGCCGTTGATGTTGCCACCGGCGTCGGCGACGGCCATGCGGACGGCTTCCACGCCGGCCGGCCCGTCGATGTCGGAGTAGAGGCCGGACATGTCGGTGATGAGGCCGATGCGGATCACGTCGCCCGAGATCTGCGCCTGGGCACCACCGGCCGCCAAGGCCGTGGCCGCGGCCAAGGCGCATGCGCAGGCGATGCGGGTGAGTTTCTGGTGGGTCATCACGTTTTCTCCTGGGGTAAGGCTGAGCGGGTGAGGCGGACGGCGTTCGTCAGACGCCGAGGTATTCGTGGAGGCTGTCGAGCTTCGACGGCAGCTCGGCTTGCGAGAACGACTGCTGGATGCGCCCGTGTTCCATCACGAGGAAGCGATCGGCCAGCGGTGCGGCGAAGCGGAAGTTCTGTTCGACCATCAGGATCGTGTAGCCCTTCTTGCGCAGCGTGGTGATCATCTGCGCGAGCTTTTGGACGATGACCGGGGCCAGGCCTTCGGAGATCTCATCGAGCAGCAGCAGCCGCGCACCGGTTCTCAGGATGCGCGCCACCGCCAGCATTTGCTGCTCGCCGCCCGACAGCCGCGTGCCCTGGCTGCTGGCGCGCTCTTTCAGGTTGGGGAACATCTCGTAGATTTCGGCGACGGCCATGCCGCCTTGCGACAGCACCGGGGGCAGCATCAGGTTCTCCTCGGCCGACAGGCTCGAGAAGATGCCGCGTTCCTCGGGGCAGTAGCCCAGGCCGAGGCGGGCGATGCGGTGGGGCGCCAGGCCGATGGTTTCGGTGCCGCGCACCTTGACCGAGCCCTTGCGTGCACCCACGAGGCCCATGATGGCGCGCATCGTGCTGGTGCGGCCCGCGCCGTTGCGGCCGAGGAGTGTGACGACTTCGCCTTCCTGCACATCGAGCGTGACGCCGTGCAGCACGTGCGATTCGCCGTACCAGGCTTGCAGATTGCGGATTTCAAGGAATGCGGCCATGTCAGTGTCCCTTGAGCTGGGCATCGGCGCTGCCCATGTACGCTTCCATCACCGCCGGGTTCCTGGACACCTCGGCATACGGCCCTTCGGCGAGCGTTGCTCCCCGTTGCAGCACGGTGATGGTGTCGGCGATGCTGGATACCACGCTCATGTTGTGTTCCACCATCAGCACCGTGCGGTTCGCCGAGACCTTCTTGATGAGTTGACGGATGCGGTCCACGTCTTCGAGGCCCATGCCTTGCGTGGGTTCGTCGAGCAGCATCAGCTCGGGATCCATCGCGAGTGTGGTGGCAATCTCGAGGGCGCGCTTGCGGCCATAGCTGAGCTCCACGGTGGGCAGGGCGGCATACCCTTCGAGGTCCACCGAGCGCAACAGTTCGAGGGCCCGTGCATTCAGCGGTTCGAGGCTGCGCTCGGACCGCCAGAAATGAAACGACGAGCCCAGTTTGCGCTGCAGCGCTACCCGCACGTTCTCGAGCACGGTGAGGTGGGGAAAAACGGCCGAGATCTGGAACGACCGGATCACGCCACGACGGGCGATGCGCGCCGGGGGTTCCTGGGTGATGTCGTTGCCGTTGAAGAGGATGTGACCCCGCGTGGGGATCAGGAACTTCGTCAGCAGGTTGAAGCAGGTGGTCTTGCCCGCCCCGTTGGGGCCGATCAGTGCATGGATGTGACCGCGCTGCACCTTCAGATCGACCTGGTTGACCGCGACGAAGCCTTTGAACTCCTTGGTGAGGCCCCGGGTTTCGAGAATGGTGTCCATCGGATCCTTCTCATTGAGCATCAGGTGGCAGGGCGCCGGTTGTGGCCGGCGGCGAAACAACGGCGGAATCAGTGTGTCAGGCGGGTGACTCCCGGTTCATCGAAAGAATACGAACCGGGTTGCGCCGCAGCAATGCGCAAAATTACCTTAGGGTGTTCCCTTGCTTCAATGCCGTCCCTTGGGGCAGCAGGGTGGTCGAACATCAGTCCGGAATGGTGATGGCGCCGGCCGTCACCGTGATGCCATCCGCGGAGAGCGGGGCGGTCGCGATGTCGGGCACGTTGCTGTCGCTGATGGCCGGCGCCGATCCGGGCGCGCCGCCTCGGGGCACGGTGCGCACCACCTGGCTCGGGGGCAAAGCGGTCTGCTGGTGCAGATGGGCCCACATGAGGTCGAGCGCCTGGTTCAGGTAATGGTGCAGCGGGATGAACAGCGTGTCGTAACCCGGCACGCCGCCGGCTGCCGAGTTGAACGTGTCGAAGTGCTGCCCGTTGGTGACCTCGTAGTAGTGCAGCTTGCTGGTGGCCCCTTCCACTTTCCGGTTGTAGGCCGTGTAGGCGCGGGCCGCATGGTTCGGCGGCAGCAAGGTGTCGCTGCGGCCGGTCACGATCACCGCGGGCTTGCCGCGCAGGTTGCCGGTCAGCTGCACCTGCCGGAGGCCTTCCTGCACGCGCTGGCTGTTCGCAAGCGGGGTGCCGGTCAGCGGTGCGCCGGTGACCGTGTCCACGCCGGTGATCATGTTCCGAAGGCACAGCATGCCGTCGAGCGAGCCGTCGGCGCGGTTCGTCGATGGCGAGACCCCCACGTGGTACAGCTTCGCGCCGCCCACCGAATCGTTGTAGACGACGTCGCCCACGGCGCTCAAGCCGTTTCCGATCCCGAACACGATGGACTGCAGGGTGGGCACCTGTGCGGCCACATTGCCGCTCGCGTCCACATTGGCGAGGCTGAAGCCGCAAAGGTTGTCGCCCACGGAGAATCGGCCGTAAGCGTTCACGTAACTCACGGCCACGTAGACGTCCGCCAGGCGGTAGTGCGACGCGTGTAGCGCGTCATGGTTGGGGTCCGTCCAGCCGTAGGCGCGCAGCTTGGCGAGCGCGGCGTCCGCCTGGTCGGCGGTCGTGACTCCGGTGACCAGGTTCTTGTCGGCCAGGCTTTGGCAGCGGTTCGTGGCGATCGTCTCGAGTTCCACGCCGGCCACGCGGTTTGCGGGCGCAGGCCCGGTTCCCAGGCCCAGCCAGCCCGGCCGCACGCCGGTGGGCGCCTGGGCCGAGGCCGACAGTGCTGCGCACGGCTCGTAGATCATGCGGTAGGTGAAATAGTCGCCCAGCGGTCGGCCCGCCACCGGCACAGCGGTGTTTCCCTGGGTCACGGTGACGCCGGTCATCGATGCCGGCTGTGCGTTCGGCTCGGATACTGCGACGCCATCGATCAGGTCCTCGGTGTCCTGTTCAGCCGCCTGGAGCGATTCGCCCCCGCCGTTGGAGACGGACGAGGCGATCACCGTGGTATTGGCCGGCCGGTAGGTGCGCAGGCGGCGGTTGGACTCGGTGTCGATCGCGCCATGCGTCTCGTTGATGGCCCAGAAGGCGAAGCGGATGCTGTCGAGGACGTTCTTCCCCCAGTCTTTCTCCGGGTTCTGCTGCGAGAAGGCGTGCTTGTAGGCAAAGCGGTTCGGATACTGGGCCTTGTATGCAGCAAGACCGGCACCGGCGAGGTCGGCGGCGAAATGGGCCTGCGTGCCGGCGGTGTCGCGGGGCACGAGGCGGCCGTCGATCAGGTTGACTTTGTCCGCCTCCAGGTCGTGGTAGCCGATGCCCTTGCCGGCATCGGTGTAAGCCACGGCACAGCCGCGCTTGAGCGCCCATTCACCCGAGGTCGCGATGGCGCCGTACATGCCGCGGGAACCGGGCGAGGGCGCCGTCACGATGCATGCGTCGCCCGGCTTGAAGGTGTCGGGGATCTGCACCATCATGGCCACGTTCTTGCGCCCGGTGCCGTCGTCCGCGAAGGCGATGAATTCCCGGCCGGGGATCTTTCCCTCGTCGCCGGTGACGATGCCGTCGGCCGTGACGTTGGGGCCGTACAACGTTCCAAAGCCCCCGGCGGCGGACGGATCGACCAGCGCGCGGTAGTTCGTGTAGATGGCCCTGCGGCGCAACTCTGCCGCAGTGGGGTTGGCGGCGTCCGCAAAGCCGGGTGGGGTGGCGCTGGCAAGCCCCGTCTTGCCGAGGCCAGCGGTCAGCAGGTCGTCGGTGGTGCCGTCGTAGGTGGTGCTCGCGGGGGTGCTGAACCCCGTGGGCAAGGTGTTGGGCTCCCGGCTGTCGTCACCACAGGCGACGAGCGTGAGGGACAGGCACAGGCACGAGGCGCTCCAGCGCAGGCGGGGGTGGGTCATCGTGGATCTCGCTGAGGTTGATGAACATCCAGGGGGGCGTCGCATCGAACGCATTTCCTGCGGCACTGCGACCGAACAGTACGATTTCCTGAGCGAAAGCTACCGGTTTCCCACAGTTGAAGTTGGGGTCTTTGCCGCCAAACTGGGTGCCGTGGGGCACGAGGGTGCGAGCGTGTCCCGGACGCCACAACCCCCAACAAGTCTCAGGGATTACCCGGGTCTCTTTCCTTTCATGCCGAACGATTCGCTCAGCTCCGACGCCTGCATGGCGCTTGCCTTCGAGATGGCCCCCGTGGGCCTGTGCATTTCCGAACAGCGGGTGATCCGCCGCTGCAACCCGAAGTTCGCTTCCCTCTTCGGCTACGCGGTCGCCGAGATCGAGGGCCGGTCGTTCGAGATGCTGTACCCGTCGCCTGCAGAGTTCGAGCGCATCGGAGAACTCAGCCGTGAGCGCATGCGCACCACCGGCCAGTACGCCGAAGATCGGCTCATGCGCCACAAGAACGGGCAGCTCTCCTGGTTCCGCACCGTCGGGCAATCGATGGATCCCGAGGTGCCGTTTGCGGTGACTGTGTGGACCTTCCAACCCCTGGAGGCCATGCGCCCGGCTGCCGTCGAACTCACCGCACGTGAGCGTGACGTGGCCAGCCTCGTCGTGACGGGGGCCAGCGCGAAAACCATCGCCCGCTCGCTGGGGCTTTCGCCGCGAACGGTCGAGCACTACCGCACGAAGCTCATCAACAAGCATGAGGTGCGCACGACCAGCGAGTTGATCTCGAGGCTGGCCGGCCCCACGCGCTGACACCGTCCTGCCCCCGCCTGAGAAAAAGTTCATCGTTCAGGTCACGCAGGTCCCTGCGGGCATGCGACGATTGACGCGTAATGACCAATTGAGGGGGGATCTGTGAGGTCGCATTTCTGGAGCCGTGCTCTCTGGGGCGGTCTGATGTTGTTCGCCTGCGTGCGCACGGCTCTGGCTGCCTTGCCCGCTTTCGAGGTGGCGCCGGCGCCGGCCTGGGCCGTCGCGATGCCCTCCGCCGATGCGGTGCCGAAGGTGGACGCAGAGCCTCTGCAA
>Ga0207679_10000930_pt1 | contig 18694 bp, 21 predicted proteins | sample KBSC73metaG_FD_184320 | JGI IMG/M metagenome (GOLD analysis project Ga0207679, IMG submission 184320) | Corn rhizosphere microbial communities from Kellogg Biological Station, Michigan, USA - KBS C7-3 metaG (SPAdes) (version 2) | ecosystem: Host-associated > Plants > Roots > Rhizosphere > Soil ... | reverse complement strand
ATCGAGGGCGCCGTGTCGCCGGGCGAGCTGTTCGCCTTCGTGCTGTTCGCCGGCATCCTCATCGGGCCGTTCAGTTCCGCGGCCAGGGTCTTCGCCCAGATTCGTGAAGCGCAAGGGGCTACCGCGCGCGTATTTGAAATCCTCGATACGCAGTCCGACATTCGCGACAACCCTCACGCGGTGGTGCTGCCGCCGGTTTCAGGAACAATCGCAGTCGAGCACATCAATTTTTTCTACGACTCGCGACAACCCGTGTTGACGGACGTGTCGTTCGAGGCAAAGCCCGGAGAAATGGTGGCCATTGTCGGTCCGACCGGCGCGGGCAAGACAACGGTCATGAATCTCCTCCATCGGTTTTATGATCCGACGGAGGGACGGATTATTGTCGATGGGATGGATCTACGCCAGGTCACGCTGGACTCCTGGTATCGGCAGATCGCCCTCGTGCCTCAAGAAACGATCCTCTTTGGCGGGACCATCCTCGACAATATCCGCTACGGGAATCACGACGCCACAGAAGCGGCCGTCAAAGAGGCGAGCCGCGCCGCTCACGCCCACGACTTTATTCTGAGTTTTCCCGATCAATATCAGACGGTTGTCGGTGAAAAAGGCGTCAACCTTTCAGGCGGACAACGACAGCGGATTGCGATCGCGCGGGCCGTTCTGAAAAACCCTCGCATCCTGCTTCTGGATGAAGCCACCTCGGCGCTGGACACCGAATCCGAACGGCTGGTCCAGGAAGCGCTCGAGCAGTTGATGAAGGGGCGGACGACCTTCGCCATCGCGCATCGCTTGACGACGGTGCAAGGGGCCGACCGGATTCTGGTGCTGGACAAGGGGCACCTGGTGGAGACCGGAACGCACAACGAGTTGATGGTACGGCAGGGACTGTATCATTACTTGTACAGCATGCGACTGACGGAAACTCCGTAAGCGGGCCACGTCGTCACTCCGAACCGCCCACGATCCGCTGCAACCTGCGGACACGCGGCAAGAACACCCACAACACGAGAAACAGGCCGCCTAACAGAACTGTTCCAAGCAGGCTGAGTGGACCGCTGTCCAAAATCAGGCTGCCTATGAGATAGAAATCCAACAGAATGGCGCTCATGAGCGGATACATCGACCAGAACAACAACCGTGTCGACATGCTCAGAAAGCGTTTGGAAACCGTCATCGGCGCTGCCTGGCGGTGGACGGCCGCGGGCGTCATCACCAATGCAACTGAACAAGCAATCAGACCGAGCGCCGCATAATGGATCAGTTGTTCGACTCGATCCAGCTTGGTCCAGAATGTCGAGTTGAAGACCGCGATCAATTGAAAACCGAACAACGCCTGAATGCCTGGCAACACCATCCGGCATTCCTCAAGCAGATGTGTCACGCTTTCGGACAATGACTCCGCTGCGTTGTCTTCATGGTGTCGCTTCATGGGCGGAGCAGGCATCGATGTCCGGCAGGCTATTCCACGAGAAAAGCAATGGCCTAGGGATTCCGCGAGGACCCAAGAGAAAATTCGGTCCAGGAGCCCTTCGTTTTCGAGGAAGCCGTGAGAATGGCTTTCAGCGCTCCGTCATCGTCTTCATCGTAAATTTCACCCACCACCTCTTCCAAAATATCCTCGAGCGTGACGATCCCTAGCCGGGTCTGTTGCGAAGACACAATGCCCATGTGCACACGCCGATCCTGGAGCAGCTTGAGACTCGACAGCAGCGGCAGATGATCAGGCAGTTCGACGGCCGGACGGACGAGAGAGAGCCACTGTTCCGAGCCGGACGCGTGGAGCGCCAAAAATTCCTTCGCGTTCAAGATTCCAATCAGAACCTCCCTATCGAGCACCGGGACGCGCGTATGGCCGGAGGCGAGCAGGATTCCCTCCAATTCACGCGCGCTCATCCGGACATCCGCTTTGACGACCTGGGACCAGGGCAGGCAAATATCTTTCACGCGCTTCCGCTCAAGGTCGACGAGATTCATCACATACTGGCGGTGTTGGCTGGAGAGCAGCCCGAGTTCGACTGTCGCAGCCTGCCCCTCCTCCGGGCGCACGCTCTGTATCCCCGTGAAACGCAGGAGTGCCAGGAAGCGCCTCGTGGACCACTCAAAGATGGTCACAAGGGGTCCCAGGACGCGGTCGAAGAACGACAACCACGGAGCGGCGGCCATCCCAACGGCCAACGAGTGTCTCAATGCGAGCGTCTTTGGAATGAGTTCTCCGATGACGACCGTAAAATAGGTGAGCGGAATGACGACGACGCCAATCGCCAGTGTATCTGCCGTGCTCTCGCTGACCCCGAGCTTCTCGAATAACGGGCTCAATTGTTCCTCGGCTCCGGCTCCGCCAACGGCTCCGGCCAACGCGCCAACGAGGGTGATGCCGATTTGCATGACGGCGAGCGTCCGTTCGGGACGTTCCCTCAATCGAAGCAGGACCTCCGCCTTTTTCTGTCCCTGACGGACCAGTTCCCGAAGGCTGGGACGCGAGACGGCGACAAAGGCCATCTCGGCGCCGGCAATCAGCGCGTTCGCGAGCAAGCACAGGACGACGACCGCAAGTTCAATCATAGGAACCTCGTTCTATTTGTTCGCCGGTTCGGGATAGGCAGTACTAGGAAAACTGCTAGCAAGGCCTGGAATCATCACTGTCGTTCTCTTCGCATTCTCTCGCTTGACTCCGCCTGGAGGCCCCGACTAGGCTGCCCAGTCCTTCTATTGTCGCCGGTGGCCTCATGTCCTGTCATCACGCATTTTAGGGATACGAATGGCTTCAAGCCGAAAACGCGCTCCGACGTCGCCCCCCCCGCTCACGGCCGAAGCACAACGTCTGGAAGAGGATGCGCGCCGTGACATTCATTGGAAGCGCTGGGGCCCCTACCTGAGCGAACGCGCCTGGGGTACGGTCCGCGAAGACTACAGTCCCTCGGGGACGGCCTGGGAGTCATTTCCACATGAGCACGCGCGATCGCGCGCGTACCGCTGGAATGAGGACGGTCTTGCCGGCTTCAGCGATCGTCACCAATACATCTGCTTCGCGTTGGCCTTCTGGAACGGGCACGATCCGATATTAAAGGAGCGCCTGTTCGGCCTGACCGGCCACGAAGGCAATCACGGCGAGGACGTCAAAGAGTACTACTTCTATCTGGATTCTACGCCCACCCATTCGTACATGAAGTACCTCTATAAATACCCTCAGACGGCTTTTCCGTATGACCGGTTAGTCGAAGAAAATCGGCGCCGCAGCCGCCTGGAACCCGAATTCGAACTCATCCACACCGGTTGTTTCGACGAGCACCGCTACTTCGACGTCCTCGTCGAGTATGCCAAAGCCTCGCCCGAGGACATCTGCATCCGTATTCAGGTAACGAATCGAGGCCCGGACACCGCGGAACTGACCGTCCTGCCCACCATCTGGTACCGCAACACCTGGTCGTGGGGATCCGATATCAGACGGCCGCGCTTCCATAGGGGCGAGGCCATCAGCCAGGCCGCCGTCATCGAAAGCTTGCATGAATATTACGGATTGCGCCGCTTGCTCTGCGACAAGCAGCCAACGCTCCTGTTCACGGAAAACGAAACGAACTCGAGGCGCCTTTATGAGGACGATGAGGGACCTCTCTATGCGAAGGACGCCTTTCACGACTATGTGGTGAAGGGGCAAAAGGCGGCGGTCAATCCCGACCACATGGGTAGCAAGGCTGCGGCCCACTACGTGTTGACGCTCTCGGCCGGCGCCACCTCCAGTATCCGGTTGCGCTTCACCAATGAGACGCTTGCGAGTGCGTTTTCGCGGAAAACTTTCGACGGGGTCTTCGATGCACGGATGCACGAAGCCAACGAATTTTACAACACGCTGGCTCCCCGCGATCTGTCCGAAGACGCGCGCCGCGTCCAACGGCAAGCGTTTGCCGGGCTCCTGTTGAGCAAGCAGTTCTATCATTATGACGTGAGCCGGTGGCTCAAGGGGGACTCCGTCGGGCCGGAGCCCCCGCTCGAGCGACAACAGGGTCGCAATGCCGACTGGACGCATCTGTACAATGCGGACGTCATCTCAATGCCGGACACGTGGGAGTATCCGTGGTATGCCGCGTGGGACCTCGCCTTCCACTGCATTCCGCTCGCGCTCGTCGATCCGACGTTCGCCAAGGAACAGCTCGTGCTGATGCTGCGGGAGTGGTACATGCACCCCAACGGGCAAATGCCGGCCTATGAGTGGGCCCTGAGTGACGTCAATCCACCGGTGCACGCCTGGGCGGCCTGGCGGGTCTACAAAATCGAACAAAAGCGCAAAGGCGTCGGCGACCGGACATTTCTCGAACGGGTCTTTCACAAACTGCTGTTGAACTTTACGTGGTGGGTCAACCGGAAGGACGCGGAGGGGAAAAACATTTTTCAGGGCGGGTTTCTCGGCCTGGACAATATCGGCGTCTTCGATCGAAGCGCTCCCCTTCCCACCGGTGGTCGCCTCGAACAATCCGACGCCACGAGCTGGATGGGCATGTATTGCCTCAACATGCTCACCATTGCGCTGGAGCTCGCGCGTGACAACCGAGCCTACGAAGACGTCGCCAGCAAGTTCTTCGAACATTTCGTGTACATCTGCCGGGCCGTGAACAACATGGGCGGGAAGCACATCGAATTGTGGGATCGCACCGACGGATTTTTCTACGACGTGCTGTATCTGCCGAATGGTGAGACCACGCACATGAAGGTCCGTTCCATGGTGGGATTGATTCCCCTGTTTGCGGTCGAAACCCTCGATTCGACGCTCATCGACCGGCTGCCGCGATTCAAACACCGGATGCAGTGGTTTCTCGAAAACCGGCCGGAATTGTCCCAGCACGTGGAAACGCAGACCTATGATGGCGGTGTGCGGCGGTTTCTCTCGCTCGTCAATCGACATCGCCTTCGCTCCGTCATGCGGTATCTGCTCGACGAGAACGAGTTTCTGTCCCCCTATGGCATTCGCGCCCTCTCGCGGTACCACAAGGAGCACCCGTATATCTTGAATGTGATGGGGAACGCGCACCGCGTCGATTATGAGCCGGCGGAATCGAGCACCGCGCAGTTCGGCGGCAACTCAAACTGGCGCGGACCGATCTGGTTGCCTGTCAACTATCTGCTCATCGAGTCACTGCAGAAATTTCATTTTTTTCTCGGGGATCACTACAAAGTGGAGTATCCGTTCGGGTCAGGACAAAATGTAAACCTCTGGGAAGTGGCCACAGAACTGTCCCGACGGCTTATCGACATCTTCCTCCGCGATGCCGAAGGCAAGCGTCCAGTGTTCGGCGGGGAGAAATTGTTCCAGGAGGACCCTCAATGGCAGGATCATCTCCTGTTTTACGAATACTTCCACGGCGATAACGGTGCCGGGATCGGAGCCAGTCACCAGACGGGATGGACCGGCCTGATCGCAAAGCTGATTCAGCAAAGCGGAGAATAAGACGGTACTTACGCCGCAGAGCATGCCTATGAAGGCTGAAACGCACCTTTACTTCTTTTGGCTCACGGGATACCCTTACGTCCGTTTTTGTCTTACCCGATGCCGGCTCTCGATGGTGACGGAACGAGGACGGCCGAACACACTGCAGTTACTTCACAACGCTTCGAGAAGGAGCTTGCCATGCGACACCTGCTTGTTGTCCTGACCGGTCTTGTCATCTTCGCGGCGTCTCTGTCGGCACAGGCGACGCCAATGAATCGCCCGCAGGCGGAGTATTCGGCCGATGCCACGGTTGAAAATGAAGAAGGCACGACGAAGCAGAAGATCTTTGTGACGCCCACTAAAGAGCGAAAGGAAATGCTGACCGGCTCCGGCGAGGGCGCGGTTCAGATTTTCCGGTATGACAACAAGGTGATGTGGATGCTCATGCCGTCAGAAAAGATGTACATGGAGCATTCGATCAGCGGAGGTCCGTCTAAAGGCAGTGATACGTCACAGTGGACCTATGAAGACACAGCGATGGGCGAAGAAACATTGAACGGTGTGAAGGTCACGAAATACAAAACCATCGCGACGAGCACGGACGGCAAGAAATACGGCGGATTCTCCTGGCGGACCAAGGAAGGCATCAACGTCAAGCAGGACCTTCTGTACAAGGAGGGCAACGACAAAAAGCGGATGTTGACCGAGCTCACCAATCTCAACATCGGCAGGCAAGATCCCAAGCTCTTCGAGATTCCAGAGGGATTCACGAAATTGGACATGGGCGGCATGATGGGGGGCATGGGCCGGCCGGGGATGGGTCAACCGATGGGCCGGCCGGACGTGAGCGGGATGCCGCCACCGAATACCCGCCAACAGGGCAGCAGACCCGAGGTCATGCCGCCGCAAGAGCCTCAGGCTCCGGAGCAAGAGCCTCAGGCTCCGAAGCAAGAACCGCCGGCCGAGTCAGGCATGGACAAGGCTAGCAACTTCATGAAGGGTCTCTTCGGCCGATAAGTCGAGTGCAGCATGGCAAGTCGGCTCCAGGGCGGATTGCTGTTCACTGCCATTCTGACGAGCATTCTCGCTCTGCCGCTTGCCGTCCACGCGACCGAGTCGGTCAATGCGCCGGACCGGCCCGTCGTCAAAGCAACCGCGCTCTATCTCGTCGAGCTCCAGTCGGGGCGAGTCCTGCTGGAGAAAAATGCGACTCGCCGGCTTCCACCGGCGAGCCTCACCAAAATCATGACCGCCCTGATTGCCTTGGAAGCTGCGCCGCTTCAGCAGGTGGTGAAGATCGATCGCCGTGCCATCGTGCATCACTCGCCCTACGACTTCCGAGCCGAAGAGGAATATTTGCTACGGGATCTGCTGACGGCCATGCTGGTGGCCAGTGCGAACGATGCCTGCGAGGCCGTGGCCTGGCATATCGGAGGGGACGACAAGCGATTCGTCGCCATGATGAACGAGCGGGCGCGCCAACTAGGACTGAAAGATACGAATTTTGCCAACCCCTGCGGATTCGACGCCTCTGGCCACTATTCAAGCGCCGTGGATCTTGCGAAACTCACTGAACGAGCGCTGCAACAACCATTTTTTTCCATGATGGTGCGAACGCTGGTCCGCGACATTTCGACGGTGGATGGCGTCAGAAAGATGTCGCTGCAAAGCACGAACGAGCTGCTCGTCGATCCGAATGTGAACGGCGTAAAGACGGGCTATACAAGCAGGGCCGGTCGCTGCCTCATCGCGAGCATGGTCAAAGACGGGCACCGGCTTTTACTCGTGGGATTGAATCTCATGGACCGCTGGACGCAGGCCACCAGCTTGCTGCACTACGGTCATGCGGTTCTGCAGGAAGCGAACGGTTGAAGCAGTGGCAAGCAGCGCTACTGGCGTCCGACTTGACGAAGATACGCGTCGCGGAGGTTCTGTTGGGCCACGATGAAATCCGGATCGAGTCTTGCCGCCGTCCGAAATTCGTCGATAGCGTGGTCCCAGTCATCGTGAAGAGCATAGGCATAGCCAAGATTGTTGTGTGGCCTCGCCTTGTGCGGAGATTTTCGAACGGCATCGGACCAGAGCAACAGCCGGTCTTGATAGAGCAGATTGCGCTGGTAGGTGAAGAGACAGAGTACGGCAATCAAGGCTGTCGCGAGTACGGATGTGCCGATTCGAACGAAGGCCGGCCGCCAGATGATTGTCTGAAGCCATTGTATGAGATGGGAACCAAGAGCGACCATCGCGAGGAGAAGTCCAATCGCGGGCAGGTAGAGATTGCGTTCGCTTAGGATATCGTTGCGAGGAATCACACCGGTTGGCAGCATCTGAATGAAGAACCAGGCTAAGCCGAAGCTCACCAAGGGAAGTGGACGCGCCAAGATAATTGCGGCTGCCACTGAACCGGCAATGACCAGGAGGTCGATCGGTACAGGCCACTGCGCCAGCGAATGAAACAACGGCAGATCATGATCGAAGTTTTGGTTCCAAGGGGTGAATAACAGGAGGATCGCATAGCCGACGGCATGGACCTGAGTCAACAGTTGGTCCCAAAGAGGGCGCATCTCAAAGCTGAATTGGGCCAAAGCCGCATATCGGGGATGGCTCCAGGCCCAGGCCATCGCGAGGAGAAGGACAAGCCAGAAAGGCGAATGGCATGAGACGATTGCGGAACGGAGAGCGTGGCCATTCAGCCGGCGAATGAGGATATCCCATAACATGAGAATGAGCGGAAGAGTCACCGCCATTTCTTTTGAACCGATCGACAACACGAATGACGTCACGGCGCCCGAGAGCAAGAGTGGCCGGAGCTTCCCACTTCCGGATTCCTCGGACGCCTTGATGTAGAGAAAGAGTGAAGAAAGATAAAAGAACGCCATCAAGCCGGATGCACGCCCGGAAATATACGTCACAGTTTCTGTTGCGATCGGATGGATGAGGAAGAGCAGCGAGGTCCCGAACGGGACAAACGAGCGTTCATCTGCCACCGCCCTGATAAGGATGCCATAGATGAGCATCCCGGCGCCCAAGTGAAGCAGGAGATTCAGCAGATGATAACCGGCTGGATCGGGACCATACAGCAAGCGATCGATCATGAAAGTCGAATACAACACCGGACGCACCATGTGATCGAGATGGCCGATGAAGGTGTGCCAGTCAGAGAGATGCGGATTTTCGAGAATCGTGAGCGAGTCGTCGTAGTGGAAATCCCCGTGGAAGGCTCCGGCATAGACAATCAGCGCGGCAGTGCAGAACGCCATGGGCGCCAGGAAGGCGCGGACATTGGTCTTCACAGACAGCGTTATACTGCATCACGTTGACTGAGTATAGGAGGGACTATGGTAAATTTTCGTATGCTTCTCTCTGCGGTCTCACTGTCCATCGCCATGCTCTCATGGCCCCAGGCTGGCTCTGGCGCTGCAAAATCGTGTGTTGAGAACATGAATGACATCTACAAGCGGGTTCAAGCCTTAGACATGGATGACAACCTCACTAACGTACTAGCAAAGGCCTCGGTCCGCGGGAAGGCTCAGGAATACATCAACGATACTCTGCCGGCTTTCAAAGCGGCCTGCCCGACGGAAGCGAACAGCATCAAAGATCTCGAGAATGGGAATTATCTCAAGAAGCTGGCGGCGGAACGTGAAAAACGAAGGAAGGCGTTTGCCCGCATTAAGGCGGCCAGTGGAGGATTCTCCGACGGACCCGGTGAAGATCGGGACTTGGAGGACTTGGAAGTCCAGCGGTAGATCATTTGAGGCGAGAGCAGTACAACTCCTGTAATTGGATGAGTGGATTCGCTGTAAGGAGGATGCTTATGAGGACAGGTCAATCCCCTTCCGTTACTATGACAGGCGTAGTCATAGCACTTGGGCTCCTCTCTCACGCTCCTCTGCTTTGGGCAGCATCGCCACCGGCCGCGGACCAGCGACCAGCGACGGCCGCTGCTGAACCAGCCGACGACCGAGAAGATCAAATAGTGGCGAACTACTTAAGGGACTGCGTAGGCAAGGCGCCGAAGAATGCCAATTGTGACAAACTGAGAAACGATTTCGTCGCGACCTTGAAGGAAGATTTGTTCACGTTGGGTTCTACCGCTGATCGCAAGTACATCTCTGGTCTAGTTCGATTTTTTCGCAGAAGACCTGAAATCGAATTACGGATTGACGCGGCGCATGCGATCGGCATGATCGGCCCCGAAGATAGCGACGTGAATATACTGGTGCCAATGACCAATGATCCGGTTCCGGACGTCCGATATGCCGCGTACCACATGATTCCTCACGGCAAAGGGAAGGCTCTGGATTTATTGAAGGAGCGCATCGCGCGCCAGAATCCTGGCCGGGAGATTGAAAAACCAACCGATGCAGCCAAGTTTTCGATGCCGGTCGCGCCGGACAGTGTCTATCTTTATGAGTCCAGCGATGCAACGAGGGGCCGTCTCTCATATGTCGTGCGCAAGGGCGACGCCGCTTCATTTTTTAAGAGCAAGGCGAAAAAGGGTCCGTTTAAATGGAACCAATTCAAAGAGCAGTATCGCTATCAGCTCAAAGATGAGGACGAGGCGATGGATCAGGCACAACAAGCGGCAGGGAAGAAGTTAGAAAGCGAACAGCCTCCGGATCCGGCCAAGAACATGGAGGCGTATGTGGCGTATATGCAAAAATTGGGATCAGTGTCGACTCAAGGCAGTATGGGCAAGATGATGTTCGACCTTTATCAGCAAAATCTGTATGGCGACCCGACCGTGTATGTGTTGGAAGAGCGGCAGATCGGCCAGCGAAGTTATCCGACCAAGTACGCTGTGGTCTATCAAGAGCTCGCATTTAAACGGCCGGGGTACCGCTTGGCTTGGACGACGGTACCGGACGATGCGCTCAAGGCCGCGCAAGTCGCCTCGTTGAAAGAGCAAAAGGAAGAAGAGGCGCACCAGGCGGCCAGCAAGAAAAATGACGAGGCTGCAAAAAAGCGTGAGGCGGAACTGGATTCGTTAACAAAGAAAAAAGACGACGCGGAAAAGAAAACATTCAAGAAGGGCCAGTCGGATCTCGAAAAGGAGCTAGGGTTTTAAAAGCCGCATTCCTTGCCCTATTGTGTGCCTGGAACGGACTTGCGGTTAGCCGTTCCCTGCAGATCCATGTCGAGCATCACCGGGCTGTCGGGATTCTTCGGCTCCAATCGGACCGGCATCCGATCGACCATGAGTTTGATCAACGGTATGGCGGCAATATAGGGGGTCTTGTCGGAACGGTTAGAACAGAGGCCAATGCGGATGTGATGAGGTCGGTTCTCCGGCGTCACTTGCGCAATGAGCGATTTCTCGATGAAGCCCACGACCATTCCGCTGCCGTCCGCGAGCTTGTGAATCTCATACGCATTCGATCCCGGCGCGTTGCGCTCCAGCACGAGGTCCGGACTCTGCGTCACCAACGCCATCCCCAGCGGTTGCGGTGCAATGAACCCGTACGATCCCGTCGGAGCTTGTGAAAAGGGCACGCGGGGGGTCCCGAGTTCAGTCACGCCGTTCTTGGTTCGTAACTGCCTGCGGAGATCCGGCTCGTTGCCGGACGCCTCAATCACGACCGCCGTCGGCGCCGACTTGACCATCGGCATGACTTCGGTTTTGCCTGCCCCGCGTGCCATATGGAGCGGAAAGGACGCGATCGTCAACAGGACAACACCCAGAAACACCGTGATTGAGGAAGATCGCACTCGCACTACCATTGGACGACAACACCTCAGTGAGCCCGCTGGGCCCGAATCACCAATACCACAATCAAGGGTCCGACGACGAATGCCCCTGTCATGGCGGCTTCCACGGATCGGTCGTGACGATTGCTCGAGAAGGCTTCGATCAGAAACATGCCGCCCAACATTCCGATGATTTATCCGCCCAGCGCCACCAGCACCCCCAGTGCGAATGTTTTCATACACGTGCTCCGGCTGCGCGAGAGAGATTGGTCAGGCTCATCGGTTCTGCGGCGGTTTGTCTTTTTGTGACTCCTTGGCCTCCCGCTCGGCCGTAACACTCTCTGTCTTCGCAGGCCTTCATCCCCTCCTCGCGATTCTCCTCGCAGGTATTCTTGTCATCCACGCTGATCGCATTCGCAAGGCAGTTTTTGAGCGCCTCTTGGACGGTCTTGATGCACTCGGCACAGGGGCTCTCGGCGAACACCGGAGGAGACGAAAGGGTCACGAGCATTACAAACCCAACGGTAATCTTGGCGTTCATAGGGAGGCCAGTGTGTGATGATTCAACGGTGAAGTCAACGTTGCCGAATCTGCCACAGCAACCAGAGGTTCCCACCATAGAGGATGATGCTGTGAGCGATGAACAGCATGCGGCCGGGGAGCAACATGTGCGGATAATTCGGGTCCGTCGCCCAAAACAGAAAGGTCCAGGAGAATCCCAAGGCGATCCATGTCACGAGCAGACACAGCGCGATGGTCATCACTCCTCGTCCTCTCGCCTTCTCGAAGAACATCACATCGACCGATGTGATGATGGCCATCGCAGCAAAAGCCAAAACAAACACCATCAGCATCAACATCGGTCCAGCGCCGGGGCCTTCGGGATCGAGGCAGGCGTAGACGCCCGTGCCGAACAGCATGAGAAACGCGATCAAGAGGGACCCGTACCATAGAATCCAGGCACGATTACCAAATACGATGCCCATCCATCCGGGTGTCATAGGCGCGTCAGTCGCCAGGATCCAGTTCCGGATTCCACGCGATTTCCCAGAGATGACCATCCGGATCCTGGAACGAGCCGGTATAGCCGCCCCAAAAGGCGTCGTGCGGCGGATCTGTCACAACGGCTCCCGCCCGCCTCGCTTGATCGATGAGCGCATCGACCTCGGCCTTGCTTCGAACCAGGTGTCCCAATGAAAACTCGGTGGCACTTCGTGGACCAAGAGAAACCTTGGCCTCATGAGCCAGGTCCTTCCGGGCCCACACCGCCAGTTTCTGGCCGTTCACTAAGTCAAAGAATGCGACCGCTCCATGTTCGTACTCCGTCCCGACGATGCCTCTAGTGGGGAACCCGAGTCCGTCACGATAGAACCTCACGGCTCGTTCAAGATCATCGACACCGATGGTGATGATTGAGATCCTCGCCTTCATGGATCCTCCTGGAGGAAAAAGCCGGAGATAGGCTACGAATCATGGATGGCTCTGTCAATGGAAGAGTCCCCGCGCGGGCCATACCGGATGAGAGGCAGCAAGGAATCGATGGGGATTCGTAAAATGAGAGTCCAGATCGAAGCGGAAGTGGGTGGAGGCCTCCCAGGAGAAAGAAGAGGACATCGCCCGGTCAGCAGGGGCACCTACTGCCGGACTCTCCACCCGTTTCCATATCGCGAACCGAGGAGAGTCTGGACCTCAGGCTAGACAGGGTGAAGTCTTGCGAGAAACTCTGAACCAGTCCTGATCAGACGCAGTTGGCCGGCACGACTCAGACGGTCGACCTCGACAAATACCTCAGACCAACTGAGATCCGGCAGGAGCGACGTTAACTCGTCCAGGCCACAACCCGGATGAGCTTTTACGACTTGAAGAATCTGGTTGGCGACTCCTTGATTGAGCATAGGCTCCTCCCTCCGTTGGAATTACTGGACGAGCAATTTGCATTCCACAGAGAGGCATGGAGGAGATCTCTGAGAGAAACCGGAACAACTGCAATCAATACATTGAGTTGGGAATAAACGGTCCGATGGGCGTGGACGGCGTTCACGCCGCACACGAAGACGCCGCTTGATGGATGAACTGCGCGGGATGAGCGGAATCGCGCCAACGGGTTAGAGAAAGTGCCGGACAGCGTGGCTCATTCGTTGGGTGGTTCATTCCCCGCCGGCTCGTTTTGATGTCGTGCCGGCTGTGTATAGAGCAATCTTGCCCCCGGCCTGAAGGTCACGTAGTACCAGATCCATTCCGACATCACACGAACCCGGCTGCGCAATCCGATCAGGAAAAAAATGTGTACGACGCACCAGAGCAGCCATGCGAGAAGTCCTGACACACGGAGTGGCCCGATCTGCGCGACCGCCTTGGCGCGGCCGATCGTGGCCAGCATGCCGCGGTCGGAATAGGTGAACGGCCGCCGTTGTTCAGTGGGCGTCTGTTGTTCGATGAGTTTGGCGACATAGCGGCCCTGCTGCATCGCCACAGGCGCCAAGCCAGGCAACGGCTTTCCATCGTTCCCGATACAATGAGCACCGTCCCCGATCACGAAGACCCAAGGATCGCCCGGAATCGTCAAATCCGGTTGTACCGTGATGCGGCCTGACGCATCACGGGGAACCGCGAGCGTGCTCAAGAGCGGTGAGGCTTTGTTGCCGGCCGCCCAAATCACGCTGGTGGAAGGGACAAACGTCTCGCCGATCTTCACGCCATTCTCACGGACTTTGCTGACCAGACTCTTCAGCCTGAGGGTGACTCCCATACGAGCTAAGGCCGTCGAGGCTTTCGCGGACAGGTCTTCGCTGAACCCCGGTAAAATCCGGGGGCCGCCTTCCACGAGCAGAATGCTCATGTCGTCGAGCCGCAACGACGGGAAGTCCGGCCCCATCGCCTTTCGTCCGATTTCAGCCAGCGCACCGGCTAATTCGACGCCGGTGGGCCCTCCCCCGACGATGACGAACGTGAGCGGCTCGTGTGTACCGGTCGCGTCCCGTCGCCGTTCAGCCGACTCGAAGGCGAGGAGCATCTTTTCGCGAAGCCTGACGGCATCGGTCATGGTCTTGAGCCCCGGGGCGAAGGGCTCCCACTCGTCATGCCCGAAATAGGCATGGCGTGATCCCGGAGCGACGACAAGGATATCGAACGCAATCGGTGGGCCGTTTCGGACCGCAACCACCCGAGCGCCACGATCGATCGACACCACTTCGTCCATCACGACGTGGACGTTGGGTTGAGAACGAAACATGGTGCGTAACGGCCAGGCGATGTCGCCGGGAGAGAGCGCTGCCGTGGCCACCTGATAGAGCAGCGGCTGGAAGAGGTGATGATTGGTACGATCGATGAGCACCACGTCAGCATGCAGAATCGATGTGGCAGCCGTCAGACCCCCAAACCCCCCTCCGATGATGACGACCCGTTTGCGAGAACTTGTGTGCACTAAGGGCAGGCTACGTGCCAGTGAGAAAGGTGTCAACGGGGGGAACTATTGGAGGTGACTCTCGATCTCTCTATGGATTTCGCTTGGCAGGAACGCAAATCCTTGTGTTCAATCTCGCGATTGGTGGAGTCGTCCGGTTGAGTTTCCCGCACCACGACATTGTACATGTCGTCCTGGTATGTCACCTTCACTTGATACTGATATCCGGATCGGGGTTTCAAGAGAGTCTCATAGGTCATGGAGCCGCTGCGATTCCCCAAAAACGAGGAACTGGAAAAGACGAACACCAAGCGACTCCACCTATTCGGCGGTATCCCGACATCGATCATCGGTCGACTCAACTGAACAGTCCCCTCGTACTCGGTTCGACAATCGATCGTCACCCGATGGATATCGACAGCCGCGTGCACGCTTGAGAACCAAGATCCCGAATCTGCTGTGGTGCGCACATGGAGATTGTTGTCCGGCGTATTCTGGTAAGGCTTTTGTCCGCTGCAGCCGGCCAGGAAGACAGCGGTCCACAGGCTGGCCAGGATGATCGACGTCCTGGCGAAATGCTGGTTCATCGGACGAGACGTTCTCAACAACGCGCCTTACTTGGTGAGATCCGGGCATCCGACATTATCCCCGGTCGCCCAATTCTTCACAGCCTGAATCAAGACTCCGTGCCCCATTGAAGGGCGATAGAGATCGATGCGTGTCTTTGTCTGATTCACTGGACTGGCATCTGCAACGAGAAGGTAATATCCCCCCTCGGGCTCTTTCCCGACACCAATCACCCCTTGATCATGGTGAAACTGCACATGCAACTCGGCTTTTTTTGGCGTCACCAACACGGTGGGCCTGTAGGTGGTCACGATCACCTGATAGCTCGTCCTGGTCTGAGAGGTCGTCTTGATCGTTTTCGACAAGCAATTCGGCCCCATCTTTTGAAAGGTGTTGGCCACCTGATTGAACGGTCGGTCGACTTCGAAGGTTTCAACCTTGGCGGAGAATGCACTGGGAACAGCTTTGCGAAACTCGTCAGGAGTCTGAGGATGGGACACGCAGCCGGAAATCCAGATCACGCCCACTATCGCGATGAGGACACGATGCAATCGTTTCATGAGACCCTCCTGATCTGCCTGGAAGGCTGGCCGACGCCGATCCGATATCTCTATTTGAAAATGAAAACGGGGGAGGGTCAATGGAAATGCCGATTTGATCGGAGCGGGCGGAAAATGTGGGTGAACCCCCTCTATGCTTGCCTATTGCCGGGTAACCGCAGGGTGGTCTCTCAACCGGACCGCACAAAAACTCTGGACGGGGTCATCCTCCGCATCAGGATCCGCCCCTTCCCACAGGACGGACCGCACATTCCATCGCACCACCGGATACAGCACGATGGCTGTCGATGTCGCCAGCATTCCCAGCACCGGATAGAGCATGTCATCTTCCTCGAGTCTCGTCTGGACGCGCCGCGCGACAAGATCGTGTTGTTTCACCGCCTCCCGATGGCGGATTCGAGCAGACACGATGCGTTGGTAGAGGTTCGTGTCTTCGACAAGCTGTCTAGAGCGATTGCGGTCGGCCACGCGCAGGGGAAACGGAGAAGGGGGAGCACCGGAGGCGGCTCGTTCTGAGGATGCCTCTTGAGCGTTACGCCACGCCTGCTCCGCAGAGGCGAGTTCATGCTCCGTCTGCCACAGATCCATCATAGTGGCAGCCAGACAGTGGGCCTCTCGTTCACGCGGCGCAGAGAGGCAACCGGTCAGGAGACAGGCCAGCAGGCTGAGGAAGAGAGTCCGCATGCCGCTTCCTCCGGACGCCACTGTAGGGCCTTGGCTGCCTGCGTTTCAAGAGGTGGGCGGAGCATCATGCCTTTCAGCTCGACGGAAGCTGCAGACCGACGGCGAATACGGCCGCCTGACCATCGGCAGTCTCCGTCGGCGCCAGCATGAGCTGTTCGCCTCCCCGCCGGAAGATCCGATCGTCATGATTGCGGGCCGTCCGTCTGCCCTTCGTCGCGTACGGGGGCAGGGCATGGAGGCGGTCGGAGAGCGCATCTTCGAAATACATCTGCGAGACAAATTCAAATGTCCCCTTGGCTCCGGGCGCCGTTCGCACCTTGATATGGATGTGCACCGTGCGCCCGTAATACCAGCCCGGATAGATGGTGAGGAACCGCGCTTCGCCCTCGGCATTGGTAATCTGATAGCCGCGTAAAAATTTATTCCCGATCGTGTTGAATGAAGGATCCTTCACATCCGAGTAGATGCCCAGCGCGTCGCAGTGCCAGATATCGACCTGTGCACCGGGAAGCGCATAGCATCGTCCCTGCTCGACGCGCGAAAGGGCGACGGTTAATGCAAACGGTACTCCGGCTTTGACTTCGCCAGTCGTCGGATCGGACCGGATGTCGGATCGATGTAAGCGCTCATCGACGAAATACGGACCTTCGGTCTGCTCAGGTCTGAACACGCAATTGGGACGGGGCCCGCCGGCAACACTCCGGCGAGGGAGCAGGCCCCCGGCGATCAACCATGCCACACCCCCACCGAGCAACCGCACCGCATCGCGGCGCGAGAGAAGCCGCCCATGAGAAGCATCGTCTGACATCATGATTGGTCCTTACGTCTTCACGTTGGTTCGAACAACAGGCGATGTGGTGAGGGAAGTGTCCTGTTCCATCCCACGGCATGCCTTATCGAACGGCATGCGGTAGAACCGCATGAGCGTGACATCCTCCGGCGTCGGATATTCGTCTAACCCGAATTGGATCTCATGCTGCGCCACACCCATACAGTAGCTGCCGAACAAACGGTCCCAGCCCGAAAAGACGGCGCCGAGATTGGTATTGTGCTCAGCCGGTCGGCGAGAGTGGTGGATCCAATGCATCGTGGGCGTCACAATCGCCCACCTGAGCCGCGGCTCAAGCCTGCTCGGCAATCGCACATTCCCGTGTGAGAACAGGCCGGCGGCGAGCGTGAGGCTTTCGGAAATCAGAAAGCCGGCTGGAGACACGCCCAATGCCCACACTGCGAGCCCCTTGATTCCCGTGGTGGTCACGACTTCGCCAAGATGGAAGCGAATGCTGGTCGTCGCATCCATATCGAGATCGCTGTGATGCGCACGATGGATGCGCCACAGAAGCGGGACGTGATGATAGAGCCGATGGAGGCCATAGGCGACGAGATCGAGCAGGATGATGGAGACCATCACATGGGCTAGCGGCCCCAAACTCAGATGATAGAGGAGACCCCATCCCTCGCTGGTCACATAGCTGCTCCAAATCAGCAGCGTCCAACCGGCGAGTAACTGGGCGATCAGCGAATTGCTTCCGAAAATAATTAGATTGGTTGAGACATGCTCGAGTTTAGATTGGATCGGTGTGCGAAAGGGCACTGCCCATTCCACGCCCAGAAGCGCGGCAGTGACAGCGAGCAAGAAGACCCATCGCTGCACCGGCATCTCGAACATCGAGAAGTCCATGATCCGCCAGTGTAGCCCACCAGGGCACTGAAAACGCAGGGAGAATGCCTCGCAGGCTGTCAATTTCTTTGACAACGGCCTTTGGATGCAGGCACCAGCTATTTTTGTCGATTGCTAAAGGACTTAGAAGAAATCGCCGGACCGGTAGGAGTTTCTGCACCGTAAAGGCTGTTGACAATGCCTGCGAGAGGGTCAAAAGAAGGCATAAGATATCAACCGCTTAGCCCACGGTATAAAAAATGCTGACTTTTTGAATGGATTGGCTGGTAACGGAGGTATCCATATGCTCCTTCTATTGGTGGCTCTTGGTTTTTTCATTCCGGCTGAAGCGCACGCCACGCTCCCGGTGGCTCTGCCCGAACCGGTCAGCCTGACATTGCTCGCCACGGGAGTCGCCGGGCTTGGAGCGGCCGAGCTCATTCGTCGACGCAGGAAAAAATAATCCGCTGTTTCGACCGTCGCAGTAAAGGAGTGCTTCACATGAACTGTCTCACCATCGCCTCAATGTTCTCCGTCCTCATGACCGTCCTGTTTCTCCCATTACAGGCCAACGCCAGTGGCTCTGTACCTGTGCCGGAACCGGTCAGTCTCACGCTGCTCGCCACTGGTGTCGCCGGCCTTGGCGCGGCAGAAATCATTCGTCGTCGCAGAGGCAAATAGCTAAGGTTTATTACGTTACCCTT
>Ga0207679_10000928_pt1 | contig 18723 bp, 17 predicted proteins | sample KBSC73metaG_FD_184320 | JGI IMG/M metagenome (GOLD analysis project Ga0207679, IMG submission 184320) | Corn rhizosphere microbial communities from Kellogg Biological Station, Michigan, USA - KBS C7-3 metaG (SPAdes) (version 2) | ecosystem: Host-associated > Plants > Roots > Rhizosphere > Soil ... | reverse complement strand
CACCAGCCTCAGCAGCAGCAGCGCCGCGGCGGCGGCGAGCGGAGCGAGGAGGTCCGAGGGGGAAAGGGTCGACGTGGCAGCGAGAAGCACCGGGAGAACTTCCTTTCTGCCTGCGAGGCAGTGTCGATTCCAGATCACTTCGGGGCCGCCGTCCAGCCACCCCCCTCACAAAGGTGTTTCCGGGGCTCCTCGGATCCGATCCAGACGCCCGGCACAATGTCCTCCCGACCTCGGAGCAGGGCGCGCTCTCCGCGGAGTGAGCCGGCCGTGACCGGTGGCCTCCGCGTCGCCCGTCAGGACCGTCGTGTGGCGCGGGACCGGCTGCGGGTCCACTCGGGCGAGCCGGCTGATCCCCCTCTCGGATCCGACGCGGTCCGGAGGTTCCGGCGTCACCGGGTTCTCGGAGAAGTTGCCCGCCCTCCACGGCACTGCCGCCGCAGTGATGTCAGATCTGGGGGCATGACCTTGCACACGCTGGCGCATCTGTCGGACCTGTACTCCGGGCAGGGGCCAGCGCCCGAGGCGATGGCGCGGGCGCTCTGCCAGGCGATGATCGAATCGGCGATCGACCAGGTCGTGGTCACCCGCGACCTGACCCACCGCGGCCGTGACGTGGAGATGGCCTCCTTCCTGAAGGTCTTCGCTCCGCTGCTGCGCGTCCCGCGAGAGATCCATCTCTTCACCGACACTCGGCGGCCGCTGGCGCTCTACAACGCCGGCTGCTCGTCGGAGCTGGGGCGGGCCCGCGTCTTCACTCACCAGGGCGGGCAGATGGCCATCGCGCCCCGGTGGCTCTGGGCGGATCCGGCCCGAGCCTGGGGTCCGCGCCGGGTGCCGGTGATGTGCCGGCGGCGCTGGTCCCGACCGAGCGCAGCATCGCCATGACGCGAGCGGCTGCAATCGGCTTCCGGAGTGAGGAGAGCCTCTCGCGCCGGCCGTCCGGACCTGCCTGCGCGGACTTCGGCGAGACCGACGTCATCACCCGTTTCCGGTCCCGGATCTTGCCGCGTTCCTCCGTACGCTGCTGCTCAGCTCACCGGGAAAGGTGCTCTATGGCACGGACGCTGCCAGCCATCCGAGCGTTCCGGGTGGCGCCGACGCCCAGCACCTCGCGCTCTCGCGGGCCACCCCCGATGCTCTGTACGTCGCGCTCTCCGGGCTGATCCGGGATGGTGTGATCGACGAGCCCCGGGCGCTCGAGCTGGGACGCGACGTCCTGCATGACAACGCGCGCCGGTTGTGCGGGTGGCAGTAGCAGACAGCCGTCACCTCACCAGGCTGTCCCGATCGGGCCAGCGGGCCCCGGCGGCGTCACGCCGATGAGCCGGCCGCGCGGTCGTCCGGAGTCTTCCCGTCGTGCAGCTGCGGGGCCTCGGCGAGGAACTTCAGCTCGGGGAGCTTCTCCCGCGCGTGCTCGAGCGCCCAGTCGTCCCGGAAGAGCACCAGCGGCAGCCCGTCGCGGTCCTGCACGGTCTGGCGGTTCCCCTCCCAGTCGAAGGTCTTCGGGTCGAACTTCTCCCCTACCACCCAGCGGGCGTGCGCGTAGGGGAGCCGGTCGAGGGCGATGGCCGCGCCGTACTCGTGCTCGATCCGGTACTGCAGCACCTCGAACTGCAGCGCGCCGACGACGCCGACGATCGGGTCCCGCATGCCCATCTGGAGCTGCTGGAAGATCTGGATCGTGCCTTCCTCGCTGAGCTGCTCGAGGCCCTTCTCCACCTGCTTCCGTCGGAGCGGGTCCTTGCTGCGGACGACGGCGAAGTGCTCCGGGGAGAAGCGGGGTACGCCGTCGAAGCGGATCGGCTCGCCCTCCACCAGGGTGTCGCCGATCCGGTAGAGCCCCGGGTCGAACAGGCCGATGACGTCTCCCGGCCAGGCCTCCTCGATCGCGGTGCGCTCGGCGGCCATGAACTGGCTCGGGTTGGCCAGGCGGACGCTCTTGCCCAGCCGGACATGGTGGACGTTCATCCCCTTCACGTATCGGCCGGAGACGACGCGCACGAAGGCGATCCGGTCGCGGTGCGCAGGATCCATGTTCGCCTGGATCTTGAAGACGAAGCCGCTGAAGCGGTCTGCCGTCGGCGGCTGCAGACCGCGATCGGTGTGACGCGGCGCGGGCGGGGGTGCGAGGTCCAGGAAGGCGTCGAGGAAGGGGCGGACGCCAAAGTTGGTCATCGCCGAGCCGAAGAACATCGGGGTGATCTGTCCCTGGTCGCTCTTCTCGCGGCTGAAGGCGTCCCCGCCGATGTCGAGGAGCGCGACGTCCTCCCGCAGCTGGACCAGCTCGGTGGGCGTGAGGACCTCGGAGATCTCGGGGGCGTCGAGCGGGACGCTCCGCTCCCCCACCTCGGCCTCGCCATGGGTGCCCTCGGAGGAGAAGACGTGCACCAGCCGCGCGCCACGGTCGTAGACGCCACGGAACTCGGGGCCCATGCCGATGGGCCAGTTCATCGGGTAGGCGCGGATGCCGAGCACCTGCTCCAGCTCGTCCATCAGATCGAGTGGTGCCCGTCCGTATCGGTCGAGCTTGTTGACGAAGGTGAAGATGGGGATCGCCCGCATCCGGCAGACCTGGAAGAGCTTCTTGGTCTGCGGCTCGACACCTTTCGCCGCGTCGATGAGCATCACCGCGCTGTCGGCGGCGGAGAGGGTGCGGTAGGTGTCCTCGGAGAAGTCCTGGTGGCCCGGGGTGTCGAGCAGGTTCACCGCGTGGTTGCGGTACTCGAACTGGAGCACCGAGGAGGTGACGGAGATCCCGCGCTCCTTCTCCAGCTCCATCCAGTCCGAGGTGGCGTGGCGGCGGGCGCGGCGGGCCTTCACGCTCCCGGCCAGGTGGATGGCGCCGCCGTAGAGCAGGAGCTTCTCGGTGAGCGTGGTCTTCCCCGCGTCGGGGTGGCTGATGATGGCGAAGGTGCGCCGGCGGGCGACCTCCCGTTCGAGCTCGGACGTCATGGCGGGGGGCACCCTCTAACACGCCCGGTGCCCCGCCGCCGATCCGAGCCAAGAGGAAAGCCCCGACCGCCCGGGGAAGGCTGCGGTCGGGGCCTGGTCACGTTCCGGCCGGTGCGCCGGAGCGTGCCCTGCTCTAGTCGTTGCCCGAAGGCATCACCACCGGGGCCGCCGGCAGGTCGGTCGCCGGGGCGTCGGGATCCGGACTGGGATCATCGATGTCCGACGGATCGCAGTGGTCGCGCTCGCCGGTCGCCAGGACCACGCGGCAGGCAGACGCGTCACCGACGATGATCCAGGTGCAGCTTCCCTCCCCGGGCTCCTCACCCGGCCCGCAGAGGGCGGTGGCCTTGAACACCAGGGCCTCCTGCGCGTCCCAGCATTCGCGACCGAAGAAGACCTTGTTGCCCAGGTCGCCGCCGACGATCGCCACCTCGGCCCGGCCACCCACGCCGGGGTTGAAGCGGGCCCGGCCGAAGAGCAGCTCCTTGGCCGAGGTGTCCTCAGGAATCTCCGGGATGTCGGCATAGGCCGCGACGCGGACGCTGGTCACGCCGGTGACGGCGTTCTTGTGCGCGTAGAAGATGGCGTCCACCGGCTGCCACTGGGTGGTGTCGGCCGAGAAATTCCTCAGCGCGTAGATCAGCGTCTTGCTCTGCCCCCTCACCCCGGCGTCGAGGGCCGCATCGGGTCCGAAGCCGTGGTGGCTGAAGGCGACGAAGAGCTTGCCCTGGCCGGGGAAGTCGGTGACCACGGTCTTGTACGCATCGAGGTCGACGCCGATGGTCCCGCGACCCCGGTGCACCTGGTCGCTCGGAACCTTGAAGGTGGTGCCCGCGGCGAACTTGACGAAGGGCGTGGTGGGCTCACCGCTCTTCTTCACTTGAAGCTTCCAGGCGTAGTGGTTGCCCGCGATGCGCACCACCGAGAGGAGGTAGCTGTATCCGTTCTGCTCGAAGGGACCGTAGGTGTAGACCTGGCCCTGCACCTGCGACGGGCCACTGGTGAGGACCAGCCTCTCCAGCGGGCCGAATGCCTCCTTCAGCCCCTGGTTCAGGCTGCGGATCGCGTCACGGATCTTGGGGAGCCACTCCGGACGGCTGCTGGTCTGGATCTCCGCGCCGGGAACCGGGGCGATCAGCGCCGCCTCGGAGCTCGCGGTCAGGCTGGACTCCTCGGACGCGGCTCCGGAGACCTCCGCCGACACGCCGGAGAAGGTGGGGACTGCGGCCTGGTACTCGTCCGGACCATTGCTGCTGCTGCCACACGCGGCGACCAGGACCAGGCCAGCCACGAGGAACGACTGACGTGCGAGCTTCATGACTCCCTCTTTCGTCGATGACCTCGAGTGACGAGAGGGCACCCCACGGCGGGTGCGCCCCTCCTGGCGGCCTCGAACACGGGGAAGAGGGAGCGAGTTGCGGGAGAGGGGTTTCAGCTGCTTGCGGAGGTGTACCGGGCGATGCTGGAGAGCCACACCCGGCGGGCGAGCCATCCGAACGCACCGGCTCCCACCACCGACCACGCCAGGGCGGGGAGTGAAAGCCGACCCAGCATCGCCTGCGCGGGGAAGGTGGTCATCAGGGCCAGCGGGATGAGGAAGGTGAAGACAAAGCGAATGACGCCGCGGAAGACCTCCACAGGCCACCGGGCGGCGTCGAAGATGGAGTTGAAGAGGTTGGTGAGGTTGTCGATCTTCACGACGTAGAACGCCGCGCTCACGGTGAGGATCCACAGCGAGTAGAGGAGCGACGTCGCGACGACCAGGAGCAGCAGCGCGGCCAGCGACCCGGGAAGCGACGGCGGATGCCCCATCCGGACGAAGGCGTAGGTCCAGAGCACCAGCGCAGTGATGACGTTGGTGCTCCGCCAGGGCTCGAAGCGCGCGGTGGAGACCAGGAACTGCGCGTCGGCGGGCTTGAGAAGCACGAAGTCGAGGGTCCCCTTGCGGATGTGCTCCACGACCGCGGTGAGGCTCGGGTTGATCGCGCCCTCGAGGATGGCCTCCAGAAGGGTAAACCATCCCACGACCGTGAGGGCCTCCTCGAACGTCCAGCCGGCCACGCTCTGGCGGAGGTGGTACACCGTGAACAGGGGGACGAGCGCGGTGAGCGTCCAGAACAGCGAGACCAGGCCGTCGAGCGCGAAGTCCGCGCGGTACTGGAGCCCGAGCAGGACCGAGCTGCGGACCTGGACCCGGAACAACCGCCAGTAGCGTCCGGCCGCGGTCATCCGCCGTAGGCCGCGAAGCGCTGCAGGCCCCTCCTCCACAGGGCACGTACCCCCAGCGTGAAGAGCGCGACCCAGAGCCACTGACCGAGCAGCAGCCGGAGCGCCGCGCCACGATCGAGCCCGCGGGTGAGCAGCTCCACCGGGAAGCCGATCTGGTAGCGGAAGGGGAGCACCTCGATGGTGCCCCGGATGAGCGGCGGGAAGAGCTCGACCGGGATGAGGTAGCCGCTGAACACCATGAACATGGCGAGCCACACATCCATCAGCTTCACGCTGCTGCCAGTCCAGAGGGCGAGGGTCCCGATGCCGGCATTGGCGAGGAAGGTGATGAGCCAGCCGCCGAGCAGCGAGAGGAGGAGGATGATCCACAGGAGCGGGTCGCGCGGCAGCCGGCTCGCCCCGGTGAGGATGAGTGCCAGGACCGCGACCGGAAGCGCCACGATGAGCCGGAGCGGGATGGCCGCGAGGTTCTCCACCGCGTACGAGACCATGGGGTGGAGCGGGCGGAGGAGGCGCATCGCCAGCGTGCCGGTGCGCACCTCGAAGCTGAGCTGCCAGGCCACCCACGCTCCGGTGAGCTGCCGGACGATGAACGTGGCGAGGAAGTAGGCGACGAAGTCCTGCTGGTCGAAGCGGCCCACCGGCGCGTCGTGGGCCACCGCCGACCAGAGGGCGAGCATGATCAGCGGCATGGTGGTGGCCAGGACCCAGACCAGCATCTCGGCGCGGTAAGCGACCATCTCGGCGAAGCCGATGCGGAACAGCGTGGGCAGCGCGCGCACCGTGCTCCGGAGGCTCATGCGGCGTCCTCCACCTCGCCCCTGGCGGCACGGCTCTGGGCGAACAGCTCGCTCATGACCTCCTCCAGCGGAGCGTTCTCGACAGTGAGGTCGTGGACCGGAAGCGTGGCCAGAGCCCGGGAGACCGCGGGGTTCACCGCGTCCTGCGCGACCTGGAGGACGACGCCGGCCGCGTCGGTGGAGACCACGCGGCCCACGGCCTCGAGCGCGGCCCGATCGACCGGGCCGTCGAGCCGGAGCACCAGCCGCTTCTCGGGCCGGATGCGGCGTACCAGCTCGTCCAGCGCTCCGTCGTAGCTGAGCAGTCCCCGGTCGATGACCACCACCCGGGGGCAGAGCGCCGCGACGTCGTCCATGTAGTGGCTGGTGAGGATGAGCGTCGCCCCGGTCCGCTCGTTGTACGCCTTGATGAAGTCGCGAATGACCACTTGCATCGAGACGTCGAGACCGATGGTGGGCTCGTCGAGAAAGAGGACCTGGGGACGGTGGATGAGCGATGCGGCGAGCTCGCACTTCATCCGCTCGCCCAGGGAAAGCGTCCGGGTGGGCTTGTTGACCAGGTCCCCCAGCTCGAGCAGCTCGGTCAGCTCGGCGATGGTGCGCCGGAACTCGGGCTCGGGCACCTCGTAGATGGCGCGGTTGAGGGCGAAGGTCTCGGACGGCGGCAGGTCCCAGAGCAGCTGCTGCTTCTGCCCCATGACCAGGGTGATCTTCTTGAGGAAGGCGTCCTCGCGACGCTGGGGGATGTGGCCATCGACGCGGACCTCTCCCGAGGACGGATGGAGCAAGCCGGCGAGGACCTTGAGCGTGGTGGTCTTCCCCGCGCCGTTGGGGCCGAGGAACCCCACCCGCTCCCCACGGCCGATCTCGAAGGTGATGCCGTCCACCGCCTTGACGACGGTGGGGACCCGGCGGAAGAGCGAGCCCAGGGCGGCCTTGAGGCCGGGCGGACGCTTGTGGACGGTGTAGTGCTTCCGCAGAGCCTGCACCGACACCATGGTCTGAGCCATCAAGGTCCCCTCTCCTAGCGTGCTACGCTCTCGATCGCAGCGGTGAACCTCGGCCTCGTGCTCACAGGCGGCGGTGCGCGCGCCGCGTATCAGGTCGGCGCTCTGAGAGCGCTGGCGGAGCTGTTCGGCAGCGGACCCCTCCCCTTCCAGGTGGTCACGGGGGTGTCGGCCGGGGCCATCAACGGCTCCTCGCTTGCCGCCGAGGCGGACGATTTTCCCGAGGCGGTGAGGCACCTCGGGGACACCTGGCTGGCCTTGACCCCGGAGCACGTCTACCGGACCGACGCGCTGAGCCTGGTGTCCATCGGCTCGGGATGGTTCCGGGGGCTGACCGCGGGCGGAGCGCAGCCGCCACGGAGGTACAACCACCTGCTCGACACGTCGCCGCTGCAGGCGCTGCTCGAGCGGGAGATCCGGTTCGAGCGCATCCGCGAGAACATCCAGCGGGGGCTGCTGCGTGCGCTGGCGATCTCGGCCACCAACTACGAGACCGGCACCTCGGTGACCTTCTTCGACGGGGTGGACGAGCTCGATCCCTGGGCACGCAGCAGACGGATGGGGGTGAAGACGGAGATCACGCTCGAGCAGGTGATGGCCTCGGCCGCGATCCCCATCTTCTTCCCTCCGGTGCAGGTGGGGGGCTCCTGGTACGGCGACGGTGGCGTGCGGCTGACCGCGCCGATGAGCCCGGCGCTGCACCTCGGCGCGGACCGGGTGCTGGTGATCGGCATCCGGCATCCCCGAACTGCGGAGCAGACCATCGAGCTGCACGCATCCTCGGCGCGGGACGATCTGCCGCTCTCGGATATCCTCGGCGTGCTCATGAACGCGGTGTTCCTGGACTCGCTGGAGCCGGACATCGAGCGGGTGGAGCGGGTGACCGAGATGCTCGACAGCATCCAGCGCCCGCCGGACTCGCACCTCCGCCCGGTGCGGATCCTGCTGCTGCAGCCGAGCCAGGACCTGGCGGCGCTCGCCTCGGACCAGGTGATGCGCTTCCCGCGGACGCTGCGCTTCCTGCTGAAGGGGCTCGGCGTGAGCCAGAAGGGCGGCTCGGACCTCTTGAGCTACCTCGCCTTCGAGCAGCAGTACATCGAGCGGCTGGTCACGCTCGGCTACGAGGACACCCGGGCGCGCTTCGACGAGATCCGCGCCTTCGTGGGTGGGGATGCCGGTCTGTCGCAGGCGGGGTGAGCCGGCGCGGGGGCGGTGCTAGGGAACGGACGTGGCCCTTCTCGAGGTCGATCGCGCGCTCGCTCGGTGGATGCCCCGGCTGGTGGCGGTGTGGCGGCGGCATCGCAAGCTGCCGGAGGGCCCGCCCATGCTCGTGGGCCGGGAGCTGAAGGAGGTTGCACAGGGCATCCGCACGCTCTCCGCCGGGCTCACCCGCGACCGGGCGCTGGTCGGGGCGCGGTACCTGGACGACCCGCGGCTGCTGGGCGCCTATCTCCTGTTCTACTGGCCGGTGAGCTACGCGCAGGCCCGGGCGGTGCTGGGCGAGCTGCCGCGGCGGCCGCGTTCGGTGCTGGACCTCGGCAGCGGTCCGGGGCCGATTGCCTTTGCGGCGCTGGATGCTGGTGCCTCCGTGGTGACCGCTGCCGATCGGAGCGCGCCAGCGCTGACCCTGGCGCGGGCTCTGGCCGCCGAGGCGGAGGAGCCGCTGGCCACCCGGACCTGGACTGGCAGCGCTGCGCTGCCCGAGGGGCAGTTCGACGCCATCACCCTGGGGCACGTGCTGAACGAGCTCGGGCGCGGAACGGGGGGGATCACCGAGCGGGCTGCGCTGCTGGAGCGGGCAGCCACGCAGCTCCGGCCGGGCGGCTCGCTGGTGGTGCTGGAGCCGGCGCTTCGGGACACGTCGCGGGAGCTGCTCCAGGTCCGTGACCTCCTCGTCCAGCGCGAGTTCGCGGTGCGAGCTCCGTGTCTGTGGCGCGGGCCGTGCCCGGCGCTGGTGAAGGCGTCCGACTGGTGTCACGCGGAGCGGAGCTGGTCGCCGCCGCCGCTGCTCGACGTGCTGGCGCGGGAGGCGGGGCTGCACAAGGAAGCGCTGAAGATGAGCTACCTCGTGCTCGCGCCACGGGGAGAGGGGTGGGTCGATCCGCCGGCTGGGCGATTGTTCCGGATCGTCTCCGAGCCTCTCGAGGGCAAGGGGCGGCAGCGATTCATGGGTTGCGGGCCGGAGGGGAGAGTCGGGCTGGCGCTCCAGGAGAAGCACCGGACGGCAGCGAACGAGGTCTTCTTCTCGCTCCGGCGCGGCGACGTCGTGGCCGTCGAGGGGACCGAGCCCCGGGGAGATGGGCTGGCGCTGGTCGAGGGCAGCTCGGTCAGGAAGGTTGCCTCCGCCGGGCAGCCCTTCCCGCCTTCGGGCCGCGAGGGGTGAGCCCGGGGCTGGTGGGGGGCCAACCGGTCGTGTTTCGTCGAACGGTCGAAGGTGTTTGACCCCCCCTCGAAGGTGTTTGACACCTTCTTTTGCGCTTGAAAATCAAGGACTTGCGGCTCGTGGGAGATGGGCAGGGCCGTCGGACCCCTCGTCCGGAGACACGACGTCAGCCTGGACGGCACACGCGGAGCCCGTCATCGAGGGCGCTCTTCGAGGCAGCGAAGGTGTTTGACACCTTCGGACGGACACCTTCGGCAGACGCCTGCGGGCCGGCCTCACCTTGGGGATTAGTTGCACTCGAGTTGCGTTTGCACGAGCCTCGCGTCGCATCAGAGGCTCAGGTGCCGCGCCAGCTGCTCGAGGCTCGCCAGGTCGTTCGCCGGCGCGAACACGTCCAGGTGCGGGAGCGCCGTCTGCATGCCCCGCGTCAACGGCTCGTACCCGGGGCTCCCCAGGAGCGGATTGAGCCAGACCAGCCGGCCAGCCCGGCGGTGGAGCAGCGCGAGCGCCTCCCCCAGGACCTCGGGATCGCCGGTCTCCCACCCGTCGCTCAGGACCACCACCACCGTTCGCCGATCGACGAGGCGTGGCCAGCTCTCCACGAAGGTGGAGAGGGATTCGCCGATGCGCGTGCCACCACTCCAGTCCTGCACTCGCTCCGACAGGTGACCGAGGGCCTCGCGGTATCCCGACGTCCGCAGCTCCTCGGTCACCCGGCTGAGGCGGGTGGCGAAGACGAAGGTCTCGACCCGAGCGAAGGCGTTCTGGAGCGCGTACAGGAACTGCAGCAGCAGCCTGGCGTAGAGGTCCATCGACCCCGAGACGTCGGCGAGGATGACCAGCCGCGTTCGCCGGAGCTTCCGCCGCCGGTAGGTCAGCGCCGACAGCTCCCCCCCCGTCTTGAGCGCCTCGCGAAGAGTGCGTCGGAGGGAGACCTGCTCCCCGCGGCGTGAGAGCTTCCACCGGCGTCCGGGGCGGGCGCTCAGACGGCGGGCGATGCGCCGGGCCAGCGCGGTCACCGCCCGCAGCTCCTCGTCGCCGAAGGATTCGAAGTCCTCACGACCCAGCGCCTCTCGTGAGCTGGGGGCGGGGACCGCGAGCTCTTCCAGCTCTTGCCAGGACTCCACGCTCCGCTTCCGCTGCGACGCTGCCGCCCGACTCTCGCGCTCCTTCTCGACATCGGGCGGGATGACCGGAGGGTTTCGTGGCACCGGGACGGACCCGCCCCAGAAGGACTCGAAGAGCGCATCGAAGAGCGGCGAGTCCTCCAGCCGCTTGAGCAGTGCCGTGCGGAGCGCCAGCCGGACGTCTTCCCGGTCCAGCAGATCCACCGAGCCGAGCGCCCGGGTCGCGTCGAGCGTGTCCCCGGGGCCGAGCGGAAGCCCCTGGGCCCGGAGCCGCCGGCAGAATCGCGCGGTGTGCTCGACCAGGTCCGCGGAGGGAGAGCTCATGTCACGGTGACGACAGCGCGGCGAGCTCCCCCGCGTCGAGGCGGGCGCTCACCGTCCGGAGATCCTCCTCGTCCTTGAGGAAGCACCCCAGCGTCTCCCGCACCAGCTCCTCGTCGAGGTGTGTGGCGTGCAGCGCGAGCAGCGCCTGCGCCCAGTCGAGCGACTCGGCCACGCCCGGAACCTTGGCCAGCTTCATCCGGCGCAGCGAGTGGATGAACGCGGTGACCTCCCTCGCCAGTCGCTCGTCGATACCGGGGATGCGCGTCCGGACGATGCGCAGCTCCTTCTCCAGCGAGGGGTAGTCGATCCACAGGTAGAGGCAGCGGCGGCGGAGCGCGTCGGAGAGGTCACGCGCACGGTTCGAGGTGAGGACCACCGACGGGCGCGCCGCGGCGCGCACCGTGCCGACCTCGGGGATGGTCACCTGGAAATCGGAGAGAACCTCGAGGAGGAACGCCTCGAACTCCTCGTCCGCTCGGTCCACCTCGTCGATGAGGAGCACGGGCGGACGGCCCTGGTGGGTGATCGCCGCGAGCAGAGGGCGCTTGAGAAGGAATCGCTCGCTGAAGATGTCCGCCTCGCGCGCCGCGACGGACCGGTCCCCGTCCTGCTGCAGCCGGATGTGGAGGAGCTGCTTGGGGTAGTTCCACTCGTAGAGGGCAGTGGTGGCGTCCAGCCCCTCGTAGCACTGCAATCGGATGAGGTCGCCCTGCTGCACGGTCGCCAGGACCTTGGCGATCTCCGTCTTGCCAACGCCGGGGTGCCCTTCCACCAGGAGCGGCTTGCCCAGGGTCATCGAGAGGTGGACCGCCGTCGCCACCGCGCGGTCGGTGACGTACCCCTCCCGCTCCATCGCCTGCTGGATTCGCTGGATCTCCTCGCGCACGAGCTCAGTGCTCCCGCCGGCGTGATTCGACCGTTGCCCCGCCCGGTCTTCTCGCTGCGACGCGCATTCTCGCTGCGACGCGCGGAAGCCTCGACAGGCTGCCCGGCGTTCTCCGGGGGACGTGCGCGGCACCCGCAGGCTCACGGTCCCGACGCAGGCCTCCTTCACTCATTCGAGCCGCGCGCGCTCTCACGTCGGCCTCACCCGCCTCGCCGCGCTCACCAGGTCCGATCGGCGCACCGATTCAACCCGCCCTCTCGAGCGCCGCAGCCAGCGCGCGCCGGGTGTAGGTCACCGTGAGGGCTCTCCAGTAGCTCGGGTCCATCCGCGGGTCCGCGCGCACCGCGAGCCCCTCCGCGGCCCGCTCCGCCGCAGCAGCGACCACTGCGGCGTCGGCCCCTTGACCCACCAGCGCCGCCTCGGTCGCGCTGGCGCGAACCGCCTTCGCCGCGACCCCGGTGATCGCCACCCGCGCCCCGGTGATCTTCCCGCCGGAGACGCTGACCAGGGCCGCCACTCCCACCACCGCGTAGCGAGACGCCGGATGCGGGAGCTTGGCGTAGGCCCCGCCCGATCCGGGAGGCGGCAGGGGAACTCGAATCTCGGTCAGCAGCTCACCGGCCGAGAGCGTCGTGGTGAACAGCTTGGCGAAGAAGCGATCCACCGGAATCGCCCGCCTGCCCTTCGGGCCCACCGCCACCAGCTCGGCATCGAGCGCGAGCATCACCGCCGGCAGGTCCGCTGCCGGGTCGGCGTGCGCCAGACTTCCGCCGATGGTGCCCATGTTTCGCACCTGGGCATCGCCGATCTGCGCCGCGGCCTCGGAGACCATGGGGAGCCGCTGGCGAATCACGGACGAGCGCTCCAGCACCTGGTGCGGGGTGGCCGCGCCGATGATCAGCGCGCCCGCTTCCTCGCGCACGCCGGACAACCCGGGAATGCGCCGGATGTCCACCAGGTGCCGGGGCTCGGCGAGACGGAGCTTCATCAGCGGAAGGAGCGAGTGTCCGCCGGCGAGGAGCCTGGCCGACTCACCGAAACGACCGAGGAGCGCGACCGCCTCGTCCACGCTCCCCGCCCGGTGGTACTCGAACGGGACCGGGTACATGGGCTACCTCCTCTCCCCACTGCGGGTCGCCTGCACCGCCTTCCAGACCTTCTGCGGCGTGAGCGGGAGATCGAGGTGGGTGATGCCGAACGGCGAGAGCGCGTCCATGACCGCATTCGCCACCGCGGGAGTCGAGGCGATGGTTCCGGCCTCGCCCGCGCCCTTCACCCCCAGCGGGTTGACCGGAGAGGGCGTCACCGTCCGGTCCGTCTCGAAGCTGGGGAGCTGATCGGCGCGGGGCACGCCGTAGTCCATCAGCGAGCCGGTGGTGAGCTGTCCGGCCTCGTCGTAGTCGGCCCACTCCCACAGCGCCTGTGCCACGCCCTGGGCAATCCCTCCGTGCAGCTGCCCGTCGACGATCATCGGATTGATGACGTTCCCCACGTCGTCCACCGCGACGTAGCGGAGCAGCGCGGTCCGTCCGGTCTCCACGTCCACCTCCACCACGGCGATGTGCGTGCCGAAGGGGAAGGTGAAGTTGGGAGGATCGAAGAAGCTGGTCATCTCCAGCCCGGGCTCGTGCCCTGCGGGCATCTTGTGCGCCAGGTAGGCCGCGAGGCTCACCTCGGCGACGGTCTTTCCGCGGTCCGGCGAGCCCTTCACCGAGAAGCGCCCGGCCTTGAACTCCACGTCGTCCGGCGCGGCCTCGAGCAGGTGCGCGGCGAGCGCCCTCCCCTTGTCGATGACCTTCTGCAGGCTCATGTGAATGGCCGAGCCACCGACTGCGCCGCTCCGGCTCCCGTAGGTGCCCATCCCGAACGGAACCCGGCCGGTATCGCCGTGCACGATGTCAACGTCGGTCATCGGGATGCCCAGGGTGTCCGCGACCAGCTGGGCGAACGTCGTCTCGTGACCCTGGCCGTGGCTGTGCGAGCCGGTGAGGACCGTCACCTTTCCGGTGGGATGCACCCGGACCGTCGCGCTCTCGTAGAGGCCGGCCTGCGCGCCGAGCGAGCCCACCACCTGCGAGGGGGCGAGGCCGCACGCCTCGATGTAGCAGGACAGCCCGAGCCCCAGGTACCGGCCCTTCTTGCGGGCCTCGGCCTGCTCGGCGCGGAAGCGCTCGTAACCGAGCATCTCCAGCGCGCGGGCGAGAACCGGAGCGTAGTTGCCGCTGTCGTAGGTGAGCGCGACCTGGGTCTGGAAGGGAAAGCGCTCCTTGGAGATGAGATTCCTCCTGCGGAGCTCGGCGGGGTCAATGCCCAGCTCCCGGGAGGCGATGTCCATGGTGCGCTCGAGGAGGTAGCAGGCCTCGGGCCGCCCCGCGCCGCGATAGGCGTCGACGGGGACGGTGTTGGTGAAGACTCCGTCCACCTCGCAGTGGATCGCGGGAAAGTCGTAGAGGCCGTTGAGGAGCGTCCCGTAGAGGTAGGTGGGGACGCAGGGAGCGAAGAGGGACAGGTACGCGCCGAGGTTCGCCACGGTCTTGACCCGGAGACCGGCGACCTTGCCGCCGGGGTCGAAGCCCATCTCCACCTCGGAGACGTGATCGCGGCCTTGCATGTCGGTGACGAAGCTCTCGCTGCGCTGGGCCGTCCACTTCACCGGCACCCCGAGCTTCTTGGCCAGCCAGGCGACGACCACCTCCTCGGGGTAGACGAAGATCTTCGACCCGAAGCCGCCGCCCACGTCGGGGGCGATGACCCGGAAGCTGTGCTCGGGCAGCCCGAGCACGAACGCACCCATGATCAGCCGATGCACGTGCGGGTTCTGCGAGGTGACCCAGAGGGTGAGCTCGTCGGTGCCGGGGTGGTAGCTGGCGAGCGAGGCCCGCGGCTCGATGGCGTTGGCGATCAACCGCTGGTTGACCAGCCGGGTCCGCACCACCTTGGCGGCGCCCCGGAGCGCGGACTCGGTCTTCGAGCGATCGCCGATCTCCCAGTGAAAGCTGCGGTTGTCCGGAGCGCTGGCATGGACCTGCGGCGCACCTGGCTTGAGCGCGGCGACCGCGTCCACCACGACCGGAAGCTCCTCGTAGTCCACCTGGACCAGCTCCGCCGCGTCGCGGGCGACGGCGGCCGACTCGGCGACCACCACCGCCACCGCCTCGCCGACGTGGTGTACCCGGTCCACCGCGATGGCGCGGAAGTCGGGAGTCTTCAGCCCCGGGAGCAGCCATCCGACCGGGATCGGATTGACTCCTCCCTCTGCCAGATCCTTGCCGGTGAACACCGCGCGCACTCCGGAGTGAGCCATCGCCCGCGAGACATCGATGTTCACGATGCGGCCGTGGGCCAGCGAGCTCCGGACGAAGGCCGCGTGGTGTGTCCCGGGAAGCTTGACGTCATCGGTGAAGGTGCCTCGGCCGGTGATGAACCGGGGGTCCTCTCGCCGCCTGACGGACTTGCCGAACAGGCGCTCGACGGTCGCGGTCGCCATCGGTGTTCCTCCTATTGGCCCTGGGCCCGGGTGGGGGCGGCTTGGGCCGGCGCCGTGGCGAGCTTCCGCGCCGCCGACTGCACGGCCTTCACGACGTTATGGTAGCCCGTACACCGGCAGAGGTTCCCCTCGATGCCGGCCCGGATGGCGTGCTCGTCCGGGTGCGGATCGTCCCCCAGCAGCCCCACGGCGGAGAGGATCAGCCCCGGGGTGCAGAAGCCGCACTGCAGGCCGTGCTCCTCCCAGAAGCTCTCCTGCACCGGGTGGAGCTTTCCGCCCGCGGCGAGCCCCTCGATGGTGAGGACCTCGCTCCCATCGGCCTGCACCGCGAACATGGTGCACGACTTCATGGTCCGGCCGTCGAGCATGACGGTGCAACTTCCGCACTGGCTGGTGTCGCAGCCGACGTGAGTGCCCGTGAGGCCGAGCACGTCGCGCAAGTAGTGCACGAGGAGTTGCCGGGGCTCGACCTCGTGCGAGTGCTGCGTCCCGTTCACCTTCACCGAGATGCGCGCCATCGGGTTACCTCCGCGAGCGGCGCCCCACGACAGCACGAGGCGGCCCGAGACATTGCCGAGCACCGTCGCCACGGGTCAAGCACGCGTGCAGTCGACAGAGGGGCCCGACGCAGCGTGGCATCCAGCCATGTGTCGTTGACACTGCAATCGGGCCGAGCCTTCATGCGCGCGGTTGGCCGCAGGCATCCGCGGAGGTCGCGGTGGATCGGCGTGACAGCGTCGCCGGCGTGGTCCTCGCCGCAGGGACCTCGAGCCGGATGGGTCGGAACAAGCTGCTCCTCGAGGTGGCGGGGCAGAGTGTGCTCCGCCGAGCAGTGCTCATCGCGGTGGAGGCGGGGCTCGATCCGGTGCTGGTGGTCCTGGGACACGAGAGCGAGCGAGTGCGCGCCGAGATCGAGGGCCTTCGCTGCGAGGTGGTGGTCAACCCCGGATATCAGGAAGGAATTCACAGCTCGCTACGGACGGGAATCGCCGCGGTGCCCGAGCGTTGCGAGGCGGCAGTGGTCCTCCTGGCCGACATGCTGCTGGTCGAGGCGTGGATGATCCGGACTCTGGTGCAGCGGTACGAAACCGAGCGGCCGGCGCTGGTGGTCTCGGACTACGAAGGCGTGGATGCGCCGCCGATCCTCTACGACCGCCAGCTCTTCGGCGAGCTACGGGTGCTCGAGGGCGAGGGCTGCGGGAAGCGAGTGGTGAAGCGCCACACCGCCGAGGCGGTGCGAGTCCGCTGGCCGGCGCGTGCGCTCACCGACCTCGACCGCCCCGAGGACATCGAGCGCATCCGTGACGAGCTCGGAGGTGAGCGATGAAGGCGGAGCTCCTCCGTCTCGCGGCCGATCTCGCCTCGAGACGCCAGCCCTTCGTGCTGGCGATGGTGGTCCGCCGCCAGCCCTACACCTCGTCTCACCAGGGGGACATGGCGATCATCACCGGGGACGGCGGCTATCACGGCTGGCTGGGCGGGAACTGCACCCAGCCGGTGGTGCGCCGCGAGGCAGTCCGCGCGCTCGCCGATGGGCGGCCTCGGCTGCTCTCGCTGTCGCCGGAGGCCGGGACCGCCGAGCGGCCCGGGGTCACCGTCCTTCCGATGGTCTGCCACAGCGGGGGAACCGTGGACGTCTATCTCGAGCCGATCCTTCCTCCGCCCCGGCTGGTGCTGTTCGGGCTGTCGCCGGTGATCCGGGCGCTGACCCAGCTGGGCAAGGGCCTCGGGTACTCGGTGGACGTGGTGGATCCCGAGGCCGCACCGGCGCTGCTCCCGTCGGCCGACCGGACCTTCGTCGACTGGGCGAGCCCCGAGCTGCGCGAGGCCGGCGGGACGCCGAGGACCTACGCCGTCGTCGCCACCATGGGCGAGCACGACGAGGAGGCGGTCACCGCGGCGCTCGCGCTCCGGCCGGCGTACCTGGGGGTGGTCGCCAGCCGGACCCGCTTCGGGGAGCTCCGCGAGTCGCTCCTCGGCCGCGGCATCTCCGCCGAGCCGCTGGATCGCATCCGGAACCCGGCGGGTCTGGACATCGGCGCACGGCAGCCCGAGGAGGTCGGCCTCAGCATCCTCGCGGAGGTCGTCCAGCTCAGCAGGTCGGCTGCGGCAGAGGAGCCGGCCCCGGCGCCCCGATTCGAGGGCGAGGAAGCGCTCGATCCGGTCTGCGGCATGACGGTGGTGCTGTCCACCGCGCGGCACCGCGCCGAGCACGAGGGGCGGAGCTACTTCTTCTGCAACCCACGGTGTCGGGAAAAGTTCCTGCTCGCTCCCGAGCGCTATCTTTCCGCGGCCCCCGCCCCGCCCTGAGAACTCACCGATGGCCCTGGAGATCGCCAAGACCTTCGTCGTCAACGCCGCGCCGGAGAAGGTGTGGAGCTTCCTGATCGACCTGCCCCGCGTCGCGCGCTGCCTGCCGGGGGCCGCGATCGGAGACAAGGTGGACGAGAAGACGTCGAGGGGCACCATGACCATCAAGGTCGGTCCTGTCTCCTCGACCTACCGGGGCAAGGTGGTCTTCGAGCGGCTCGATCCGGCGGGTCGCACGGCGGAGCTGAGCGCGTCCGGCCAGGACGTCCGGGGCAAGGGCGGAGCGGACCTCCGGCTCACCAGCACCGTGAAGGCGCTCCCCGGGGGGCAGACCGAGGTCACCGCCGTCTCGGTGGTCAACGTGACGGGGATCCTTGCCCAGATGGGGCGGGGGATGATCCAGGACGTCAGCGACGAGATGTTCCAGATCTTCTCCGAGCGGATGCGCGCCGAGCTGGAGGCGAGCGGTGGGGCAGCCGGTGCCGGACGCGCGGAGGAGGGAGCGGGGGCTGCGGTGGAGGGGCCCGGGGCGGGCTCGGCGACCGGTGGCGGGTCCTCCGTCGGCGCGGCCGGTCCAGGATCGGCGTCGGGCGGAGCGGGGGCGTCCTTCGGCCCGGCGGGGGCGGCCGGGGGCAGAGCCGGGCCCTCGGTCGGGGGCGCCGGGCCGGTCACTGGCGGGGCGGCGTCGACGTCTGCTGGCGCTGGGCCTTCTGCCTCGGCCGCCAGCGCCCCGATGCCCGCGAGGCGCACGCCGGGCCAGCCCGAGGCGCTCGACGCTGGGGCGCTGGGCGTGCGGGTCGCTCGGCGATCCGCGGCGCGTCTGGTTCGTCAGCCGTCGTTCTGGGCGGTGATCCTGCTGATTGCGGCAGGACTCGCCTACCTGTTGCTGCAGCGGTCGTCGTCAAGTCCGTAGGAGGAGCCATGATTCCTGCGTCGTTCGACTACCACGCACCCGGTACGCTGCCGGAGGCGCTCGCGCTGCTCTCGAGGTATGGGGACGACGCCAAGGTGCTCTCCGGCGGGCAGAGCCTGCTGCCGCTCCTCAAGCTCCGGCTGGGCCAGACAGGTCACCTGATCGACATCGGGCGCATCCCCGGGCTGGAGTACATCCGCGAGGAAGGTGGGTTCCTCCGGATTGGCGGGCGCACCCGCGAGTCGGCGCTCGAGGCGTCCGAGCTGGTCCGGACCCGCTACCCCATCCTTCACGACACGGCGAAG
>Ga0207679_10000926_pt1 | contig 18727 bp, 17 predicted proteins | sample KBSC73metaG_FD_184320 | JGI IMG/M metagenome (GOLD analysis project Ga0207679, IMG submission 184320) | Corn rhizosphere microbial communities from Kellogg Biological Station, Michigan, USA - KBS C7-3 metaG (SPAdes) (version 2) | ecosystem: Host-associated > Plants > Roots > Rhizosphere > Soil ... | reverse complement strand
GTTCACCGCGCCCAAGGCTTCGACGAAAGCGCGTGATTTCTGCAGGTCGCCCACCGGCAGGTTCACGAAGATCATGCGTTCCATTCTTGTCTCCCTCGCGACTCGATTCGCTTGCCTTTTGGACTCCGAAGTCCTAAATTACAACCAAGGAGTTAGTAAAAATAACTAAGTTGCGGCAAAATGAGGAGAAACGGCGCTACGACGACGCCTGCGGCCTCGCGCATGCGATGGAGCTGCTGGGTGAGCGCTGGGCAATGCTCGTGCTCCGCGAGCTCGCCTATGGGCCGCGGCGATTCTCCGAGCTGAAGACGGATCTGCAGGGGATCAGCGCCAACGTTCTCACCCAACGTTTGACCGAACTTGAGGCGCGCGGGCTGGTGCGGAGGATCAAGCTTCCGCCGCCGGCATCGGTTCACGTCTATGAGGCCACGGACTGGGGCCTCGAGGCCGTACCGGTCATCGCCTCGCTGGGACGGTGGGCTGCACGGAGCCCCTGGCACGATCCGACTTTGCCGATGAGTCACGTGTCCGTAATCATGTCCTTGCAGACGCTCATCTCGCCGGCGCTCGCGAAGGGGATTGATGCCAGGATCGGCTTCCGGCTCGACGACGTCAGCTATGTGACGACCGTCCGTGAAGGCAGGCTCGACGTAGAACGCACCGAGATCCGCGATTGCGCCGTCCAATTCACCGGATCGCCGAGCGAAGTCGCGGGCGTGATCCACGGCGGCGCACCCTTCGGGACGATCAAAGTCGAGGGAGACATGGGACTCGCGCACCGTTTCGCCGCCCTCTTTCCTCTGCCGCCAAAAATTGGCTGAGCGTTGAGGCGCGCGCGCCCATCCCTTAAGGCGTTCCCATGACCGATATTTCCAACGTCCAGCCAGAAAGCCGCGCCGAGACCCTGATGGCGTCCCCCGACAAGATCGCGAAGGTGCGCGATCTGTTCGGAGTCGATTCGGACATGGAGGTGCCTGCCTTCAGCGAAGCTGACGAGCGCGTACCCGACCTCGACCCGACCTACGTCTTCGATCCGAATACCACGCTCGCGATCTGCGCCGGCTTCTCGAAGAACCGCCGAGTGATGGTCCAGGGCTATCACGGGACGGGCAAGTCGACTCACATCGAGCAGGTAGCGGCAAGGCTCAACTGGCCCCTCATCCGCATCAATCTCGACGCGCACATCAGCCGAATCGACCTCGTCGGCCGCGATGCGATCGTGCTGCGCGACGGCCAGCAGGTCACCGAATTCAGAGAAGGACTGCTGCCGTGGGCGCTGCAACATCCGGTCGCGCTCGTGTTCGACGAATATGACGCCGGCCGTCCGGACGTGATGTTCGTGATCCAGCGTGTTCTGGAGGCCGAGGGCAAGCTCACGCTTCTCGACCAGAATCGCGTGATTCGCCCGAACCCCTGGTTCCGCCTGTTCGCGACCACGAATACGGTCGGCCTTGGCGACACGACCGGCCTCTATCACGGCACCCAGGCGATCAATCAGGGTCAGATGGACCGCTGGAACATCGTCACCACGCTTAATTACCTGCCGGCCGCGGTCGAAGCGCAGATCGTGCTCGCCAAGACCGGGGAGTATGATGAGCCAGGCGGCAAGGAGACCGTCGACCGGATGATCAAGGTCGCGGAACTGTCGCGGCAGGGCTTCATCAACGGCGACATCTCGACCGTCATGAGCCCGCGTACGGTCATCAGCTGGGCACAGAACGCCCACATCTTCAACGACATCGGCTATGCGTTCCGGGTGAGCTTCCTCAACAAGTGCGACGAATCCGAACGGCCGCTGATCGCGGAATATTATCAGCGGGTATTTGGCGAGGACCTGCCGGAAAGCGTGGTCGGCAAGGCCGGCTGAGTGGCCGAGAAGATCGACCTTTTCCGCCGCGCGCTCGCGGGCGCATCCAGGGCTATCGCCAAGGATCCGGACGTCGAGGTCGTCTTCGCCTCCGACAATGCGCCGGCGACCGGCAAGACCGCCCGCGTCGCCTCGCCGGGCCCCACGCTTGAGCCGCGACTGGTGGCAGAGGCGCGCGGGGCCGCGGATTCGGCCGCGCTCCGGCTGCGCCACCACGATCCGGCGCTGCACGCCCGGGTCGCGCCGATGGACGTGGAGGCTCGCGCCGTTTTCGACGCGCTGGAAATGGCGCGGGTCGAGGCGCTCGGCGCTCGCGCTATGGGCGGCGTTCGAGATAATCTCGCGCAGCTGACGGAGGCGCGTGTTCGCGGTGACGCGATCGTCCGCGCCCGGAACGCGGAGGAGGTGCCGCTTTCGACGGCCGTTGGCCTGATCGCCCGCGAACGATTGACCGGTGCGACCTCTCCCCGCGCCGCGGCTGCGGGCCTCAAGCTGGTTGCGCCCTGGATCGAGGAGAAGGCCGCCGCCGAGCTCGACGCGCTGGCGCTCACCCTCGACGATCAGGCCGCGTTCGCCAAGCTGTCGCGCCGGCTGCTCGAAGATCTTGAGCTGGCCTCAGCCGAAGAGCCGGTCGACGATGATCCTGACGACGCCGGAGACGATGCCGAAGGCGAGGAGGGCGGCAATGAGGACGCCAACGAGGAAGGCGACGAAGGCACGCCCGGCGGCGGCGACGTCGAGATGCGCGGCGAAGAGGTAGAAGACGAGAACGCCGAAGGAGAATCGAGCGACGAGATGGAGGTCGGCGATGAGGAGTCGAGCGCCGGCGACGATCTCGGAGAGAATGTCTTCGCATCGGCGGGCCGGCGTAACTGGGACCTTGCCCCGCCGACCGATTACAAGCCCTTCACCACCCGCTTTGACGAGATCGTGGAATCTGCTGAGTTGTGTGACGAAGAGGAGCTGGGGCGCCTCAGGGCCTATCTCGATCAGCAGATGGCGGGCCTGCAGAATGTCGTCACCCGGCTGGCAAACCGGCTGCAGCGCCGGTTGATGGCGCAGCAGGCGAGGAGCTGGGATTTCGATCAGGAGGAGGGGCTGCTCGATGCGGCACGGCTGGCGCGGGTCGTCGTCAGCCCCGGGCATTCCCTGTCCTACAAGATCGAACGCGACACCGACTTCAAGGACACGGTCGTCTCGATCCTGATCGACAATTCGGGTTCGATGCGGGGCCGCCCGATCGCGATCGCGGCGATCTGTGCCGACATCCTGGCGAGGACCCTGGAACGCTGCGGCGTCATGACGGAAATCCTGGGCTTCACGACACGCGGTTGGAAGGGAGGCCAGAGTCGCGAGGCCTGGCTATCCGCCGGCCGACCGCCGAGCCCCGGGCGCCTCAATGATCTCAGGCACATCGTATATAAGCGTGGCGACGAGCCCTACCGGCATGGTCGCCGCAACCTCGGCCTGATGATGAGGGAAGGTCTCCTCAAGGAGAATATCGACGGCGAGGCGCTGCTCTGGGCACATAATCGCCTCATCGCCCGTCCCGAGGAGCGGCGCATCCTGATGGTGATCTCCGATGGCGCACCGGTCGACGATTCGACCGCGTCGGCCAACGGCGGGAGCTATCTTGAACGGCACCTTCGGCAGGTCATCGACTGGATCGAGAAACGGTCGACCGTCGAGCTGATCGCCATCGGCATCGGTCACGATGTGACCCGTTATTACACGCGCGCGGTGACAATCATGGATGCCGACCAGCTGGCCGGAGCGATGATGGAGCAGCTTGCCCAATTGTTCGACATGCGGTGATAAAAAAATGGCCCCAGCGCGATTACGCACGCTGGGGCCCCCTCGTTACGCGACGCGAGGGAAAACGCCTGTCGCCAGGCCTGACGGGGAAAAAGGGGGAAACCCCGCCGATGACGGGGCTTATGACCGATTCGCGGCCAATGAAGGCTGAACGCGACGTGCAGCTTTCATTCATGAAAAACGCAAGAAAGTCAGTCGGTTAGCCGACTTATGCAGCAGGCTGTTCAGCGACCTTCTTGCTGATCTCACGCTTCAGCTTGCGGACCTTCTGGCTGAGCTTGTCGTCGCTAGTCTTGAGCAGCCAATTGTCTAGGCCGCCGACATGCTCGACAGAGCGCAGGCCGTGGGTCGACACGCGCAGTTTCACGCTCTGGCCGAGCGCGTCCGAGATGAGCGTGACGTTCTGCAGGTTCGGAAGGAACGTGCGCTTCGTCTTGTTGTTGGCGTGGGAAACATTGTGTCCCACCTGCCGGCCCTTGCCGGTCAGCTCGCAAACCCGCGACATGGTATCATCCTGATTTTCGTGTGCGGACCCTATAGGCCCGAAGAGCGCCGCCCGTTAGCCGCTTGAGGCTCGCCCGTCAACGTCGCCCTGGCTGAGCAGGGGCAACCCAATAACAACAATTGCGTTATGCAAGGGTCGGTCCGCTGGCCTTGTTTGGACTAAGTGACAAACCACTACGGGATCAAGACCATGCGAGCCGTGCTATTCATCGTCATTGTCGCCGTCATCATCGTCATCGCGGCGATTGCAAGCGGCTTCGTCAACATCAACCAGATTCGCGGCGCTGAGGCGCCCCAACTCGCGGCGTCCCGCAACGGCGTAAGCGCCCAGGGCGGCCATCCGCCCGCGTTCGACGTCGAGACGGGCTCGGTGAAGGTGGGCGCCAAGGATACGACGGTGAAAGTCCCGGCGCTGGTCGTTGAACGGCCGGGACGGAAATCTGAGGCGGCGACCACCAACAACGCCATGTGACTTGGCTTCCGCCGTGCGCTAGCGCCCGGCGATGAGCTTCCCTTTGCCGCCTCCCATGCGTGTCGCGCTCGACCTCGCGGCCGAAGCGGCGGCGGACGGAGAGGTGCCCGTCGGCGCCGTTGTTACGATCGGCGACGAGATCGTCGCGAAAACGCGTAATCGGATGCGGGGATCGATTGACCCCACCGCGCATGCTGAGATCGAGGCCATTCGAGCCGCCGCAGCCAGGCTGGGAACGCCGCGCCTTGATGAATGCACCTTGTGGGTGAGTCTGGAGCCCTGTGCGATGTGCGCGGCCGCGATCGCGGCCGCGCGGATCAAGGAGCTTCGATTCGCGGCTGAGGACCCCAAGGGCGGGGGCGTGATCCACGGCCCACGCATCTTCACACAGCCGACTTGCCACCATCGTCCCGATGTCCTCGGGGGCATCGGAGAGGAAGAGGCTGGCGAGATGCTGCGCCGCTTTTTCGCAGAGCGCCGCTAGGCGCGGTACGGCACCAGCCTGATCTCGATTCGCCGATTCCCCGCCTTCTGCGTTTCGGTCGTATCCGGATTGTACAGCGGCACGCTTTCGCCGAGGCCATGCGAAGCGATTCGCGCCCGGGACACGCCGTGGTTGGCCAGATAGGTAGCCACCGCCGCGGCGCGCTTGTCGGAAAGCGCCTGGTTCACCTGCGGCGTCCCGGACGTGTCGGTGTGGGCAAGCACGTCAACGAATGTACGATTTCGGGTTTTGACAGTGCGGGCAATCTCCAGCAAAGTCGCGTCGGTTGTAGCTTTCACGGCCGCGCTTCCTGCGTCGAACGTGAACGTCGCCGGAATTCGGACGACGATGCTGCCCCCGACCTGCAGAATATCAAGGCCAATACCGGCCGTTTGCCGGCTGAGTTCCGAATTGAGCTCGGCCATGTAGGTGCCGACCTCATAGGGACTCAGGGGCCGTATCTTGGCAGCCTTCATCTTGGCAGAACGCGCCTTGAGGCCACCGATCACATCCCCCATCAGATAGGGAGCCGACACTCCCAATGGCGTGAACGAGGCGGGCACCACGACCGGCGGAGGAGGAGGAGCGCTTTGACAGCCGGCCAATGCTGCTACGCCGCACCCGAGAATGAGCGCCTTGACGCTGCGGTTGCTGATCATTCCCTTGAGCTCCCCAGTGAATCGCGGATGAAACAGGTGCGGCCCGGACTAGGTTCCGCAGCCGCAATAGAGCCGAAGCTTGTGATTGGCCGCAAGAGGAGGCTAAACTCGGGCCGCCGCTTATGAGCGACCATATAGCCCCCATACCCTGGCTCGACGTCCTGCTGATCCTCGCTTTGGTCGCGCTCAACGGCGTGCTGGCGATGAGCGAGCTTGCGATCGTGTCCTCTCGCGAAGCCAGGCTGAAGGCGATGGCCAAGAGCGGAAGCGGCGGCGCGCAATGCGCTCTCGACCTCTCAGCTGACCCAGGCCGCTTCCTGTCGACCGTCCAGAGCGGCATCACCTTGATCGCCATCTTCGCAGGCGCCTTTTCGGGCGAGAAGCTGGGCGAGCCGACGGCGGAGCGCATCCAACTGCTCGGCCTCGACCCCAACACGGCGCACACGGTCGGGTTCGGCATCGTCATCTTCCTGACGACCTACGTGTCGCTGGTCATCGGCGAGATCGTGCCGAAGCAGATCGCGCTCCGTTCGCCGGAGCCGATCGCCATCGTGATGTCGCGGCCCATGCGATGGCTGTCGGTGATCACGGCGCCATTCGTCTGGGCGCTGGAGCGGTCGAGCGCGCTGATTCTACACCTGTTCGGATTCGATCGGGGCTCGAAGAACCAGGTCACCGCCGAGGAGCTTCACTTGGTGGTCGCCGAAGCGCAGACGGCGGGCGTGCTCGAAGAGGATGAGCGGGCGATGATCTCGGGCATCGTCCGGCTTGCCGACCGCCCGGTCCGCGAGGTGATGACGCCCCGCACCGACATCGACTGGATCGATATCGGCTCGACCCCGGAAGAGATCCGACAGGCGCTGCTTGAAAGCTCTCATAACCGTCTGCCCGTCGCCGACGGCGCAGTCGAGAATATCGTCGGCGTCATCCAGACCCGCGACGTGCTTTCCGACATCCTGGAAGGGCGCGAAATCGAGCTCCGCAGGCTTTGTCGCAAGGCACCCGTGATACCGGACCTGATGGACGCCATGGACGCCCTCGCGGTGCTTCGCGCGGCGGACGTTCCGCTTGCATTGGTCCACGACGAATATGGCCATCTCGACGGAATCGTGACGCCAGGAAGCATCCTCGCGGCGCTCGCCGGCACATTTGCGCACGACGTCGAACAAGGGGAGGAACCGCCCCTCGTGGAGCGCGACGACGGAAGCTGGCTCGTATCGGGCGCGGCGAGCGCGGATCTCCTCGGAGACCGTCTCGGCGTCCGCCTTCCCGACGATCGCGATTATTCGACCGTCGCCGGCTTTGCCTTGTCCGTTCTGAAGCACCTGCCGGAAACGGGGGAGCGCTTCCGCCACGACGGTTGGTCATTCGAGATCGTCGATATGGACGGCAGAAAGATCGACAAGCTGATCGCGTCCCGACCGCGCAAACGCCCAGCGGAATCGGAGGCCGAAGCGGTCGGCTAGAGCTTTCCGAACTTCTGTTCGAAGCCGTCGATATCTTTGCGCGCGAGGTAATCCGCTTGCTCGACAACCTTGTCGCGCGCGATCCTGCCGCGAAATGCGCCGAGCTGGCCGTCGAGCCGCTCGATCTCGGTGGGCGTCAGATGCGCGATTTGCTCGAAGTGTTGGAAGCCGAGGCCCTGAAGAGCCTCCGCAAACTTGGGGCCCACGCCCTTGATCTGGCAAAGATCGTCGTACTGCTCCGTCCCCCCGTCGAGCGTCTTGTGGACGGGAGCGCGCAGGATTTCGCCCGTGACGTCGCTGGCCGCCGCCGCATGCTCTCCCGCGAGGCCTCGGCCCTCCTGGGGCTGCGTGCGCTGCGCCATGTGCGGTCGAACCGGCGCGCTGTCGGTCAACGTGACGCGCTGTTTGGGACGAAGGAGAATGAACGCCAGAACCAGCGCCACCAGTACGACAATCAGCCACCAATATTCGCGGATCAGATCCATGATCGTGTCACCATTTCCATTGAGCGTTGTATCGACGCCGGAGTTCGAGGAGATAGGCGAGCGCCAGCCCTGAAAGGAAGCCCAGAACAGAGACGGCTACGCCTTCGAGAACGAGCGGCATGCCCGCGGGCGATGAACTCCACTGTGCATCGCTGACCCCCGGCAGCTGGCTGAACAGGCGGACCAGCTCCCCCTGCTGCCAGTCGTCCGCCGGACCCTCGAGCACGAGTCGCCGGGTCAGCGGTCCGCGGTGGATGTGCGCGGTCACTTTGGGCATTTCGTAATAGTCGAGCGCCTCGCGCGCCTGGCGCTCGATCGTCGCCGCAAAGCGGTCGCCACTGCCGAGAGGACCGCTCCAGATGGGCGCTGCGACGAGCGCGGCCGTGAAGCCCAAGCCGAGACTGATGAGCCGCTTCCGGCGATAATGGGACGGCGCCGGCGGCGGCGGAACGAGACTGTCGTTCGAGACCGGCTGGATTGCCCGGAAGCCCACCGCTCCCGCGACAACTCCTGAGATGAGTCCCATTACGACAAGCGGCCAGAGGTAGCTCCAGAGCGCGCTCATGCGTTCTCCCGCGCCAGTTCTCGCCATCCGATGTCGCGCCGGTGGAAACCGTCGGCAAAGTCGATCTGGTCGACGGCGCGATAGGCCCGCGCCCTCGCATTGGCGAAGGTTTCCGCGATGGCCGTGACGGCGAGGACCCGGCCGCTTTTGGCCATGAGGCCTTGGTCTCCAACTGCCGTGCCGGCGTGGAACACGGTTACGCCCTCAATTTGCTCGGCGGCCTCGATCTCGCGGATCAGTCCGCCAGTTGCCGGAGTGCCCGGATAGCCGCTCGCCGCGATGATCACGGTCATCGCGTGCTTGCCGCTAAGCTGCGGTGGGTCGATCTCGGACAGGCGGCCCGTCGCGACCGCGTTCAGCAGCCCCGCGAAATCGCCCTCGATCAACGGCAGGATCGCTTCGCACTCGGGGTCCCCGAAGCGGACATTATATTCGATCAGCTTCGGTCCCTCGTCGGTAAGCATCAGGCCGGCATAAAGCACTCCGCTGAAAGGTGTTCCCTCCCGCACCATCGCTTCGGCGGTCGGCCGGACGATCTGGTCCATTGCCAGGCACAGGCGGTCTTCCGTCAGCACGGGAGCGGGCGCATAGGCGCCCATGCCGCCGGTGTTCGGACCGGTATCGCCTTCGCCGACCCTTTTGTGATCCTGTGCGGATGCGAGGAACACCGCGGTTTCGCCGTCGACCAAAGCGAACAGGCTGGCTTCCTCGCCGTGCAGGAACTCCTCGATGACCATCGGACCATCGCCCGCAGCCTCGATCGCCGCCTCCGCTTCGGCTCGGCTCGTGGCCACCGTGACGCCTTTCCCGGCCGCGAGGCCGTCCGCCTTGATCACAACCGGAATCCCGAAATTCTGTAGAGCTGCACGTGCATCGCTGGCACGTTCGACCCGCTCATAAGCCGCCGTCGGAATGCCGTTCGCCCGGCACAAATCCTTGGTAAAGCCCTTCGAACCTTCGAGCTGCGCCGCGGCGGCATTCGGCCCAAAGACGGCAATTCGCTCCGCCCGCAAGGCATCGCCCACGCCCGCTACGAGCGGTGCCTCCGGGCCGATCACCACCAGGCCGATGTCCTCGCGCTTCGCCGCCTGGACGACCGCCTGAGGATCGCAGGGGTCGATCGCGACGCAATCGGCCCAGCGCGCGATCCCGGGATTTCCCGGTGCCGCGATGAGCTTGCCGCAGCTCGGCGATTGCCTAAGCTTCCATGCGAGCGCATCTTCTCGGCCGCCCGACCCTAACAGCAGAATATTCATGGATCTCCCTGACGACACGCGCGGATCGCTGTTAGCCAACGTCGCCCCCGGCGACAATTCGCCTGCACTGAGCGTCAGCGAGCTGTCCGGAGCGCTAAAGCACACCATCGAGAATGCGTTCGGCCAGGTCCGCGTGCGCGGCGAGATCAGCGGGTTCAAGCGCCACGCTTCTGGTCACTGCTATTTCACCTTGAAGGACGAGAACGCCTGCATCGACGCGGTGATCTGGCGAAGCAGCGCGCAGGCGCTGGCATTCCGCCCCGAGGACGGCGCCGAAATCATCGCAACCGGGAAGCTCACGACCTATCCGGGCCGGTCGAAGTACCAGATCGTCGTCGAGAGGATGGAGCTGGCGGGCGAGGGCGCGTTGCTCGCCTTGCTCGAACGGCGTCGCAAGGCGCTGGCCGCCGAAGGCTTGTTCGAGGTCTCACGCAAACGCCCGCTGCCCTTCCTGCCGCGGGTGATCGGGGTTGTGACCTCCCCTACGGGCGCCGTCATTCGCGACATCCTCCATCGGCTGGAGGACCGTTGCCCGACGCGCGTGGTGCTGTGGCCGGTGCCGGTCCAGGGTGAGGGCGCTGCCCAGAAGATCGCGAATGCGATCCGAGGCTTTCCTTCGATCGAGGCGAAGCCCGACCTGTTGATCGTCGCGCGCGGTGGCGGGTCGATCGAAGATCTCTGGCCCTTCAATGAGGAAGAGGTGGTGAGAGCCGCAGCCGAATGCCCGATCCCGCTGATTTCGGCGGTCGGGCATGAGACCGATACCACCTTGATCGATTTCGCGTCCGATTTCCGAGCGCCCACACCGACGGCGGCCGCCGAAATCGCAGTGCCGGTGCGGAGCGAACTCTTCACACAGCTGGCCGAACTCCAGCATCGTGCGCAGCATTGTCTTTCACGCCGCGTCGAGCGTGGCCGCGAGCGCTTCGACCTCACCGTCTGTCGTTGGCCGGAGCCCTCGGCCATCTTCGCTCCGATGACGCAACGCCTGGATGAGGTCGGTGAGCGGCTGCCACGATCGCTCGCCGCCCGGGCGGGAAATGCCCGGGCCGACCTGAACCTCGTCGCCGGCCGTCTTCGGCGGGATCTGGTGGATCAGCGGCTTGCAAGGCTGACCGAGCAGCTGAGCGGGCTCTGGCGACTGGCGGAGCTCGCCCACCCCGACAAACCCCTCTCTCGCGGCTTTGCACGGGTGACGAGCCGGGACGGCAAGACTCTTACGCATGCGCGCGACGCGCGCGAGGCGCAGCGTCTCACGCTTCATTTCGGAGACGGTGCGGTCGAAGCTTCGGTCGACGGAAGTGGGACGCCACGGCCTGTTGAGCCGAAGCGCCGCAAACCCTACATGCCCCCGCAGCCGGGCCTCTTCGATCCGGCAGAGGATTAGACCCATGCTGATGAGCGGCAGCGGCAAGGCCGCGCGCGTCCACTACTTGCCCGGAACCTTCCGCCTGCTGAGCGACGGCGACCATGTCGTGTGCGCGGTGACGGGGGAACGGATTCCGCTCCACGAGCTCAAATATTGGAGCGTCGAGCGGCAAGAGCCCTATGTCGACGCCGAAGCGAGCCTCAAGGCCGAACAGGCGTCCAACCGCTAACCGACCCGGCGTCCCCGTACGCCGACCTGACCGTTGATGCGCAGGAAGTAATTGCCGAGCGCCCCGCGAATGATCGTGATCTTCTGCCCCTTTCGGGGCGGATCGAACGATATGCTGCTGTCGGTGACTTCCCAGACCGCATTGTTGTCGGCGATGACGATGCGATAGTAGCCGTTGTTGAGGGCCTGGACGGACGTGATGGTCGAATCGAGCTGGCGCTGCGCCTCGTCGGCCGTCGTATCGCCGGAGAAGAATGGAATCTTGGGCAAGCTGAAGCCAAAGAGCGAATGGCGGGCCTTGCGGATCTCGTTCTGGTCCACCACGGCCACAGCCCCGGAATTCGCGGCCTGCACGAGTGCGTTGGCGGCAGCATCGTAGCAGGCGAGCCGCTGCGTCGGATCGGCCATTTGCCGGCATCGATCGATCGCGGATACCAACGGCGAGGGCGCCGGCTTCTCCTTGTCCTTCGCGAGTGCAGAACTCGCCGCGGTCATCGCTGCGATGGCGATGATCAGGCAGCGCCCCGACAGCCGTTGCATAATTTGGTCTCCCCCTCGGTTCTGAGTGAAATCGTGCGCAACTTTGGCCCGAAAGCAACCTGTGCCCGAAATGCAACATAGCCGCTCCGATTTGTCGGCTAGACGTCTCGTCCAATTGATTATGCGTCCCTCTTCCACTTAGGAACTGCAAATCAGCGTCGGTCTATCCGGCGGGGAAGTATGCGGACGCGCACCGCATTCAGAAGGGGAAGAGAATGTCCAAGAGCACTTTTAAGGGGTCGCTGCTCGCGACCACCGTGATTGCAGGCATGGCGCTTGCAACGCCTGCGATGGCGCAGAACCAGACGGTTCCCGAGACCGCGCCGCCCGCGCCGGTGACGCCCACCAACACACAGGGAACGACTCCTCCCGCAGCGCCGAGCGATCAGACGCCGCCGGCTGGCGTGCAAACGAATGAGTCCGCGGCTCCTGCCGAGCCGACCAGCAGCCAAGAGATCGTCATCACCGGTACGTTGATCCGCAACCCGAACCTGGTTGCGTCCGCTCCGGTCACCGTGCTGGGCCACGACGAAGTTCAGCTCCGTCAGACCAACACGGCCGAAGACATCCTCCGCACCATTCCGGGTGCGGCCCCGAGCATCGGCGCGCAGGTCAACAACGGCAACGGCGGTTCGTCCTATGCGAACCTTCGCAGCTTGGGCTCGAACCGTAACATCGTCCTGCTCGACGGCGTTCGTGTCGTTCCGGTCGACCTTTCCGGCCGCGTCGACTTGAACATCATTCCGCTGGCACTCGTCGACCGCGTCGACGTGCTGACCGGCGGCGCGAGCTCGACCTACGGCGCCGACGCCGTCGCCGGCGTTATCAACTTCATCACCCGCAGCGACTTCTCCGGCATGGAGCTTGCAGTCTCCGACCAGATTACGCAGCGCGGTGACGGCAATTACCTTCGCGGCGACCTCACGCTCGGCGCGAACTTCGACGACGGCCGCGGCAACGCGGTCATCAGCATGGGCTACCAAGAGTCAGACCCTGTCTATCAGGGCGGCCTCGAGCGCCCCTGGTCGAACCTTGCGGTCAGCTCAACGACGCCGGGCAGCATCGCTGCTGCGGGTTCGTCGACGACCTCGCCGTCGGCATTCGACTTCGTCAACATCTCGACCCGCCAGCAGGTCGGGCCGCTGGGCAATACGATTGTCGACTTCTACGCTCCGTACAACTTCAGCCCGTACAACGTCTTCCAGGTACCGTTTAAGCGCTACAACCTGTTCAGCGCCGGTCACTACGACATCACGGATCACCTGACCGTCTACGGCCGGGGCATGTACAGCAACACGACGATCGACACGATCATCGCTCCTTCGGGCGTGTTCGGCGATACGGTCACCGTGCCGCTCAGCAACCCGTTCCTGACCGCCGCTCAGCGTAACGTTCTGTGTACGGATCTCGCCTTGACGGCCGCGCAGTGCACGGCAGCGGCAACGGCGCTCACTCCGACCGATCCGAATTATCGGACGGACACCTTCGGTCTCCGCCGTCGTATGCCTGAAATCGGGCCGCGCATCAGCGACTACAACACGCAGATGTTCGACTTCCGGGCCGGCGTGCGCGGTGACATCACCGACAAGATCGGCTTCGATGTCTGGGCCGCGCGCGGTATCAGCGACAAGAAGCAGGCAATTCAGAACTACGCACTTCTGTCGCGCGTGCGGCAGGCATTGCTGGCCACGAATTCGACCACCTGCTTGACCACCACCAACAACTGCGTCCCGCTGAACATCTTCGGCCCGGATGGGTCGATCACTCCGGAGATGGCGACGTTCATCAGCCAGCAGGCGAGCACGCAGGTCAAGTCGAAGCTGTCGCAGGCTCACGCGACAATCAACGGCGATACCCCGCTTCAGCTCTGGGCGAAGAACCCGGTCAGCTTCGCGGTCGGCGCCGAGTATCGCAAGTATAACGCTCAGCAGCGTTCGGACGCTCTGGCCAAGACTTCGGGCGAACTCGGCGGCGCCGGCGGCGCTGCTCCGGACATCACCGGTGGCCTCGACGTCTACGAAGGTTTCGCCGAGGTCATCGCGCCGATCGTGTCCGATCGGCCGTTCCTCGAGGAACTGCAGCTCGAAGGCGGTATTCGTCGGTCGCACTACACGGTCGACACCGCGGGTAGCCCGAAGTTCAACACGACGACCTGGAAGATCGCAGGTAGCTGGGCTCCGGTTCGGGACATCAAGTTCCGCGGCAACTATCAGCGCGCTGTTCGTGCGCCGAACATTGCCGAGCTGTTCTCGCCGGTGAACACGGTTCTGACGAACCTCAACACCGATCCGTGCGGCTCAACCCGCCCGACGACCGGTCCGAATGCGACCAACCTTCGGGCGATCTGCCTTGCGCAGGGTGCTCCGCTCAACCGCCTCGGCTTGATCCCCAACTCTCCGACGGCGGGCCAGGCGAACATCACGACCGGTGGTAACCTCTCGCTGCGTCCGGAAAAGGCCACCACGTGGACCGTCGGTGCGGTGCTCCGTCCGCGGTTCATCCCGGGCTTCAGCGCAACGATCGACTACTACAACATCAAGGTGAAGGACGCGATCACGGTTGCCACTCCAGGCGACTTGATCAACGCCTGCTTCGGTGACGCGCTGGGCGCGACGGCGACGGCAGCTGCGGCAACCAGCCCAGCCTGCTTGATCATCCGCCGCAACCCGATCACCGGTCAGCTTGACGGCAGCCCGGTGAACACGCCAGGCCTGTTCGGCATCACCACCAACCAGGGCAAGCTCGCCACCGACGGTATCGACGTCACGTTCGACTACCGCCACGCTTTGGGCACGATCCTGAATGCCCCGGCGAAACTCTCCCTGAACTTCGGCGGCAACTACACGCACAGCCAGAAGTTCAAGGCGATCGCGAGCAGCGCTGCCTCGGTCAACCGCGAATGCGTCGGCTACTACAGCGCCAACTGCGGCTTCCCCGCGGGCGGCTTGCTGCCGAAGTACAGCTTCAACGAGCGCACGACCCTGTCTCTGGGCCGCGTCGATCTGTCGCTGCTGTGGCGCTACATCGGCAAGATGAAGTACGAGCCGGGCCTCACGCCGCTGTTCAGCGGAACGATCGTGACCACTCCGGCCAGCTCGCCGATCGCGGCACTGCCGGGTACGTTCAACGGGGAAACGGTCAACTTCAACCGCATCTCGGCGTTCAACTACTTCGATTGGTCAACGCGCTTCAACGTCAACGAGCATTTCGATCTGACCTTCACGGTCATCAATCTGTTCGACAAGAAGCCGCCGATCGTCGGCAACACGGCGGGTACGACGTCGCAGAACAGCGGCAACACGTTCCCATCGACCTACGATCCGCTGGGCCGCCGTTTCGCGGCTGGTGCCCGGATCAAGTTCTAAGTCTAGTTCAAGCGTAAAAGGGGAGAGGCGGGCCTTCGGGTCCGCCTCTTTTTTTTGTTTGAGCGCGAGGGATCCGCGAGCAATGGCGGACCCAAGAGGCTAGGAAATCAGCGGCCTGGGCAATTTCATTTGAACGCCCGCATGGCTTGCTAGGCGCTCGGCCCATTCCATGACGATGGCGATCTCGCGCCCATGCTCCGCCTTGCCGCGCTCTCGGTCGCGGTCGCGCTCTTCCGGGGAATAATCGCTCCGATCCTTGCTGTGCGTTCGGAACGCCGGTCCATCCGCGACCGCGCGCGGGTCGAGGTCAATGCCGAAGAGCGTTGCCAGGGCCGCAAGGCATTCGGTCGGTTTCGCCATCAAGGTTTCGCTGTCGACGGTCCGATAGCCGTCGTGCGCTGCGGTCGCCTCGGTGAAGATCGCCTGCTGCGCTAGCCATCCCACCGCCGCAACTTGAAGATCGGTCTGTCGGTACAGCTCTTCGCTCGTGAAGCCGAAGCGTTCCGCTTGGCCGAGCTGAATGAGCCGCCACATCAGCTCCCGAACCCACGCCCGACCCTCGATCTCCTTACGGGCCACCGAGCCCAGGAAATCTTCGAGCGGCGCGTGAAGCAGTAGTCCGCGGACGTCGGGGCGCATCGCCGTTACCAAGGGGATCAACGGATTGATGAGGTTCGACGGTTTGATCACGTTGACTTCACCGGGCTCCAACGGGCGGGCCAGGAGCATCAGCGCAATGTCCATGGCAGCCGCAACCTGGCGCGAATCACCGCCACGCGAATGAAGCCCGATCACGTCATTGAGGATCTGCGGTTCCTTGAGGCCGAAGCAGGCGCCAGGAACGTCGAACGCACGCGCAAGCAGCGTCGAGCAGCAGTAGGCCGAATGAAAGATGAAGAAGGGCGTTCGGTGGTCGAGCTTTCGAACCTCGGCGAGACATTCAGTGCGGCCGTGAACCGCGGACGGCGCATCGCCGATCTCGAAATCAGTCAGGAATGTCATGTGGCGCTGCGCCTCGCGGGGCACGAACCGGAAGTGGATATTGTCACCGGACTCTTCGTAGCGATGAGCGAGCCAGCGTCCGTCCGCGATCAACTCGGGCAGGGCAGGTTGTTCCGGCGCCATCGCAGCGCTTGTGGGCAAAGCGGCTCATTGCTGCAAGGCGTGCCTTGACCGCACGCGCAAACAGCCTTCATTTCGCGGCATGAACATGACCGCCGAGCAACATCTCGCCCGCGCGGCGCAAGCGCAGCAGCAGGGGCGGCGAGCGGAGGTTGTCGCGGAGGCCGAAGCGGCTTTGCGGATACGGCCCGATCACCCGATCGCCCTCAACATGCTCGGCATGGAAGCGCTCGCGCGCGACGACGCCACTGCGGCGAAGACTCATTTCGAAGCGGCTACCCAAGCGGATCCGAAAGCGACGGCGCTGTGGCTCAACCTAGCCAAAGCCCATCGTCTTCTGGGCGACGACGCGGGCGAAAGGGCTGCGCTCGAATCCGCTCTTGAAACCGATCAGCGGAATCTCATGTCGCTGATCCGGCTCGCGGAGTTGCACGAGCGGCGCGGTGAATTGGCAGAGGCGACTCCCCGTTGGGCCGGCGTTTCCGCCCTATCGCAACAACATACGAGCCCCGGACCAGAGCTGAAGGCCATCTTCGATCATGCCCGCGATTTCATTGCGCAGCGCTCGCGGCAGCTATCGGACGCACTTGCCGACGGATTGGAAAAAGACTTCGCGGATGCTTCCGAGCGCGATCGGCGGCGGATCTCCGCCGCGGTCGACGTCATGCTCGGCCGGCGCCGGGTCTATGCGAACGAATGCTTCGGCATGCATTATCCGTTCCTGCCCGCTGACGAGTTCTTCGACCGGGATCACTTTCCCTGGCTCACTGAACTCGAAGCGCAAACGGCTGTCATAAGGGCTGAGCTGATCGAACTCCTTTCGTCGGAATCAGCCGGCCTGTCGCCCTATGTGGCGATGCCGCCGGGCACGCCGGAGAACAAATGGAGCGAGCTCAACCACAATGAAGCATGGAGCGCGCTTCACCTGTGGCGGGACGGTGAACGGATCGAAGAAGCCTGCGCTCGCGCGCCGCAAACCGCCCGGATCATGGAAAAGCTACCGCTGGCGGGAATCCCGGGCCGGACGCCAACGGTTTTCTTTTCGATCCTTCAGGCGGGAAAGCACATTCCTCCGCACACCGGCGTGACCAACACGCGCGCGATCATTCACCTGCCGCTGATCGTGCCGCCGGGTTGCGCATTTCGCGTGGGCGGTGAGACGCGCGAATGGCGCGAAGGTGAGGCATTCGCTTTCGACGATACGATTGAACATGAGGCCTGGAATCGCAGCGAAGTGGATCGCGCGGTCCTGATTCTCGACTGCTGGAACCCGCATCTCAGCGAACATGAGCGCGCCATGATCTGCCGCATGTTCAGCATTGCCGACGAACAGAAGAAGGTTTGAAGCCAACTTTCCTGCTGGAAGCGTTGCTCCAAAGTTAATGTAATTGTGCCGTTTTTGCCACAGAACCATAACTAAAGTGAATGTGACGCCGTAACGGTGTTGCCTGCCCCCCGCGGTCGCGATTAGGCGTGCCCGCTTCGCGGCTCAAACCGCGGATCCTTCATTGGGCGCCGGCCTCCCCCGCCGGCAGGAAAGGGACACATGAAGACATCACCTGTTCGCGCGGGTTCCGCGCTGCGTGCGGGAAGCGCATTGACCGCTCTCGCCCTTGCCGCTCTCCTCGCAACGCCTGCCTACGCACAGGACCAGGGCGCGACGACCCAGTCGTCCGATCCGACAAAGCAGGATCAGGCGACCTCGAACGCTCCGCAGGCCGGCACCAACGCCGCGGCGGTTCCGGTCCAGAACGCCAACGCCGGATCTACCAATGAAGAGATCGTTATCACCGGCACGATCTTCCGGCGCACCAACACCGAAACTCCTTCGCCGGTTACGGTGGTCTCTTCCGAGAGCATGGCGCGTCGCGGCATCACCAACGTGTCGGACGCCGTTCGCTCGGTTTCCGCCGACAGCAGCGGCACCATTCCGAACGCCTTCGCAGCCGGTTTCGGCGCCGGCGCCTCCGCGCCCTCCTTGCGCGGTCTGACGGTCAACTCGACCTTGACCCTGGTCGACGGTCAGCGCGTGACCAACTATCCGCTTTCGGACGACGGCCAGCGTGGCTTCGTCGATCTCAACACAATGCCGCGCGTCTCCATCGAGCGCGTCGAAGTCCTCAAGGACGGCGCGTCCTCGACGTACGGCGCGGACGCGATCGGCGGCGTGGTCAACGTCATCCAGCGCAAGACGTTCAACGGCCTCGACGCGACTCTCGAGGGCGGTACGTCGGAGCATGGCGGCGGTGATCAATACCGCGGCTCGATCCTCGCGGGCTGGGGCGATTACGACGATCGCGGCCTGAACTTCTACGTCGGCGCCGAATATGAGCTTAACAAGAAGATCTATGCGCGCGACCGCGGTTTTCCGTTCAACACGAACGACCTGACGAGCCTCGACGGGGGCTTGAACCTCAACGCCGACCTTAACGACTCGGGCATCACGCCGACTGCGGCCACGGTTCGCCCCGCGACGCAGCTCTTCAACAACAACCTGCTCGCAGCGATTCCGGGAGCCGGGTTCGTCCTG